>OFRL01000686.1_pt1 | contig 13910 bp, 28 predicted proteins | sample 1543121 | NCBI WGS metagenome assembly OFRL01 (sample SAMN07774228, study PRJEB24372) | wastewater metagenome | isolation source: Lake Maggiore Cannobio | place: Italy: Cannobio | collected 2016-01
GCCATCGTCGGCATTGGTAGCGACGAAACAAAACGCGCCGTGGCGTCAGGATTCGGGACATAGCCCATGAGAGGAAGAATCATTTAACCTCTCCCGGCGCCGCACCACGCTAGAGCAGTACACGTCTCAACGAACTTTGCCCGCAACTCTGGCGTCACCGGCTTAACGTCCAGCCCGATGGCCTCAACAAAGACACGCTCGGTGGCCTCGCCAAGCCCAAGGTATTTGTCTTTTTTGTTGTCGCCTAGCCGCTTCCACGCGATCTGAAATGCAATCAGATTGAATTGCCGCAGGCTTCGCGTGTCCGTAAAAACCACCTCGGTGTCTGTCTCGCTGTTGATGATCCGTGCGACCTTAACCCACACCTCAGACCACAGCAGGCGGTCGAAGTGTGATGCGTTACGCATGATCCGATCAACATCTGCTGTCGCCTGCAACATCTCGGCACTCGGTTTCTGTAGTTCTATCGTGGCCGTTTCTAGTGTGGCGGTTGGCAACCCATGCGCTGCGAAGTAGAGCAATCCGGCAGCTATTGCGACACGAACGGTAGGTGTCATTCGGTGACCTTTTCTTTTCCCGATGTAAGAAAAACGTCTAACAACTCCTGACATAGCGACACGCCATCGGTGCAGCCGATAGCCTTGAGTCGTGCGGCCAGCTCTAGCACAACGTGCATGTCTCGCTCAGTTACGCCGACGATTTCGGGCTGGCGGCTGGTGCCAAGCGTTGCGATCCAAGTGCGGATTTTTTTGACCACTGGTGCAACATTGGGCCAAGCGACAACCATAATTGCCGTAGCGATGGCACAGCCTTGTAGAACAGTCGCATTCATTTTGCCTCGCCGTCTGGGATCTGTGCCAAGAGGAATCGAACCAAGGCTTCGCCCTGCTGCGTTTTCATTATCGATGCAATGAGCGTCACTACCTGATCGTCTAGGCCAGTGTTGGTCTTGTGGGCCACCCACTCACACGCATCGGCAACAATGATAGTGCGAACGTACTCATCTGGTTCCAACATGAATCGCTGGCCGAATGAAATCAGCGGCAACCATTCCTGAAACAGCTTGATCTGGTCTAGCCAGCTCATCGAGGCGCCGTACTGATTCAATTCATTTTCTGTTGGCATGGCGATCTCCTTACCACCAGTTTACAGCGGCTTGCTTGCTAGCCGTTGGCGTTCTATTTCTTCAATCTGCGACAGCATCTGCATCTTGGCTTCAACGCCCACGCAGAAGTTCGCATGGTAGGCAACCATCTGGTCGGGAGCGACGATCTGCTGGCCTTCCCACAGGCAACCGTGCTTCAGCACCTCGACGCCAAATGTCTCTTTCGCTTCGGCTGTGTCTACGCTCGACACCGTCGCCCAGTTGCACACCTTGTCGCGGTCAAGCATCGACACGGGTAGCGGAAACTTCGGGCTGTTCTGCCGGAAAAAATGGATGATGTCTTGATCCGGCGCAGCAAACATCTTTGACACATAGGCCACGGCCTTGAAGAACTTGCGCAGCCGTTTGGTGCTGCGAAACAGCATCACGCCGCAGCACCATTGCACAACGTCATCGGCAAATGCGATCTCGTTCGTCTTCATGTGGTCGAACTTGTCTGCGACGAATTCAGCAAAGCCGTCTAGCAGAATCACATCGGAATCGACATAGACAGTACGCACGTCATCTGTTGGCAGGCGTAGCAGTGCGTGCAGCTTGTCATTCATGCACTCATTCCAGCCAGGCTGTTTGAATCGCCCGCTCTTGCACGTCTGCGGATACTCACCGCAGATCACGTCGCCAAATCCGCTGGCACGATCCAGAACGAATCGCTTGCACATCTCGGCATGACTCGGCGTTGTGTACGTTATCAGTCTCAGCATGGGTGATCCTTTCGCAGTGCGTGTGTCGTGACCGCTGGCACCTCATGCCATTCATCGCAGCGGATACCGGGAACGGTGTCGATCCAGTACGGGTTGTAGTGATTCGCTGCGTGCCATGCGGCACTTGGCACATGCACGCCGCCGACTGCTCCTATGTTCTGAATTCTCGCCAGCATTGGCCGCACCTCATGCCGGTCGCCTCGCGTCATTTTGTCAATCACGGTGTCCCACGATATTTCGTTGTCATCGCCCGGCCACATGCTGCGAACGGATTCCCAGCGGTCAAGCCACGTTGCCCAGCCCCACGGCGTGAACCATCGCTCACGCACTACAGCGTTGCGAAAGCCTACCTCGGCCTGCGGCGTCCGCTGGTAGCCGCTGATTGAAAACACGCTCTTGTCGTTCTCGTACTGCGTCAGCCCCCAATCACAGAAGCGCAGGAAATCCTTGCCGGGCACCGTGTCATCTTCCAGCGCAATCACCCGCGTGTACTCACCAAAGCCGGTCGCCAGTGCGTAGTAGGTGTTGACGTTGCAGCCGACTTTTTTCTTGCCGACGTTGACGAATGACGGTTGGCGAAACGCTTTCGCCAACATGATGACCTCACGGTTGACAGGCTCACAGCTAAACGCAACCGGGAATTGCTCGGAGTCATCGCATGCGGCCAATGCGTCAAGCACACGCCGCGTGTAGTCTGGGCGATTACACAGCGTCATCACGACTATCGTGTTTCTATTCTCGTTTGTCGTCATATGCCGTTAGATTTTGGTAAATGGTGTGCGGCTGGCACTGCTTGCGGGCGCGGTGTTCGTCTACTGACCAATTCTGTCGCACCTCCTCGGCACGCTTTGCAATCACAGAACGCGATGGGATTTCCTCGTCGGCAAAGTTGCCAAAACGCTTTGGCAGATTGAACGCCATTCGTAGCTTTGAAAGGCTGCTTGCAGAGTAGCGCAGTTTCTGCGCGATCACCGACAGCGGCACGCCAGCCAGCCACAAGGCGCAAAACCTTTTTTTCGTGCGTAGATCCATTGGTCAACCAATCTCACACCACCAGCTAGGGCATGGCTCATGCGTTACGCCGCACGGCCCGTTGAACATCCGCGACACTGCCGAACGGCACTGGAAATTGGCGCCGCTTGCTGCGTCAAACTTGTCGTAATAGTCGTGGCCCGCGATGATGCCGCCGCCTTTTTTCACCTTCGGATACCAAGCATGAATGTCGGCACAGCAACCCTCAAGCGAGTGGTCAGCGTCGATGTAGACCATGTCGAGCGATCCATCGGCAAACGTCGCAGCTGCTGCCAGCGAATCCATCCGCAGTAGCGATGCACGCGGCCCAGCGGCAGCGATGATCGCCAACGCCTCTTGGAACCGCTGCTCATGCTCGGCGTCTGGCCCGTTCATCACGTCAACGTAGCCGTCGATATGGCACCAGCGATCCACGCCGATGTACTGGAACGGCCACACAGCAAGCAGCTGCTGGGCATACTTGCCTTCGGCAACGCCGACTTCAACAATCGTGCCGCTAAATCCTTTGGCGGCAACATATGCCGGGAAAGCGTTGCGGTGTATTGGTCTCATGCTTGCGGCTCCTCTTGTGCGATTACAACCATCGTTCCTGCTTTTGGTGCAAACTTTTTTGTTGTGTGCAGCCGGTCAACCTGCTGATCATCTGCGTAAGCAGTGCCGGTCAATGCGTCCATGATGCCCTTGGCAAGATTGTCTGTGTCGGCACGCGGCGTTTTGGGTGCAGTTTTCTTCAAGCCTTTTTTGGTGCTGTGGCTCGGTGGCCTGACGTAATAGGCATAGATCCAAAGCTCAACTAGTTCGTCGTGCGGCTTGGCCCCGGCAGCAATCGCCGCTGCTCTGATCGCTTCTCTGTAGGCTGTGATCGGATGTTTTTTTGGTGTGTAAGCGTGCGCGAATTTGCCGCGCGTCGTTATCCTTGCCCGTGGCTGCGGGATCGGCTGGCCCGGCACGGTGAATATTATTTTCTCCATCGCACCGACTCCCATTCGTCACCCACACGCTGGAAGCATCGCACGTCCACAAAGCCTAACGACCTTGCCAGCGGCACGCACTCGGAAGAGAACACAGCGAGTTGCTGCAACGTGTCGATGTGGCCCGCTGCCAAGAGCATCGCAGCTGCTGCACGGCCTAGCCCCTCACGCCGATGGTCTGGGTGAACGTAAAGCTCAAGCGTTTGGAATCCCGACCACTGGTGAGTGCAAGCCCATGCTATCGGCTGGTCATCGTAGATCACCGCAATCGGCGTCTCTGACACGCACAGCGTGAACTCGCGTTGCATGTCAGATCCCGGGCTGCACAGCGCCTGCAGCATTGCACGGTCTTCCTGATCGATGGTGCTGGGTGATTCAATGCAGCAGATCATTTCGCCAGCTCCTGCCGCAGCCGGTCGATTTCGTCAGCCGCCTCGGTCAACGCCTGACGCTGCATCTGCTGAAAATACGCAGCCTCTTGCATGCGTGAAATCAGATCGCTGCCGAATGAATACTCGGCAACATCTCGCAGCCGTGCGACTAAGCAAGTTCGTTGCGGTGCAGTCTGCTCAACGTCCATGTTTTCCGAATCCTTTCGGCTGCGTCTCTGATCTGATCTTCCGTGGGATCGTCCGCTTCTGGCCTTACATCACCGCCACCGTGGCGAACTCGTCGCGGCAGTTTCCACAGCCTTGAGAGTTTCCAAAGCATCGACATCGTTATTCCAAGCTGCCCGCAAATTTCCTTTTGCGTCAGCGCTTGATCGTGCCACAACGATTCAAGCGCTGACTGGCAAACCTTGATCGCAATCGAACTGACTCCCGATTTACCGCGAACGCCGTGGCCGAAAATAATTCAGCTTCAACGCCGTTTTGTAACGCACGCACGCAAACCATCGACCGCATCGGCCTCGGGCAACGCCGATTTCGATTACTTCGTGGCCCGTGTTCCAGTAGCAACACCTTGCGATTGCACGCTCTCGCGTGTCTGCCATCCCGACGCCCTCTAGGCAACCGCAATTGCCACGATGGCACATGACGCCAGTGCGTGCCATCTCGTCAGCGTCATCCTGCGCGGTCTCTGTTGTCACATTTGGGATCACAGCCTTGGTCGTTGTCGCCACCGTGTCGGCTTGGGCAACCACACAGCAACAACAGATCGCAAACGTCAAAGCAATTAGCAGATTCATCTTCGATACTCCTAGGCCATGGGCATGATCACGGCAAACGTTTCGCCGCATCGAAAAACAGTCGCGGCATCGGGGCCAGCCGCCTCAATCGTCACGTTATCAGCACTGTCAAGCGTGGACAGAAACTCAATCACATACGCAGCGTCCAGTTTCAGCGCCGCCTTACTGCTGCCGATCACCTCGCAAGATGCACGGCTGCTGCCGTACTCGCTCGACTCTGATGACACAGCCAGGCATGCGTCTGTGATCACGAACTGACTGCCCTTGGTTGTCTCGCTGCGGCAGATCGATCCTTGCCGCACGGCCTCCAGCAGCTGGCCAACGCCGACCGTCGTGGCTGGCTGCTCCGCTGGCACAATGTCCCGCCATTTGGGAAAGCGGCCTTCCAGCAGTCGTGCCGTCAAGATCGTGCCGCCGATCTCGGCCATCACCTCGGTGCGGTTGCACTCCAGCTGCAGCGATCCCATTCCGCTGCCAACGATTGCCAGAATCACATCGATTACCCGTCGCGGCACGATGGTGCTGCTATCGTCCACAGCTTGGTCGATCTCGGCCTCGCTGCAATGCAGCCTTCGGCCATCAGTGGCGACCATCGACAAGATGCCGCCGCGAAACTCCAGCAGCACACCCGCGAGGGCGTAACGCGAAGAATCCGCATCGGTGGCAGACTTGACGCTCCGCATCAGCCGTGAGAACTGATCGCCGGGAAGGTGCGCGATCGGTGCGAATTCATCCGGCTTGTGCTGCGGATACTCCTTCGGGTCGCTTGTCGGCAGCAGCCAGCGACCGTGGCCGCAAAGGATCTCGCACTGCGTGCCGTTTGAGGTGATGATCACCTCGGCATCGGGTGCAACGGCTGACACAATCCGCATCAATCGGTCGTGCGGAATCAACATCGCTGGCCCAGTGGCACCTTCGATAGGCGTGGTGATCCGCATTTCGCCGTCGCTGGCGGTCATGGTGCCCATCTCGACCAGCACATTCGCCAGCAGCGGATTGATGGCTCTAGTGTTAATTGCCTTTCCAACCAGTGTCAGTGCCGCCTTCAGAACGCCTGCGCTCAATGTCAGTTCTGTGCCACCACGCTGGATCTCTTTGGTCAATTTGACGCTGCGTTTCTTTTCTTTTGTCGCTGTCATGTTTCCGCTCCTTGGATATTTGAATGCCCACCAGAATGCCCAGAGAGAAGCCGAGTGCCTCGGCTATAACTCCCACCGCAATCAACGCTACTTCGGTCATCGTCCCGCCTCAATTCTTTCAAGTGCCTGCGCCAGTCGGATCGTTCGCTGCTCCAGCTGCTGGATCGTCACGCACGCCGCCTCCATGATCAATCGATCATCGTCCTGCAAATCATCGTCCCACGATCTGCGTGCCAGCAGCTGCACCACATCGCTCACCGATGTCGTTCTCTTTGCACGCCTCATGTCGGCACCACCAGTGCTGCGGCCAGCGACTTGACCTCTGGCAACGCTTGCTTCGCTAAACGGAATTCCTCGTCGGTCATGTTGCGTGCGAACTGGTCACGCCAGTAACGCCGCTTCGCCTGCGGTGGCGGCTGTGCCTGCTGCTGCGTGCCGCCGGTGCGTGTGCCACCGCCGTCCTGACATCGGCTCAGCCAGCCGGTGACGAACTTTCGCCAGTTCGACCGCTTCGATTTCGTCGGGTTGGATCGCAGCCACTCACCGGCCTTGGCTAGCTCGGTGGTCAGCGTTGCCGCTGGGTACGCAATGAGCCAGGCGGTGCGGTCTGCGTCGGCGATCCCCTGCCAGCCTTCGACCGAATCCCAACAAATCGAATCCGGCGCAGAGCGGGAACCGCTCGGTGCAGTATTTGTATTTATTCTTCTCTTCTCTTCTCTTCTCTCCTCTCCTGTAGTCCGAGTTTCTTCCAGATTTCTTCCACCCTCATTCGGAATTTTTCCGGAAACTTTTCGGAAAGTCTCACCTTTCGCGGGATTCTTTCGCTTTCTGTCAACGGCTCTGGCCTTTGCTGCGCCGGAAAAACGGTCGCCCCACTTGCTGATCGTGACGCTGTCACCCGAAAACGCGATCCAGCCGACCGATTCGACGGCCAGCCAAAACGACTCGTCGCCACCACAGATTCGTGCCAGCCGTGCCGCCGTGGCTCTGGCCGTGCCGTCAGCAGAGTTAAGGCTTGCCCATCCCCAAAGTTGCAGCAGCCGGTAGACCACAACCTCGACGGGCTGGCCGGTCAGATCGACCAGCTCCTGCACCTCGGGCTTGCTGCCTAGCGTTATGTCTATCGGAATCCATTCACCTGCCATCGTTTCGCCTCCGTGCGTGTTGTGCGTGATCAGATCGCTTGCTCGGTCGGTGGTGATGGCAAGGCCATCCAATGAGATACCTTTGTGTTGTGAGCGTATTCTTGGCCCATCCAATGACCATCTCCCTCAATTTCTTCGTAAGACGCTATGTCCTGATGCCCACCAGTTTGGTCAAAGCCGTAGCGTAAAGGCTTGCCGTCGGCACCTAAAGGTTTGGAATAAACAAGTACCATCTCTCCCCATTCTGGTAGTGCATCGGTAGTCGCAATCCATTTAAGTGGCATCGCAGACAACTCGGCCCTGCGCCGCTTCATTCTTTCTTCATGCTTAAACCGGCGCACGGCGTAACAGACTGAACAAACTCGCGTAATCGTTGCGTTGCGATTTGGGTTCCAGTAGTGATCTGGCTCATCGCTGTTAAGAACACGCGAGCCTCGCTCATCGTCGTGCAGCGGGTCTTGGCATTCGCAGTCAAACAATGCCGGTGTCTTGCTCTTAATAAAGTACGGATGGCTCACAATCGACCTCCTTTTTTTCAGAAATCCACGCGGCCAGAGAGGTCCGCGATTTCATTAAAAACATCTTCAAGCGCTGCAAACTGTGACCGATCCCAGTAATAAATAAGCTCGTCAGTTTTTTTTCCGTTGCGGTAACTCGGTGAACAACACTTGCCTTGAACGTCTTTAAGTAACACGCTAAGTGATCTAGTAAACCAGTGCCTTATGTCGTTTACTTTTCCATCGCGGCCATCGCTAAAGCCGTGATCGTGAATGGTGTAGTAAACGTCTTGACCAGATAGCTGCATAAACTCAAGAAGGCTTTTGACTCTGTACTCTTCAAGCCCAAAGCATCCATATTGAGTAGCGTTCTTATGCTTTATTTCGTGATGCGAAACTACAGAATTTCCCCAATAAACAGTGACATCTGGAGATGTAATTCCTCTGTCGATGCTTTCTAGTTCAACGACTCGCAATACTGCTGAACTAGTGCGGTCTTTTTGGTGCAGATCAAAAACGCAGCCTTCTGGTAAGAGCTGGCAAAAGTTTGATTCCCACAGTTCGCCAAGGGCGCGATCGTTTTTTACGTTTCCGCAGTGAACGCCGTTAGTCGATTGCATCCGTGCCTCCAATACTCTTCGTTAATCTCGCATCCCCAGTAGTTCCGGCTAAGTGATTCGGCGGCTTCGCATGTGCTTCCAACGCCACCGAATGGGTCCGCAATCCGTTGCCCCTCCACGGTCGTAATTTCTATAAGGCGTGCCAGCAGTTCAACTGGCTTTTCAGTTGGGTGTCGTTCAGTGTTGACGCGGTCAAACTCAAGAACGTCGGCCTCACGCTGAAACAAAATCGGAGAACCTTTAACTGCGTGAATAATCCGCTCGTGCTTAGGCGCAAAGGTAGTCTTTGGATCTCCCATGCCAGTGTTGTTCTTTACCCACACAAGCGAACCGCGAACGGTTAGTCAGGCATCCGATAAAGCCGCCCGCATTGCTTCCTCGCTTCGCCAGCTGGTGAACGTGAAGACATGAGCATTTTCTGCCAGCTTAGGCATGAATGCAGCCACACATTCGCCAAGTTCTGCTGCGCCTTCGCCGTCGCCGTCATTCTCAATCCGCTCGTGCTTTCGGACCTTCCTGCGGTCCAATCGATGGTCGCTTTGGTATCCCATTCCATATGGCGGGTCTGTTAGCAACACGGCAATAGAGCCGTCTTTAATTGCGTCAACGTGTTCACGCCAATTGCCATGAAGCCACTGGTCCGGCCCGCACTTATTCAGCCGCTGCTCTATCTGGAGTCGATAGGCCACTAGTTCACGAACGTCCCACGACTTGCCGCCCATGTTGGCGACCAACCAACGCTGCATCTCCTCAAGCCAGGCATCAGCACTTTGCCCAGCCTCTTCAATTTTCTCACGGCTTGATTCAATTAGTAATGCAATCGCATCTCGTTCGGATGCAAGATGCCTGACGGTCTGCGTGGAAAACTCCTTGGTCGCAAGAAAGTGGTCGACAATTCCGGCAAGCGGTAGCCACGCGGAACAGCCTTTCGGCTGCGAAAACTCTTTGACCTTGCCTACCCAGTGCTCGGCGTCTGCAACGCTCCAGCCGCCAGACAGAAGAGCCGACACAAGAGAAGGCCACAACTCGCGGCGATCCTCGTCTGCGATGCACCCAAGGTGATGAGCCTTGTCTCTGCAACCTGTAATATCATTATTACAGGTTGCAGAAACGTGCCGGTAAACTTCTGCACCTTTCCGGTAGGTGCTTACGTTCTGTTTTTGCTTACCAATCTTTTTTGCATAAGCGGCCAGCCCAGTACCCTTCAATCCCTTTCCAAGCGGCACTGCCTCAAGGGCATGTAGACCAATCTCTAGCGCAGCAAGTTCGCCTTGGTTGTTGCTGGTAGCAAGTGCCATATAGGCCGCGTCATCGTCCATCTCGACAACCCAGCAAGGCACGCCATCAATCCCGGCCTTGACCGCTGCGGCGTGTCTGTGATGCCCACTGATGATTTCGTAGGCGTCTGACACTTCCCGCACGGTGATAGCGTGCCGCGTTTCCATGTAGCCACGATCTACTAAATCTGCCGCAATTGATTCAATTACGTCTTCGCGTATCGCAACGCGAGGATTCTTTGGGTGTGGCTTCAGTTCAGAAACTGCAATCAGCGTGATAGTGTCGTTTTGCGTGTCACTGCTCATGCGATCACCTCCTGCCCAGCGTCGATAAGCGTGCCGATGCGGGCGTGCAGCTGTGCCACCAAATCGTCAAACTCGAAATTGGTCAGCAGCTTGCTGGCCTTTCGTTCGTCCAGCATCGCCCTAATCGACTCGCAGCGGTCAACGCTCTTGGCACGCTCAATGGCACCAGCAGCTTTGGCGAAAACATCGCTGACCGGCTGCTCTTCAAGGCGTGGCACGCTTGTCACCTCAACCACTTTTGCAGCCACATTCTTGCGGTCGATTGCGACTGATCGCTCCTCAATCACATGCGTCATTTCCTCTGCTGGCGTAGTTTCAAGACCCGCATCCATGAGCGTCACCACAAAGGCAAACGCTGACCGGCATGCACGGCTCATAGCCCGAGTCTGAGCCATCGCCCGTCTGGCAAACACTGGCCGCTTGCTCCAAGTCGATTCGTCATCACCTACATAGCCCTCGGCCTCTGCGATCACGACACCATCGGCAAGCCGGATAATCTGCCCGATTGCAGTGAATCCACCTTCGATGCGCTGCACGTTTTTGGCTGACGCCACGCAGCCGAATGCGTTGGCTATGGTCTGCCACCCTTCAACCTGCACATAGCGTCTGCCTTGAATCTTCATGGCAGTTTTCAGCACCAGATCACGGCACAGACCAGCGGCATCGGTAGCCGCTCGATGCGATGCCGTGGCGTCCGACAAGATCAAAGCTCGGTTCTCATTCATGGTTTTTGCTCCGGTTAAAAGGGAAGAACTTCACATGGCAGTACTCGGACAATTTCGCGGTCACACCACACCAGCAGCACGTTTCCAGCGTGGCCGCACACTTGGCCTCTCTCGCTGCTTCGGTCAGACCAGCCACTAAGGCGATAGGTGACCGAATCGCCAATGGCGTGATCGTCAACGCTGCGGGGCTTGCCGTATTGCTCAGTCATGCCGTCAACGGCTGCGGCGTATTCGTTTGCGTGTGCGTCCATTTAAAAACCTTTCTGTATAAGTCCGATAGTTGTGTATCGGAGTTCGATAGTTATTGTCAAGAGCAGAAGAATCGTGCCATCCCAGCCAGTAAATCAATCGTGTCTGCCACCGCTCTGGCCGATGGCGAATCAGTGCCAAGCTCCTGACCGAAGCGAATCAAGAGCAGTGCGTGGAGTAGCTTATTCATGCGACAAGCCTTTATTGACCAGCTGCATGATCGCCTCGGCCAGCGTGATCTTGTTGCCTAGTGCGTAGTCGATCACTTCGGGAAACCTTGCCCAGTCGGTTGGAAAAACAATCTCGGTCTGTGGCTTTGCGTCAGCGGTCATCGTCGTTCTCCTTGTTGAATAGCCTTAGAAAGCCCGCGTAGTTGCTTGCGTAAAGTCAGCACTCCAGAAAAACGCTCCTCTGCCGCTTTAGCTGTCGCTTCGTCTTCAAAGCAATCCGAATCAAGCCGTAGAACCTCAGTGAGCATATCGGCGAGTGCTGACTTGCTTTGTGCCATCAGCCACAACGTGGCCTCATCGGTATACAAGCACGGCTTGTGCATAAGGTGTCCCATCGTAGTTCTCCTTGTTTGGTGTCCAGCCCGCTGGCGAAGTGCCAGCGGGTATCGTCATCACTCGCCGCCGTACTCGCCGCCGTTAATGTTTTTGCCCGAGGCGTCAAGGACAAACCACCAGTCGTTGTCGGCGTAGTTTTCCTCTGCGTACTCGTTTGCGGCATCGTCGTTTGCGGCAGTAAATGTCTCGGCTACATCCCAATCGCCGTCACGAATCACAAATGCAATGCGGTATTCTTTTTCTTGGGTTGATGTGGTCATCGTTCGTTCTCCGTTTTAGTGTCCTGCGAGTCTCATTTGCTCGCGTCTGAGCATACTACCAAAGTTCGGTAGTTTGTGTCAATAGGCATGAATAAAAATTCTTTTGCCTAGAATTAGGCTGTTTTGTGCCGCTTGCGTGGCTGGGCAGGGCGTGAGTCTCGACTGCCAATTGATCTGGCAGACAGCGTAGACCGCAAAGCGATGGCCTCTTTACGATCAATCATCCACGTCCAGCCGTTAAACTGGATGCCGGGCAGCTTGCCTTCACGCAAAAGATGCCTGATCCAACCTTCACTGCAGCCAGCTAGGTCGCAGGCTTCAACGACGGAAACCCATCTATTATCAGGTGTTGCCACGTTTTCCATTCCTCCATGCTAACTACCGAACTTGCTAGATGCAAGCCGATACCCTTTGCTCTGGCTCACCCCTACAATAGGAGCGAGTGCCAGACACCATTAGCGGAGGGCACGGGACTAGTGTACAGAAATACACTAGCATAGATTTCTGCGCACGGAGGCGATCTGCAACCTATGGTCGCATCATGCTCATCTCAGAACTTCTCATCGACAGATACGCGCCGCTACATGATCTGTGCAGCAAGACGGTCAATCTGTACCAAATGACGCTGGATCGGTTTGGAGAGTTTCTAACGCATGCTCCGGTGCTAACGGATCTGGACGATCTTGTGGTGTGCAAGTTCCTTCGCTGGCGTGCAGTCACGCCGCACCGTGGCCGGTTGTGCAGCGCTGCCAGCGTTCTCAAAGACAAGTGCCAGTTGGTCGCCATCTGGACGTTCGCCGCCAAGAAAAGGTTGGTCGCGGAGTTTCCAAGCCTGCCACGAATGAAGGCGTCACAGAAGCTGCCGAGGGCTTACACGGCTGCTGATGTCTCTCGGCTCATCGTGGCCGCTAGGCGGCGTCGTGGGGCCACTGGTGGCAAGCCCTCGGGCTGGTGGTGGTCAAGCCTGCTGTACGCTGGTTGGTGTACGGGTGAGCGTATTGGTGCGATGCTCCAGCTGCGTTGGCGTGATGTGGATCTGGATGCACGCCGCATTGTCTTCGTGGCCTCCACCCGCAAAGGCCACACGCGAGACATCGCCCGCAGCATCACGGCAGACCTAGCGGAGCAGCTGCGGTTGCACGTTGGGCAGCCGGGAGATCTTGTGTGGCACTGGGATCGGCACCCGATTTCGTTGTTTCCCTCGTTCGCCTGCCTGGCTAAAGCCGCTGGCGTTGTGCCTCGCGGATTCCACGGGCTGCGTAAAGCGGGAGCCAGTTACATAAATGCGGCTGGAGGCGACGCCACGAAGTTTCTCGACCATTCAAACCCAAAAATCACGGCCCAGCACTACATCGACCAGACGATTGGCGGCGCCGGTGAAGACGCTCTGACGTTCTTGCCGCCGCTGGATCTGGGCTAATCCCGGCGACCAACTCGTAAGTAATTCTTACAAGTTGCCGCTTCGGCTAATCCCGACCACGTTGCTGCTGGTATCGCTCAATGCTGTGCTGCTCCCGCAGCATCGCCATTGCAACAATCAACCGCTGCCGCTCCCCCAGCAACAGCAGCACATCAGCGGACAGCATTCCCGCGACTGAGTGCGCACCGCGATGCCATCGCGCTCGCGTTTCAATCGCTCCAATCTGGTGGTCTGTCAGCGGTGGGTGTGATTCACAAGGCATGCTTTTCCTCGCACTCCGCAAGACACGCGGCGTAGCCCGCTAGGTCAATCGGCGTATCGTCGCTGGGTGCATCGCCCTGATGCCGTGCCAACTTGTCGATAATCATGATCTGCGCCCAATCGCTGGCCGTCAGCGGTGATCGCAGCTTGTCGGCAAAGATGGCAGACACTGCCGCTGCCGTGCGTGCAAAATGCTGGTCGGGTGGCCCGTAAGTTTTTCGCCGTTGCTCGATCACATCAATAGCCGTCTGTAGTAGTCGCGTTGCTGCGTTCATGCTTGTGCCTCTTGCGACCATACTACGCCCTCGGTCTAGGCCCAGCGATGTTGATGGACGCCAAGCCACCTTCGTTGCGATAGCAGAAAGATTCCATCGCTTGACGCGACCC
>OFRL01000688.1_pt1 | contig 13892 bp, 13 predicted proteins | sample 1543121 | NCBI WGS metagenome assembly OFRL01 (sample SAMN07774228, study PRJEB24372) | wastewater metagenome | isolation source: Lake Maggiore Cannobio | place: Italy: Cannobio | collected 2016-01
ATTGCAGACATCGAAGCCGTGGGGCTGGTGCACCATGAATTTTTTGCGGATGTACGGCCGGCTAACAGCACGCTAGCAGTTGCGGCACTGGCGGCGCCAGAGTGCCTGATAGAAATTGAGGTTGACGCAGTGCTTCCAGTGGCTCTCTGCTGATTACGCGCGCCCCCGCCTGAAACTTGCGCCACCACCCCGCAGCCCCAAGCACCAGCGGCTCTCCGTCAGAAACTATCGCACGCTTACGCGCCGCGAGATCTTAGCGCCGGCAAGAACCGCGGGCTACTCCGGCAGCAACTCGCCGGATCCGCCAAACTCCTTTGGGAGATCCTTGAACTTGGGCAGACCATCCTTCATGCGCAGCACGGTCTCCTGGTAGTGAATGTGAAAACTGGGCTTGAAAGGAAACGACGGGATGGTCGCCGCATAGACATCGATCACCGAATCCGGGTGCCTATTCATCACGTGGCCGCCGCAGAACTTGCACCACTGCCGGTGGCTCCGCTCCGTCTTGCGGAACTCCCCGATATGCTCCGCCCCGCGGGTCACCTGCACGGCATCTGGCTTCCAGAGCGTTCCCGCATTCACCGGACTGGCGGACCAGCTGCGGCAGGACTCGCAGTGGCAGTAGGCCGCGACCTCCGCATCTCCGCTGACTACAATCTCAACTGCGCCGCAAAAGCAATTGCCCTTGTAGGTCTTCTCGTTCTGGCTCATTGGATATCTCCTGGTGAAGTGGCTAACTGGATAAAACGTGAACTGATTTCATCTCGGCGGACAGGAAATTCAATCACCACTCCGCATCTTCAGTTTACGTCCTGCAACCACTTTTGTCAGGTACCACTTTGTGCTAACCCCAAACAACCATTGACTTCATTGCAAAGACCACTTATGTTCGGTGTTCGCGGATATTTGATACGCGTAACGTGCGGAAAATGCACGGTGCGTACAATCCGGAATTGGCACACCACACCATTCACCGCACGACGCCAGCGCCTGGTCCACACCAATCCACGCTCCGCCCCCTGTGCCATCTCTACAGCGCAGAATTACCACCCCAATGTCTGGTCGAACTCCAGTTCCGGGATCGGCTCTGCGCCCAAGTCCGCAGCGTGCATACATGGTGCATGTATTGATTCGCCATCCAAGTCTGCCGTCTGGTCAAACTACGGCTAAGAAATGTCCACGCATTCGGTATCAGGCGGAGCCAGCAGCGGCGCAAACTCCAACCGTTTCGGGTGTGGACGCGCCGGGTGTCCTGTCCGCGTGGCCCCCCAATCTGCGCGCACTACCTTTGGCAACGGTGCCTTGCTCCCCGCCCCGGGCTTCCGGCCAGCCTGCGCCGTCACCTGCGCGCGCCACGGCGAGTTAGGCACCAGCACTCCAAAGTAGCGGTGCCGATGCTTGCGCGGCGGTGGTATCAATCCCGCAACCCGATCCAGAAACTCACTTGCGCTCAGCCGCAGTTCAAGAAGAACGCATCCTTTTCTGCAACTGATGCGTAAGATGCTGTCGTCTTGTACGCCGTACCGTATTGGGTTCTTGCGGATTCGATTCCAGCTTCTTGATAACGCTGCAACAAAACCGCTTCAATCTTTTCTAGCTTCTCCTTGTCTACGTTGTCTGCCCTTTCAAACTCTTTCTTGCGTACTGTGCGCCTATCGCGCAGTTGAACGTATCTGTTCACCAGTTCGTCGTTTGCCTTCTCTGATACTTTTGCCATGCAATCTCCTTTTATGCGTAGGCTCTTGATTCCCGAACCATCTCAAGAAACAAGCCTTGCACTTTTTGTTTATCCTTCAACCTCTGATAGTACCTACGCTCCATCACCGTACCTTCAATCATCACTATCAACTGGTTAACCTTCTGTCCCGGTCTAGTGATACGAGCGTTTGCCTGTAAGTACGTTTCGTTTGATGTAATCGGTGCGAACCAAACAATAGTGTTAGCTGCAGTCAGGGTAAGTCCATGCGACATTGCTCCCGGCTGTGCCACCAACACGCGCAACTTACTGTCACTTTGAAACTCGGAGAAGATACGATCACGTTCGTACTTACTTACCTCACCATAAATGGCTTCGGCTGTGTACCCTTCCTTGCGTACTGCTTCCAGCAGCTTCTTAACTACAGCAACAAACGGGGCAATCACGATGACTTTGTTCTTAGACTGTTGTATCACCTCCAGTAGAACTTCCATACGAGGGCCAACATCAAGTACATCTTCATTTCCTTTGCCGTCGTACACAACACCACAAGCTACTTGGAACGGATAGGAAATTCAAGCTCCTACCCATGTCGACATAATATTCCCGAAGTCTACCTTTGTCAAGTACTACTTTGTGCTAACCCCCACCAACCATTAACTTCAGGTCAAAGACCGCTTTTGTGTGGTGTTCGCAGAGAGTTGATGCGCGTAACAATAACACGCGCCTGCGCGCGCCCCTTAATCCGGAAACAGCGGCAGGTGGCCGAGCGCGAGAATGTCCTGCCACTGTGAGCGCTCGCCCTCGGTAAATATTGCCGCCACGCCCGCGGTGCGCGCGCCAGCACGGTCCATCACCAGGCGCATACCCTGCAGCGTCGAGCCCGTGCTGATCACATCATCCACCAGCAGCACGCGCCGGCCGGAAATCAGCTTGCGGTCCTTCTCGTCCAAGTACAGCGTCTGCGGCGCGCCCGTCGTGATCGACAGCGTTTCCGCCTGCACCACATTGCCCATGTAGCTCTTGTAAGTCTTGCGCAGCACCACGTACGGCTTTTTGGTGACAACTGATAGTGCGTAAACAAGCGGAATGCTCTTTGCCTCCGCCGTCACCAGCACGTCATAGCGCAGCTTGGAAAGTTTGCGGCCCAGCTGGCGGGCGGCTGCCTGCACCAGCTCTGTATCGCCCAGAATGTTAAGAATTGCAATGCGCAAGCCCGGCGCCACTTGAAACAGCGGCAGGCGCCGCTTCACGCCCGCAATTTCAACCGGGAAGTGGGTGCGTTTTACAGTCATGCGCAGGCTCCTTAAATCTATTCTGGCTGGGTCTTAAAGTCATAGATGCCGTCTTGCAGCGCCCACTGGCGGCCGCACTGGGCACAGTTCAAGCCGGCAGCCGTGGCGCCCAGTGCTGCGCTGCGGCACAGCGGGCAGCAAAACAGCGCATGCTCCGCCGCAGCCAGCGGGGCAGCGCCGGCACCAGACTGCGCGGCCACAGCCCGCACCATCACACTCGGCGTCAGCTGCCACAAGTTGCCGGTCTCCTGCAGCCAGCCGTCAATGGCGGCCAGCAGCCGGTACGGCAGCGTGCGCTTCAAAAATGCCGCCCGCAAGTGCGAAATTGTTTTGTGCTGCTCCACGCGCATGCCAGCTGCGGCCAGCCACGCGCGCACCGCGCGCGGATGAAAGTCAAAGTTCAGCACAGCAAACTCCACCGGCTCCAAACTAAACGGGCTCCACGCCTGCATGCCCAGTGCGTAGCGCGCAATTGCCTTCACATGCAGCTTGCTGGCAAACTCCAGCAGCAGCGGCGCAGCGGGGCGCAGCAGCGCTGCCACACCCGCCAGCGCTGCCGGCGCATCTGCCATATGGTGCAGCACACGCACCATCGTCACACAATCAAACTGGCGCGCCACAAACGGCAGCTGGTACACGTCGGCCGCCACATAAATGAAGCGCGCGCTGCGCCCCAGGCGCGCCTGCGCCTGCTGCAGCTGCGTGCGCGAATAGTCCAGCAGCACCACGCGCCCAAACGCCTGCAGCTCATCCGTCAGGCGCCCGGCACCGGCGCCAACCTCCAGGCACAGCTGCCCGCCGCGCGGCAGCAGCTTGCGCAGCGCAATGCGCTCGGCCAAGTCTTCATATGCGCGCGCGCCCTGCCCCCAAAATTCCTGCTGGTAGTTGGAGTGCGTGTAATCGCAAACGGGCTGCGGTGCACGCGCGTTCATGCGCCGGCTTGCGTGCGGACACGCTGCAGCTCTTCGTCCAGCACCTGCTGCACCAGCGCCGGGTTGGCCTGCCCGCCCAGCGCCCGCATCGCCTGCCCAAAAAACCACTTGGCCATCGTGTCTTTGCCGCTCAAGTACTGCGCCACCTGCTGCGCATTGGCCGCAATCACCGCGGCAACGCCGGCGCGGATCTCCGCGCTGTCATTCACCTGCGCCAGGCCGCGCTCCGCCACCACTGCCTCCGCCGTCGCACCCGTTTCAAACATTTGCTTCAGCACCTGCTTGCCGGTGCCGGCGTTAATGCGGCCGGCCTGCACCATGTGGATCAGCTGCACCAGCGCTGCCGGCTGCACGCGGCACGCCTCAATATCAACTGCGCTGCTGTTCAACAGCCCGAACAGCTGGCTGCTGATCCAGTTGGCAATTGCCTTGGCTTCCACCGCGGGGGCCACCGGCTGCGCTGCCCGCAGCGCCGCATCAAAATAATCCGCCGTGGCCTGTTCCGCCACCAGCACGTCGGCATCGTAGTCATTCAGGCCCAGCGCACGGAAGCGCGCCAGCTTGGCATCCGGCAGTTCCGGCAGCGCGCTGCGCACGGCAGCCAGCCACGCCGCATCCACCTGCACCGGCGGCAGGTCCGGTTCGGGAAAGTAGCGGTAGTCATGCGCCTGCTCTTTGCTGCGCTGCACATAGGTCTCGCCGCGCGCCTCGTTCCAGCCCAGCGTTTGCTGCTGCACTGCCCCGCCGCTGCGGTACACCGCGGTTTGGCGCGCCAACTCATGCTCACAGCCGCGCACCAGCGCCCGAAATGAATTAAGATTTTTTATTTCGGTGCGGGTGTTCAGCAGCGTTGTGCCCGCTGCGCGCACAGAGATGTTGGCCTCAAAACGAATCACGCCCTTTTCCATGTCGCCGTTGTTGACGCCCAGATAGCGCAGTACGCTGCGCAGCTTTTTGGCATACGCTTCCAGCTCTGCCACAGAAGTGATGTCCGGCTCGGTCACAATCTCCAGCAGCGGTACGCCCGCGCGGTTGAGGTCCACCAGCGAGGCCGGCACGCTGCCGTCAGCGCCATCAATGTGAAACAGTTTGCCGGTGTCTTCCTCCAGATGCACGCGCCGGATGCGCACACGCCGCTCGCCGTTGGCCGTTGCCAGCAGCACAAACCCATTGCGCGCCAGCGGCAGCTCGTACTGCGATATCTGGTAGCCCTTCGGCAGATCCGGGTAAAAATAATTTTTGCGCGCAAACACGTTCTGCGGTGCCACCTCGCAGTTAAGCGCCAGCGCCACGCGCAGCGCAAACTCAATGGCGCGCTGGTTGACGACGGGCAGCGTGCCGGGCATGCCCGCGCATACCGGGCACACATAGCGGTTGGGCTCGGCCACCGTGGAGTCCACCACAGCGCATGCGCAATACATTTTGGAGCGCGTCAGCAGCTCGGCATGCACCTCCAGCCCGATGACGGGTTCGTACTCCATGCGCTACCCGTGGCGGCGCATAAAATTGCCCATGCGCAGCAGCGCCTCTGCAATATTATCGTAAGACGTGGCGTACGAGCAGCGCACATGCCCCTCGCCGCCCGGGCCAAATGCGGAGCCAGGCACCACCGCCACGCGTTCCTCGGCCAGCAGCCGGTCCGCAAAAGTATGGTCGTCCATGCCGCTCGTGCCAATGGCGGGGAATGCATAGAATGCGCCCTGCGGTTCGCAGCACGCCAGCCCCAGCGCGTTCAAGCCGGTGTGAATCAGCACTCTGCGCCGGTCATAGCGCAGGCGCATTTCTTCCACGGCAGCATCGCCGCCGGCCAGCGCTGCCAGCGCCGCATGCTGCGCCGGCGTGGGCGCGGACATAATTGTGTACTGATGGATCTTGCGCAGCGCGCTGATAAGGTGCTCCGGCCCGGCGGCGAATCCCAGGCGCCAGCCGGTCATCGCATAATCTTTGGAGAAGCCGCCCAGTGTGATGGTGCGCTCACGCATGCCGGGCAGCGCCGCCACGCACACATGCTCGCAGCCGTACACCAGCCGGTCATAAATCTCGTCTGAGATCACCAGCAGGTCTTGGTCTGCAGCCACTTGCAGCACAGCTTGCAGCGCGGCGCGCGGCATGACCGTTCCCGTGGGGTTGCTGGGATAACCAATCAGCAGCGCTTTGCTGCGCGGGCTTAGGGCTGCCCGCAACGCAGCCGGCGCCAGCTCAAAGTTGTCCGCTGCCACGGTGCGCAGCATGCGCGGCACGCCATGCGTCAGCGCCACCAGCGCCGGGTAGGCCACAAAGCACGGCGCGGGGATGATGACTTCGTCACCGGGGTCAAGCGTGGCCGAAAGCGCCAGATGCAGCGCCTCAGACACGCCCACCGTCACCAGAATTTCGCTGCCCGCATCGTAGTGCACGCCATAGCGGCGCGCCATGTGCTGCGCAATTGCCTCGCATAACTCAGGCAGCCCGTTGTTGGGTGTGTAATGGGTTGCGCCGCGCAGCAGCGCATCCACGCCCGCTTGCAGGATTGCAGGCGGCGTCACAAAATCTGGCTCGCCAATCCCAAGTGAAATCACATCGCCCATGCCGTTGGCAATGTCGAAGTACTTGCGGATGCCCGAAGGCGCCAGCGCCGCCACATGGCGTGCGGTGAAGTCTTTCATTTACAGTGCCGGTAAAAAATAAATGCGAGGCGCTGCGGGCAGGCTTTAGCTAATTTGTTAGTTAAGTGCGCTGGCCAGCGGCGTGAACTGCATTCCCAGTGCCTCGGCCACGGCTGCATGCGTAAGCTTGCCGGCCCATGTGTTGGCGCCCTGTGCCAGTGCCGGATCGGCAGCCGCAGCCGCTGCAAACCCCTGGCCCGCAATGCGCAGCGCGTACGGCAGCGTGGCATTGGAGAGCGCATAGGTTGAGGTGCGCGCCACGGCCCCCGGCATGTTGGTGACGCCGTAGTGCACTACGCCATCCACCAGGTACACCGGCTCGCTGTGGCTGGTGGGCCGGATGGTCTCAATGCAGCCGCCCTGGTCAATCGCCACATCCACCACCACCGAGCCCGCGTTCATGGTGCTGATCATCTCGCGCGTTACAAGCCGCGGTGCGCGCGCACCGGGAATGAGCACCGCACCAATCACCACATCCGCCACGCGCACCGTGTCCGCAATGTTGCGCCGGTTGGATGCCAGCGTGGTCAGGTTGCCGTGCAGTACATCCGCCAGGTAGCGCAAGCGCTCGCCGCTCAGATCCAGCACGGTTACATGCGCACCCATGCCCAGCGCAATGCGCGCCGCATTGCTGCCCACCACACCGCCGCCAATAATCACCACATCCGCCGGGCGCACGCCGGGCACGCCGCCCAGCAGCTTGCCACGCCCGCCATGCGCCCGCTCCAGATAGTGCGCTGCCACCTGCACCGCCATGCGCCCCGCCACTTCGCTCATGGGCGTCAACATCGGCGTGGTGCCGTTGGGCAGCACCACCGTCTCATAGGCCACGCTGTTGATGCCGCGCTGCAGCAGCGCCCGCGCAAGTTTGTCCTCCGCTGCCAGATGCAGATACGTGAACAGCAGCTGGCCCGGGCGCAGCAGCTGCTCGTACTCCACGGCTTGCGGCTCTTTTACCTTCATTATCATGTCGGCCTGCGCAAACACAGCCGCTGCGTCCGGCAGCAGCTGCGCACCAGCCGCCGTGAACTCGGCATCGGGAAAGCCGCTGCCCTCGCCAGCCGCCGCCTGCACCAGCACGCTATGGCCGGCATGCACCAGAGTTTCCACGGCAGCGGGTGTCAGCGCCACGCGGTACTCGTTGTCTTTGATCTCTTTCGGCACGCCAATAATCATGCTGTCTCCATCGTTTTTTTTCGGCTCAAAACGCTGTGCGCTTCAATCTACCAGCGCATGCACTTCCCACACTTCGCGCGCCGGCCGGTACACCAGCTCGTACTGCGCGCCTTCCGCCGTGCTTACGCGATAGCCAACGCTATCCGGCAGGCGCCACTCTTGCAGCACCTGCGCCACGCTGTAGCGCACGCCGAGCAACTCAAAGACGCGCGGCTGCTGCGGATATCCCTCGCCACCCGCGCAGTGCACGCGCACTTCACTCAAAACCAACCTCGGAAAAATCACCCACATTAAAACGCCGCGCCCGCCCGCTTACGCGCGCGCCGCGGCCCACCAGCGAACCAGCCAGATTGGCATTGATGATCTGCGCCTCCTCTTCCACAATCGAGTCGCGCACAATCGAGGACTCAATCGTACAGCCGGCGCCAATCGTCACATGCGGCCCGATGATGGAATTGTGAATTTGTGCGTCGGGGTGAATGTTCACCGGCGGCACCACAATCACATCCGGCTGCGTGTTGACGGAACTATTGTCATGGCCGTTCTCGAGCAGGTAGCGGTTGGTGTGCAGCACCGTCTCCGGCTTGCCGCAGTCCTCCCAAACCTCCACCTCCTGCACGCGCATGTGCAGCCCGTCCGCCAGCAGCAGCTGCATGGCGTCCGCCAAAAAGTATTCATTGGCGGTTTGAATGCCCGCGCGCAGCTGGCGTTCAATTGCATCCATCAAGCGCGGCCCGTCCTTCAAATAGTAAAAGCCCACCACCGCCAGGTTGTTTTCCATGCTCTTGGGTTTTTCCACCAGGCGCCGCACTCTGCCGTCTGCTGCCAGCTCCGCCACGCCAAAGCGCCGCGGATCTGCCACGCGCTTCACCCACGCCACGGCATCGGCCTTCTCATGCGCCAGCTGGCTCAAGTCCGTTTCAATAATCGTATCCACAAACACAATCAGCAGCGGCCCGTCCACGCGCTCCTTGCCCAGATGCACCGCCGGGGACTGGCCGTTCAGCTCCTTCTGCTCAAAGAAGCTGGCATGCAGGCCGGGATATTGCGCACCCACATACTGCTCAATCTGCTCGCCAAGATAGCCGGTGATAAAGATGTACTCCTCCACCGCCACACCGGACAGCATGTCGAGCACATGCCCCAACACCGGCTTGCCCGCCACATTGATCAGCGGCTTGGGTTTGCTAAAGGTATGCGGCCGCAGGCGCGTGCCGTAGCCCGCCATCGGAACAATAACTTTCATTTACAACATTCTCCCTTTTTACTTATACCGCCAGCTGCGGCGCCTGCCAGCCGGCTGCCTGCTCGTAAGCCTGTGCCACCTGCAAGAGGCGCACCTCGCTCAACGCCGGGCCAATCAGCTGCAGCCCGATGGGCAGCCCGCCGGCATCCAGCCCGCACGGCAGCGAAATCGCCGGCAAGCCGGCCAGATTTACTGCCAGCGTAAATACATCGCTCAGGTACATTGTAAGCGGATCATCCACCTTCTCACCAAGCTTAAACGCCGTAGTGGGCGTGGTTGCACAGGCCAGCACGTCCACATCCTTGAACACAGATTCAAAATCACGTTTGATAAGGGTGCGCGCCTGCTGCGCGCGCAGGTAAAAGGCATCGTAGTATCCGGCGGAGAGGGCGTAGGTGCCAAGCATGATGCGGCGCTTTGCCTCCGCGCCAAAGCCCGCGCCGCGTGTGGCGCGCACCTGCTCCCACAAGCTGCCGCCCGCCACGCGCGGCCCGTAGCGCACGCCATCAAAGCGCGCCAGGTTTGCGGATGCCTCCGCTGGCGCAATCATGTAATATGTGGGCAGGGCCTGCGCCGTGTGCGGCAGCGTTACGGGGCGCGGCAGCGCACCCAGCGCCCGCAGCTGCTCGATTGCTGCGCGCACCGCCTGCTCCACCTCCGGCTGCATACCGGCAGCAAAATATTCTGCGGGCACGCCCACGCGCAACCCGCTTAGCGAACTTGCCTGCAGCGCGGCTGCGTAATCCGGCACCGGCTCGTTGAGGCTGGTGGAGTCGAGCGGATCGTGCCCGGCAATTGCGCCCAGCAGCAGCGCAACATCGGCCACGCTGCGCGCCAGCGGCCCCACCTGATCCAGCGACGAACCGTATGCAATCAAGCCATAGCGCGACACACGCCCATAAGTTGGCTTGAGTCCCACCAGGCCGCACAGCGCTGCCGGCTGGCGCACGCTGCCGCCGGTGTCACTGCCCAGCGCGCCATACGCCATGCGCGCCGCCACCGCCGCCGCACTGCCCCCGGAAGACCCGCCCGGCACGCGCGCCAAATCAAACGGGTTGCGCGTGGGCCCATAGCCCGAGTTCTCCGTTGACGATCCCATCGCAAATTCATCCGTGTTGGTCTTGCCGGTGAACACGGCGCCCGCTGCGCGCAGCCGGCTGATGGCTGTGGCGTCATACGGTGCAATGAAACCCTGCAGGATGCGCGACCCGGCAGTGGCCGGCAAGCCCGCCACACACAACACGTCTTTAATGGCGAGCGGCAGCCCGGCAACGGCAGCGGGCTGCGCGCCGGCCGGGTCTTTGCGCCATGCCGCAAAGCTGGCATCCGCTGCGCGTGCTTGCAGCATTGCCCCGGCTGCATCCACGTGCAAAAAGGCGTGCAGCATTCCGTCTGCGGCAGCGGTGCGCTGCAGGGCAGCCTCGGTCAGCTGCACGCTGCTCACTTCGCCAGCGCGCAGCAATGCAGCCGCAGCACTTAAGGAAAGGGCGGTCAACTCCATGCCGCTGCCCTATTCCTGCGCGGGCGGCACGCGGAAGCACCCGGCCGCGGTCTCGGCCGCATTTGCAAGCAGTACATCGCGTTCCATCGGCGGCCGCACCACATCGGCGCGCAGTACGGTGTGCAGCGCCTGCACGCTTGCAGTGGGCGGCACTCCCGCCAGATCCAGCGCGTTCAGGCTAGCCGCATATTCCAGCACCGCCGAGAGCTGCACTGCGTACTCTGCCAGCTCCGCCTCGCTGAGCTGCAATCGGGCCAGCTCCGCAATATGCTGCACTTCGGTTTTGGAAATTGCCATGGCGAAGATAGATTGTACCCGTGGGCGGGGCTGCTGCTTCCACTGCATCCGCCGCCGCGCAGCCGTGGCGCCTGCGCCGAAGCAGCCGCAGCGCGTGGCCGATAATATGCGCAGCGCAATCATTACTTGATTGCAGCGCCACATGCCTGCCACGCTCGCAACCGCCCAACCAGCCGGCCCAACCCACCGCGCATCCAAGCGCGGGCTGCATTACAGCACAGGCGCGTTGCTGTGCCTGCTTGCCAGCGCCTTGTTTGCGCACCAGCTTGATCTGCGCCCCTTGTGGTGGGACGAAGGCTTCAGTATTTATGTGGCGCGCCTGGCCCCGCTGGCTTTGCTGCGCACGACGGCCGCTGATGTGCACCCGCCCGTATATTTTTTACTGCTCAGCGCCTGGATCAAGCTTATCGGCGCGGCGCCCTTCAGCGTGCGCAGCCTGTCTGTGCTGACGAGCGTGTTGGGTGTGGCAACACTTTACGCGGCCGGCCGGCGCCTCACCGGCCATGCCGGCGCGCTGATTGCGGCTGCGCTCAGCATCGCTTCACCATACTGCATGTACTACGCGCGCGAAACGCGCATGTATAGCCTGGGCATCCTGTTGGCGGCAATTTCGCTGTACGCATTTTTGCGGCTGACAGCCAGCCCGGCGGCGTCCCGCTGGTGGTGGCTGCTGAATGTGGGCAGCGTGGCCTTGGGCCTGTGCACGCACTACGCCTTTGCCGTTGTGCCGGCGGCGCAGATTGTCACCGTAGTTGCGCTGCGGCGCGCAGCACTGCGCCAGTGGCTGCCGGCCGCCGCCGCAGTCATGATCTTGGTTGCACCTTGGATATTTTTTGCGCGCTCCCAGTTGCTGGCGCTGCAATCTGCCAGGCTGGGTGGCGCCTCGCAATTGCAGCTTGGCTGGCCGGCATTCGCTGCCGTTCAGCCTCTGATCACGGGTTACATCTCCGCTGGCCTGCCGACCGCACCCGTGGCCACCGCCTTATATATTTTTGTTGCAATGGTCGGGCTCGCAACGCTGCTCAATCGCAAGCGCGCAGAAGCGCTGTTGCTTGCCCTGGGAATCTGCGGCGCGATTGCATTGATATTGCTGGTGCGCTACACGCCCGGCGAAGCGGTTGCCCGCGGTACGCGCCTGGGATTTACGGCCGTGCCCGGCTTGTGCCTGCTTGCCGCTGCCGGCTTGCAGCGCTTAACGCAGGCTTGGCGCTGGGCTGGCATGGCCGCACTGGTTGCTATTAGCGCAACCCTGCTGCCCGCCACGCTGGCGCCGTTTTCGCAGCCCGCAGATGTAAATGAAGATTACCGGCCGCTTGTGAGGCAAGTGCAGCTGCTGGCCAAGCCGGACGATGCGGTGCTTGCGCCGTATGTCTGGCAGGCGGGCTACTTTGCCAGCTATGCACCCGGCACACTCAAGTTTTATCGCGGCCCCGAAAACTTCAATAGCGGACCTGATTCCCTCGCCGAGATCTTTGCTGCGCATCCAAGAGTGTGGGTTGTCAATTATCTGGCGGATGTGCACGCCCGCGAAGTTCCGCTGAATGCCTGGCTGAACCGCAATGCGGCGCTGGCATTTGAGCGCTGGTACGGCAATACGCAATTGGCGTTGTTCGTGCGCGCCGAACCTGCGCCGCAATCCTGGCCGGAGCAGGCACTCCTCGAACAAAACGTCTCTGTGAAGTACACCACGCCACCCGCCTCAATCCAGCGCGGCGCGGTGCTCTACCTAAATTTGCTGTGGGGGACAAACGGAACGGTCACCGGCTTCGACCGGGTCTTCGTGCATTTGAGTTTTTTGGATGCACCGCCCGGCGCACAAAGCGACCACGAGCTGGCCGATGGATTTCTGCCGCTCAATCAGTGGCCGCTGCAACACGCTGTACTGGACCGGCATGCGTTGTTGCTGCCTGCAGACTTAACCCCGGGGCAGTATTTGCTCCTAGCCGGCATCTATGATTCGCAAACCAGTGCGCGCCTAAAGCTGCTGGCTCCATCTGGCTGCGCTGCTGCCACCACAGTTTGCATCGGCCGCGTAACGGTAACGCCTTAGCATCTTTGCCGGGACCACAACCAGCCGGCAAGCGCGGCAGCAAGCTTCGCGTTTCAGGCTAGATTTTTTTGGTGGTTGCTGCAGTCTTCAGCGCCGCAGCGCGCGCCCGCGCCGCAGCTTCAATATGCGCAACGCCAAGGCCGCAGCACCCGCCAATCACCTGCGCACCCGCCGCCAACCACTGCGCATAAAACTGCTCCAGACGCGCCGGCTCCACCACATCCACAAACTTCCAATCCGGCATCTCAAAGTAACCAGAATCCGGATAGGCGGTCAGCGCCCCCTTGAAGTGCGTGCGGATCAAGTTCAACGCATCGCCCACAAGTTCCGCTCCGCTATGCATCACACCAGCCGCATCAATGCCAGTCGCCGGAATAAGCGCGACGATTTCGGCCAGCGCTATTTCGTCAAGATGATGGAAACTCACCACGCTCCCGTCTTTGCCGCGCCGCGCACTCAAGCCAAACCAAACCGGCAGGCCGCATGTGGCCACTGCCTGCAGCACCAGCGCAATCCGGCCCGGGTGGTACATCATCTCAAGCATCAGGTGGTCAACGCCGGCGCGGCGCAAATGCTGCGCCTGCTCATATACAGATTCTGAAAACTGCGCATCGGGCGGCACAAGCCGCGGATCAATGTGGGCGGTGCCCGCTTCCACCGGCACCATGTGCGAGATTGATCCCGCCACCGCCACGTGCCGGCCGTTGGCTGCAGCTTGCGCGCGGGCTTTGAGCGCTGCTGCCACCGCCCGCTGGTTAATCTCTTCCACCTGGCTTGCGTAGCCCGCGGCAGCCAGCATCACCCGCCCCGCCGCAAACGTATTGGCTGTGATCACATCTGCTCCGGCATTGATGTAGTCAAGGTGAATTTGCGTCAGTAACTGGTCGTTGCCCAGTGTGGCCGGGCCGCACCACGCGGCCGGATCCATGGCAACCCCGCGCCGCTGCAGCTCTGTGCCCGTGCCACCATCCAGCACCAGCACCTCGCCCGCCGCGAGGCGCGTGTGCAGCGCGGCGTATGCGCTGGAGTGCTGCGTCATTGCTGCGCCACAGAG
>OFRL01000694.1_pt1 | contig 13792 bp, 10 predicted proteins | sample 1543121 | NCBI WGS metagenome assembly OFRL01 (sample SAMN07774228, study PRJEB24372) | wastewater metagenome | isolation source: Lake Maggiore Cannobio | place: Italy: Cannobio | collected 2016-01
GTCAACTGCTTGCCAATGACACCGGGGCGCGTATCATCCGGCTATCACACCCACACCTATCCAACTCCAGGGGGAATTCGATGAAGCCCGTCACCGGCGCGATCCTGCTCGCCACCACCTCGCTCTTCGCCACCAACGTACAGGCAAGCCCGATGCCCCAGACGTCCCCGGCGCCCGCCGCCGCTCCGGTCAATCCCGCGCCGATGCTCGACAAATGGCCCGGCCCGTTCGACGGCGTTCCCCAGTGGGACAAGGTGACCCCGGCGATGTTCGGTCCTGCCTTCGAGAAGGGCATGGCCGAGGCGCGCGCCGAATTCGCCAAGATCCGCGACAATCCCGCCGCACCGACCTTCGCCAACACCATCGAGGCGTCCGAAAAGAACAGCGGCGCGCTCGGCCGCGTCTTTCCGGTGTGGGGCGTCTACACCAGCAACCTCGCCACGCCCGAAGTGCAGAAGATCGCCGCCGAATGGAGCCCGAAGCTCTCGGCCTTCTTCACCGAGATGAGCCTCGACCCCAAGATGTTCCAGCGGGTGAAGACGCTCTACGACACGCGCCAGACCCTGGGCCTCAACCCCCAGCAGCTCCGCCTGCTCGAACGTACCTATCGCGGCTATGTGACGTCGGGCGCGCTGCTCGACGCGGCACAGAAGGCCGAGGTCAAGCGCATCAACGGCGAGCTCGCCAAGCTCTATACCGAGTTCAGCCGCAAGGTGCTGGCGGATGAGGAGACTGCGATCTTCCTCGACAGCGAGGCGGACCTCGCCGGCCTGTCCGACAGCTTCAAGGCGAGCCTTGCCGAAGAAGCCAAGGCACGCGGCCAGGCGGGCAAATGGGCGGTCAAGAACACGCGCTCGTCGATGCAGCCGTTCCTGATGTACTCCACCCGCCGCGACCTGCGCGAGAAGGTGTACAAGGCCTATATCAACCGCGGCGACAATGGCGACGCGAACGACACCAACGCCAGCATCGCCGCGATCCTCAAGCTGCGCCAGGAGCGGGCGAAGATCCTCGGCTTCAAGACCCATGCCGACTATCGCATGGACGACACGATGGCGGAGACCCCTGCCAATGCGATGAAGCTGATGATGTCGGTCTGGCCCGCCGCGCGTGCCCGCGCGATCGAGGAAGTCGCCGACATGCAGAAGCTCGCCGACGAGGAAGCCGCGGCGGGCAAGGGTCCCAAGATCACGATCGAGGGCTGGGACTATCGCCATTATTCGGAGAAGGTCCGCAAGGCGAAGTACGACCTCGATGAGAGCGAGGTGAAGCCCTATCTCGAGCTCAACAACATGGTGAACGCCATGTTCTACGCCGCGGGTCGCCTCTACGATCTGCAGTTCAAGGAGAATACGGGCACGATCCCCGTCTTCCATCCCGATGTCCGCACCTTCGAGGTGACGCGCCTCGGCAAGACCGTCGGCGTCTTCTACCTCGACAATTTCGCGCGCGCCGGGAAGCGCTCGGGCGCCTGGGCGACCGCCTATCGCGGCCGTTCGGGGATCAAGGGCGACAAGATCGTTCTCGCGTCGAACAACAACAATTTCACCAAGGGCGGCGGCGGGGAGCCGACGCTGATCAGCCTCGATGATGCGACGACGCTGTTCCACGAGTTCGGCCACGCGCTGCACAGCCTGATCGGCGACGTCTATTACCCGGGTCTCGCCGGCACGCCGCGCGACTTCGTCGAATATCCGAGCCAGGTGAACGAGAACTGGCTGCTGACGCCGGACGTGCTCAACCGCTTTGCCAAGCACTACAAGACCGGCGAGGTGATCCCGGCGGCGCTGGTCGCGAAGATCGAGAAGGCGGATACCTTCAACCAGGGCTTCAGCACGGTCGAATATCTCTCCTCGGCGATCGTCGACATGAAGCTGCACGATCGCGGCTTTCGCATCATCGAGCGGACGATCAGCAACTTCTTCCCCTTCCCCGATACCTATCTCACGCTCGGCGGCGGCACCGCCCGCACCCAACAGCAGTTCGCCCGCTTCAGCCAGAAGGATGCCGACGCTTATCCCGCGTATGACGCCGCGCTCGAAAAGGTAGCGCAGGTGCTGCGCGATCTGGCGCTGAAAACCCCGCCCAATGTCGGCGGCGGCCTCCGCGCGCTTCTCTCGGGCGCAACGCAAGGCTGGCCAATCGCAAAAATGGAGATCGAAGCGCAGCGCGACCTGCTCGACGTGTTCACCAAATCCGCGCGCGATTTCCTCGATGGCTGGTTCGAGGACGATCACGTCAAATCGGCCTTCGCCTTCGATGCCGTGGTCGGCAATTATGCCGGGGTATCGACGCCGGGCAGCGCCTATGTCCTGCTCCACCACGTCTTTGGCGAAGTGAACGGCAAATATGGCGCGTGGGGCCATTCGGTCGGCGGCATGGGCGCGATCACGCAGGCGATGGCGCGCGCGTGCGAGGATGCCGGGGTCGAGATCAGCCTCGAGGCCCCCGTCGCCAAGCTGTTGACCGAAGGCGGCAAGGTCGCGGGCGTGCGGCTCGAATCAGGCGAGGAAATCGCCGCCACCACCGTCGCCGCCAATGTCGGCCCGGCCCTGCTCTATCGCCAGATGGTCGATTCCGCCGACATGCCCGCCGATTTCAAGCGCCGGATCAATGGGTTCAAAACGGGCAGCGGCACCTTCCGCATGAACGTCGCTCTGTCCGAATTGCCTGACTTCACCGTCTTCCCCGGCAAGGACAAGGCCGAGCACCACACCGCCGGGATCATCATCGCGCCGGGCATGGATTATATGGACCAGGCGTTCATCGACGCGCAGCAGCATGGCTGGTCGAAAAAGCCGATCGTCGAGATGAAGCTGCCGACCACGGTCGATGACAGCCTCGCCCCGCCGGGGCAGCATATTGCCAGCCTGTTCTGCCAGCAATTCGACCCCAAGGTCGATTGGGACGCGCACCGCGAGGAGGTGGCCGATCTGATCATCGACACGGTGACCGAACATGCGCCCAATTTCAAAGCCTCGGTCATCGCACGGCAAATCCATTCCCCGCTCGATCTCGAACGTAAATTCGGGCTGATCGGCGGCGACATCTTCCACGGCACCATGGGGCTCGACCAATTATGGGCCGCGCGCCCGATGCTCGGCCACGGCGATTATCGCGGGCCGATCAAGGGGTTGTACATGTGCGGATCGGGCACGCATCCCGGCGGCGGCGTGACCGGCGCGCCAGGGCATAATGCGGCGCACGAGATTTTGCGGGATCGGAGCTTGGTGGGGCGGCTGTTCGGGTAGGGGGCCGCCTCCCCCGTCACCCCGGGCTTGGCCCACCGGGGGTTTGCATTCTACGGCGTAAGAAAGTGCGGCACCGTGGACCCCGGGACAAGCCCGGGGTGACGGTTGCGGTCAGGTCAGGTCACCTCTCCCAAACCGCAGCCAATAGAGCGGCAGCGCCGTCAGCATCAGCGCAACGCTCGAGCCCGCCGCCTCCAGCCCAGCCCCCCACATCGCCCAGAGCGCAAACACCAGCCCCGCCACCGCCGCCACCGGCGCGATGCGCTTGACCAAGGCGGTCAGGCACGCCCCGATATACAGCCAGATCGCCGCCGCCGCCGTCAGCCGCAGCATGAAATCCAGCAACCCGCCGAGCGAGCGCGTCGCATTGGACAGCACCAGCACGCTCGCCAGGGTGGTCGCCAGCAACAGCATCGGGATCGGCACGTCGCGCGCGCTGGTGCGCCCGACCCAGCGCGGCAGCAACCCGGCGCGCGCCATCCCGAGCGGCACCTCGCCTTGCAGCAGCGTCCAGCCATTGAGCGCCCCAATCGCCGCAATCGCGGCAAAGGCAGCGGTGGCAAGCCCCGCCCGATGCCCCCAGAAGCGTTCGACGAACAGAGCGAACGGCGCTTGCGCGTTGGCGACCTCGGCGGTCGGCAGTGCGAAGATGATCCCGCTGCACACCGCAATGTACAGCAACCCGGTCAGCCCCAACCCGAACAGCGTCGCGCGCACGACATTGCGCGCCGGATCGCGCACGCGCTCGGCGGCGACGCTCGCCGCCTCGAACCCGACGATCGCGAAAAAGGCCAGGGTCAGCGCCGGGGTCAGGTTCGACCAGGCGAAGGGCGGGTGCGACTCGCCATGGAACGCGGCACCACCGCCCAGCGCAACGCCCGCGAGGATCAGCACGATCGCGGCGAGCGGCAGCAATTTGAGCAAGGTCGTCACCACCTGAAACGCCCCCGCCAGCCGCGCGCCGCCGAGATTGAGCAAGGTCAGCAACCACAGCAGCACCGTCGCCGACAGCGCCTGCGCCAATGATGTCGCGCCGAGCACGGGCACGAATTGCGCGAGATAGCGGATCGCGGTCAGCGCGATCACCGCATTGGCCGACCACACGCTGACCCAATAGCTCCAGCCGACCAGCACCCCCGGCAACGGCCCCAGCCCCGCACCGCAGATCGCCACCACGCCGGTCGCCTCGGGCATTGCCGCGGTCAGGCGCGCGAGCACCCAGGCGATCAGCAACGCGCCCCCTACCCCCGCAATCCACGCCGCGACGCTCGTCCAGCCATAGGGTGCCAGTTGCGCGGGCAGCACGAAGATGCCCGATCCGATCATCCCGCCCATCACCAGGGCGGTCGCGGTCCAAAAGCCAAAGGGGCGCGGTGCCGACTCCATGCATGTCTCCCGGGATCGGGCGGACCCCGGTCACGAATGCAGCACGCCCGGCGCGCCAACGCCATAGTTCCTTTTCGGCAACTCTGCGCTACCACCGTCCCATGACACAGACGGCAAGCACGACGGACATGGACTGGATGGCGGCGAGCGGTCGCTATCCCCCGCGCCTGATCGCGGCGGCGCTGGCGCTGCACGACAATCGGCTGGGCGAGGCCGAGCCCTTGCTCAAAGCGCATCTGAAGGACGATCCGTTCGATGTCGCGGCGATCCGTATGCTGGCCGAACTGGCCGGGCGGATCGGGCGCTACCGCGATGCCGAAACGCTGCTGCGTCGCGCGGTCGAGCTGTCCCCCGCCTTCACCGCCGCGCGCGCCAATCTGGCGCTGGTGCTGTACCGCCTCAACCGCCCTGCCGAGGCAATTGCGGAACTCGACGTCGTCGCGGCCGAAGACCCAGACAATCCCGGCCACGCCAATCTCCAGGCCGCCGCCTTCGGGCGGATCGGCCAGTTCGACGAAGCGATCGCCTTGTACGAACGCGTATTGGGCGACGCGCCGGAGCAACCGCGCGTGTGGATGAGCTATGGCCATATGCTCAAGACGGTCGGGCGGCAGGCCGATGGCATCGCCGCCTATCGCCGCGCGATCACGCTGCTGCCGACGCTGGGCGAAGCGTGGTGGAGCCTCGCCAATTTGAAGACGGTGACCTTCACCGAAGACGACATCGCTGCGATGCAGGCCGCGCTGGAGCAGCCCGGCATTTCCGACGAAGACCGCTTCCATCTCGATTTCGCGCTGGGCAAGGCGTTCGAGGATCGCCGCCACGCCGAACGCGCCTTCGCGCATTATGCGGCGGGCAACACGCTCCGTCGCAAGCACATCCGCTACAGCGCCGACGAGACCGAAGCCCTTGTCGACCGCAGCATTGCGCTGTTCACGAGGGGATTTTTCGCCGAACGCGCGGGCCAGGGCTTCGCCGCGCCCGACCCGATCTTCATCCTCGGGATGCCGCGCGCGGGATCGACGTTGATAGAGCAGATCCTCTCCAGCCACAGCCAGGTCGAGGGAACGAGCGAACTGCCCGATATCCCGGCGCTCGCCAGGCGGGATGCGGCCTATCCCGAGGGGCTGGCGACCTGGTCCGCCGAACGGCTTCGCGAAACCGGCGAAGAGTATCTCCAACGCACCCGTATCCAGCGCCGCACCGACCGACCGTTCTTCATCGACAAGCTCCCCAACAATTGGGCGCATGTCCCCTTCATCCACCTGATCTTGCCGAGCGCGCGGATCATCGATGCGCGGCGGCATCCGCTCGGCTGCTGCTTCTCCAACTTCAAACAGCATTTCGCGCGCGGCCAGGGCTTCAGCTACGCGCTCGATGATATGGGCCGCTATTATCGCGATTATGTGCGGCTGATGGAGCATGTCGACACCGTCCTGCCGGGCCGCGTCCACCGCGTGCTGTATGAGGATATGGTCGAGGATACCGAGGCAACCGTGCGCGCCTTGCTCGCCGCCTGCGGCCTGCCGTTCGAGCCCGCCTGCCTCGCCTTTCACGAAACCGCGCGCGCCGTACGCACCGCCAGTTCGGAGCAGGTCCGCCAACCGATCTTTCGCGAGGGCACCGAAGCGTGGAAGCCGTTCGAGCCGTGGCTTTCCCCGCTGCGACACGCGCTGGGCGACGTGCTCGACCGTTATCCTTCCGCCACCGTCACAACGTTGTAATTTCGCCACGCCCGCGTAAGATTGTTACACACCTGCGGCACCGTGCTTGACGGATGCTGCGGTCGCGAACACCTTGTTGAAACAATACAGGGGGAATCTGATGTCGTCGTTCGGGTATCGTGCCGCCATTCTCGCACTCTTGTCGTCGACCGCCTTCGGAGCCCCCGCGTTCGCGCAGAGCGCCCCGCCCGAACCGGCCCCGGCCACCGCACCGACCGATGGCGGCGACATTATCGTCACCGCAACCAAACGCTCCGAAACATTGCAGAATGTGCCGATCAGCGTCCAGGCGCTGACCACCAAGAAGCTCGACGAACTCAATATCTCGAACTTCTCGCAATATGCGCAGCAATTGCCTTCGGTGTCGTTCCAGGCGCTGGGCGGGACGCCCGGCACCAACGTCATCTATATGCGCGGCGTCGCCTCGGGCGGGGATGGCAACCATTCGGGTTCGCTCCCCTCGGTCGGCGTCTATCTCGATGAGCAGCCCGTCACCACGATCGGTGGCAATCTCGACGTCCACATCTACGACATTGCGCGAATCGAGAGCCTGTCCGGGCCGCAGGGGACGCTGTACGGCGCTTCGTCCGAAGCGGGCACGATCCGCATCATCACCAACCAGCCCGATCTCTCGCATTTCTACGGCCGCGCCGATATCGAAGGCAATAAGGTCAGCAAGGGCGGCTTTGGCGGCAAGGCCGAGGGGATGGTCAACATCCCGCTATCGCCCGCAATGGCGCTGCGCGTCGTCGGTTTCTACCAGCGCGATGCGGGCTATATCGACAATGTGCCGGGCACGCGGCGTTTCTGCAGCGGCACCACTTTCGATGCCAATGGCAATTGCGTGAAGGACGGCCTCACCGTCAACAACAGCGCCTTCGTCAAGAAAGACTATAACGACACCGAAATCGCGGGCGGTCGCGCGGCGTTGAAGGTCGATCTCGACAGCAATTGGACGGTCACCCCGACCGTCATGTACCAGGATACGCGCAGCCACGGTGCCTATGGCTATGATCCCAAGGTCGGCGACCTGCAGGTGCAGCATTTCTACCCCGAATATCGCCGCGACCGCTTCATCCAGGCCGGGCTGACAATCGCGGGCAAGATCGGCAATTGGGACGTGACCTATGCCGGGGCCTATCTCGACCGCAAGGATTTCTCGTCTAGCGACTATACCGATTACGCCGAGGCCTATGACAATCTCTATGCGTCGGTTGGCGGCATCGCGGGGTATTTCTACTTCAAGGACAATGCCGGCAAAACGATCGACCCGCGTCAACGCGTGATCGGCAGCGACCATTTCAAGAAAATGAGCCAGGAATTCCGCGTCGCCAGCCCGTCTAGCGAGCGGTTCCGCGTGGTCGCCGGTGCCTTTTACCAACGCCAGAGCAATGACATCCATCAGGATTATCAGGTGCCCGGTCTGGCCGACACGCTCTCGGTTAACGGCCACCCCGGCACCCTGTGGCTGACGCAACAGCATCGCGTCGACAAGGATTATGCGATGTTCGGCGAGGCCAGCTACGACATCACGCCGCGGCTGACCGCGACCGTCGGCGGGCGCGCCTTCATCTATGACAATTCGCTGATCGGCTTTTTCGGCTTCGGTCGCGATCCGGCCAATGGCTACAGCACCACGCCATACAATGCGGCGGGCAGTTCGCGCACCGGCGTCGCCGGGTGCTTCACCACCAACGGCACGCGCCTGCGCGATGCGGTGGCAGCGGGCGGATCGACCACGTTGCTTCCGGCTGCGGTGGCGGGTGGCCCCTGCACCAATCTTGGCGTCTATCGCGTCGGAGAAGGTGTCGTGCCCGTGCAGGCATCCGGGCAAGGCGTGACGTATCGCTTCAATTTGAGCTGGAAACCGGTTGAGGGCGTTCTGCTCTACGGCACCGCCTCGCGCGGGTTCCGCCCGGGCGGCATCAACCGCCGCGCCGACGTCGCAGCCTATGCCGCCGATTACCTGACCAACTATGAATTGGGGGCCAAAACGACGCTACTGGGCGGCGCATTGCGGTTGAACGGCGCAATCTACCAGCAGGATTGGGACAAGTTCCAATTCTCCTTCCTGGGGGCGAACAGCTTCACTGAAATCCACAACGGGCCCAATGCGCGCATTCGCGGCGCGGAGATCATCGCCAATCTCAATGTCGGTGCACTGTCGGTGAGCGCTTCGGGCTCCTATACCGATGCCAAGACGCGCAAGAATCTTTGCCTGATCGACGACCCGACCTTCACCTGCACCGGCGCGGGCAATCTCCTGTCGGCAAAGGCTGGAACCCGTCTGCCGATCACGCCCAAGTTCAAGGCGAGCGGATCGGCGCGCTACACGGTGCCGGTCGGAGCAGCCAAAGCTTATGGCCAGGCGGTCGTGTCGTACCAGGGCTCCGCCGCGTCCGACATTCGATCGGCGACCTTTGGACCGGGCGGCATCATCTTCAACCCGGCCGCACAGCTCGGGCCATTATCTGCCTTCACCACCGCCGATTTCGCGGCCGGTGTGCAGTTCCAGCGCTACAGCTTCGAACTCTTCGTCCAGAATGCCTTCGATACCCGCGGGCAGCTCTCACGCTTCCAGGAATGCGGCAGTTGCGGTCAGCGGCCCTATATCGTGCCCGTCACACCCCAGACGATCGGCGTACGACTGCATACGGACTTTTAGCGCGATACGAGTAGCGCCGCCTGGCACTTCGTCAGGCGGCGCAGGCCGATCCGTTACCCGCCGCGCCTTGCCTTTGACGAAACCACCACTCGAAATCCTGTTGTTCCAGCGGGCGCGCATAATGATAGCCCTGCGCCTCGTCGCATCCCAGTGCATCGAGAATTTCCGCGGTTCGGGGCGTTTCGACGCCCTCCGCGACGACGCGATGGCCAAGGCCATGCGACAATTGGATCATGGTCCGCACCAGGATGCCGGCCTGGTCCACCTCACGATCGAGCGATTGTACGAAGGACCGGTCGATCTTCACGACGCTGATCGGGAAACGTTGCAAATGGGCCAGGCTGCTATGGCCCGTACCGAAATCATCCAGCGCGATCCGGATACCGAGGTCCGCCAGCGCCCGCAGCCTGGCGAGTGCAACCACCGGATCGCACATCATCGCACTTTCGGTAACTTCCAACTCCAGAAATTCGGGCCGTACGCGGTGCTTCAACAGGTATAACTGCACCCGCTCGACGAAATCCGTCTCATCCAGGTTTGCCGCTGACACATTGATCGACAATTGCAGGTCAATCCCGCTCGCGTGCCACACGGCGAGTTGCTCCAGCGCTTTGTCCAAGACCCAGGTGGTCACCGGCCGCATCAGCGCGGTCTGCTCGACGATCGGGATAAACTCGTTCGGCGAGACGTCGCCCAGTTTCGGATGCGTCCAGCGTAGCAGCGCCTCCGCCCCACAGCATTGGCCCGATGCGAAATCGATTCGCGGTTGGTAGACAAGGCGCAACTCGCCCGGCAGATCGAAGGCGTCGCAAAAGTCCTTCAAAAGGCTGAAACGGCGCGCTTGTTTCCCGTCACTGGTCGATGAGTACAGGCTGATTTGCCCCCCGGCGAGGCGCGCGTCCTGCGCCGCGCTATAAGCCATCCGCAGCACGTCGCTGCCCGGAGTTTGCCCCGCGACAAAGGGCGCGACGCCGATCGTATTGGTTAACACGAACCGCTCGTGTGCCCCCCGTCTGCGGGCATCGTTCAATGCGATTTTCAGGCGCGCCACAAACGCCGCGTCTTCCATCTCCGGCAAGGCAAGAAAGGCGAACTGCGTCGCTGCGACATGATAGGCGATGCGGCCTGGACCGAGTCCCGCGCGTAAGCCCTCCGCTGCTGCCTGGACGATCTGGTCGATGAACGTCGGGCCCATGACGCTCATGCCTTGACTGAGCTGTTCGCTGGGTGCCAGATCCACCAAAGCCAGAAGGCGGCGCTCCCCCGGGGTATTGCGGCCCAAATCCTCCAGATCTTCCAGCAATTGGTTTCGGTTGAGCAGTCCCGAAACCGGATCGACACGACCGATCGCGTGCTGCAGCTCGATTTGCGACATCACCATGTCGGCAAGATCGGTCAAAGCCGCCATCTCTGCCTCGGAAACGGTGCGCGGCTCGTGACCAAGGACACACAGCGCGCCCAGCCCAAAACCGTTCCTCGTCGTAAGCGGAGCACCGGCGTAGAAGCGAATGCCGTCGCGTGCGAGGGGACAGTCGCTATAGGCAGGATCCGACAGCAGATCCGAGATGACCACAAATCCGGTGGATTCCGCGACCTGTGCGCAGGGCGCTTGCTCGCGCGGGATGAAAGTGTGCTCTACCCCGACGCGCGACTTGAACCATTGCCGGTCGCGATCGGTCAGCGACACTGCGGCGATCGGCAGCCCGAAAAGCATCGCTGCCATCCGCGTGATCCGATCGAAGCTGTCGCTCGGCGGCGTGTCGAGCAAATTGAGCTGCCGCAATGCGTCGAGGCGGGCTTGCTCGGGACACATTGACGAACTCTCCTTCGTAAGACGCAGCACTGCGCCACCTTACAATATAGGATTCGTTTTCAGGTGGATCGGGCTTGCGAGCCGAAATTGTCGCAAGATATAACGGCGATTGCACCCGATTGCCGTTTGCGCTATGCGCGCCAGCTTCCTGCACATAGCTGTCGGAATATGCGGGAGGGTGCCATGGCATCCGCTTGAACCGCTAAACTTGAACCGGGCGTCGTGGGTTCCCCTCGCCGCCCCTTACAGAGTGAGTACACATGGCAAAAAAGATTACAGGCTATATCAAGCTGCAGGTGCCGGCCGGCAAGGCCAACCCGTCGCCCCCGATCGGCCCGGCGCTGGGTCAGCGCGGCGTCAACATCATGGAATTCTGCAAGGCGTTCAACGCCTCGACCGGTGACCAGGAAGTCGGCACGCCGCTCCCCACCGTGATCACCGTCTATGCCGACCGTTCGTTCTCGTTCGAAACGAAGACGCCGCCGGCATCGTATCTGATCAAGAAGGCCGCCAACCTGAAGTCGGGCTCGAAGGAGCCGGGCAAGGTGTCCGCCGGAAAGATCAAGCGTTCGCAGCTCGCCGACATCGCGACCGCGAAGATGAAGGATCTCAACGCCAACGACCTCGAGTCGGCAACGCGCATCATCGAGGGTTCTGCCCGCGCGATGGGCCTCGAAGTGGTGGAGGGCTAAGATCATGGCATTTGTCAGCAAGAAGCAAAAAGCCGTCACCATCGACCGTCAGAAGCTGCACGGCGTGGACGAAGCCATCGCGCTCGCCAAGGCCGGCGCAACCTCTAAGTTCGACGAGACGATCGAAGTCGCGCTGAACCTCGGCGTCGATCCGCGCCATGCCGACCAGATGGTCCGCGGCGTCGTCACGCTGCCCAAGGGCACCGGCAAGACCGTGCGCGTCGGCGTGTTCGCCAAGGGTGCGAAGGCCGATGAAGCCCGCGCCGCTGGTGCGGACGTGGTCGGTGCGGAAGACCTGATGGAAATCATCCAGGGTGGCACGATCGATTTCGATCGCTGCATCGCGACCCCGGACATGATGGGCATCGTCGGTCGCCTCGGTAAGGTGCTGGGTCCGAAGGGCCTGATGCCGAACCCGAAGCTCGGCACGGTCACCATGAACGTCGCCGAAGCGGTCAAGGCAGCCAAGGGCGGCCAGATCGAATATCGCGTCGAAAAGGCCGGCATCATCCACTCGGGCATCGGCAAGGCGTCGTTCTCGGCCGCGGACCTGCGTTCGAACTTCGACGCGCTGGTCGATGCAGTGGTCAAGGCGAAGCCGTCGGGCGCCAAGGGCACCTACATCAAGAAGTGCGCGATTTCCGCGTGCATGAGCCCGAGCGTGCAGGTCGCTGTCTAACTTCGTACTCCGAAAGGAAACACTATGAGCAAGCCAATCAAGAATCTGATTGCATCGGAGTACGAGAACCGCTTTCAGGGCTTGACTGGTGCTGTCGTTGTGGAACTCCGTGGCCTCGACGCCCGGGCAACCACGACGATGCGCAACTCGCTGCGTTCTAAGGGCATTCGTATGACGGTCGTGAAGAACGCCCTCGCGCGCCGCACCTTCAAGGGTGGCCCGCTTTCCGCGCTGGAAACAGCGTTGAAGGGTCCTTCGGCGATCATCACCGGTACTGAAAGCGTTGTCCTCGTCGCCCGCGAAGTCCTGAAGTCCGTCGAGACCGAGAAGAAGATCCTGCTCAAGGGCGCGATCTTCGACGGCGAGTATTTCGATGGCGACGCTGGCGTGAAGTTGCTTGGCAGCTTCCCGACCCGCGAAGAAGGACTGTCCAAGGTCGTCACCCTCATCCTCTCCCCTGCGCGAAACATCATGGGCGTCGTCAAGACGATCCAGGAGAAGCTCGAGGCCGGCGAGACGATTGCTCGGTTGTAGACCAGGCCAGTTGGCGAGATCGACGCCATGTTGAACATGGCGTTCAACATGGCGCGTTTCGACTCGAACGACAGCACAATTCGTTAATCCACCCGCATCCAGTCCGCCACCGACTGGTCCCGTTCGGGATGAAATGCCGCGCGTTGCGGCACCTATCGGTGGCAAGACACTGGCGTAAGCCACGGAGATCCAGAAATGTCCGACACGAAGACCTTTGACGCGAAGATCAGCACCCTCGGCGACTCGATCGCCAACCTCACCATCAAGGAGGCTGTCAGCCTCACTGATTACATGAAGGTGACCTACGGCATCGAGCCAGCTGCAGGCGCGGTCGTCATGGCTGCCGCTGCTGCCCCGGTTGCTGTTGAGAAGACCGAGTTCAATGTCGTCCTCAAGGCGGTTGGACCGAACAAGATCAATGTCATCAAGGCTGTGCGCGAGCTCACCAGCCTCGGCTTGAAGGAAGCAAAAGACGCAGCTGAACGACGGTGGAACGAAGTGAACTTCGGCGATCCTATCATCCTCTCTGCAAACAACGTGTCCAGGATTGTACCCAAGAATCCCATCAAGCGGATTGTTGTTGAAATGGGTGACGGCGAGGTTGAACTTGACATGGAGGGCATGTCACTGAAGTTTCTGATGGGCATGACCACAGTCGGCCTCAGCGAAGTGGCATCACTCTGCGACTTGTACAAGCGAATTGCGGATTGGGAAGAGCAGGTATCCTGAGCAGGAGAATCAAATGCGTCTATACAACAAGCGTTTCAATGAAGTCATCAACACCATCAAGAGCGAGATCCAATCAGGCGACTGCGCTAAATGGAATCTCTCGTTCAGAGATTACCTCAATGAACGCTTCGGAGATCTTGATCTTGTCGCCGCGCTGAAGGATGAAGATGACGAAGCGGGTCATGCTTCTTCAGAACTCTTTTCAGAAGCCGCGCGTGAACTCCGCGTGTATAAGCATGCATACGCCATGCATGGTGGCATCAAGGCGCAAGTTAACGAGTGAGTCTGCCTTCGAGTGAGTCTGCATTCTAGAAACTTG
>OFRL01000698.1_pt1 | contig 13765 bp, 16 predicted proteins | sample 1543121 | NCBI WGS metagenome assembly OFRL01 (sample SAMN07774228, study PRJEB24372) | wastewater metagenome | isolation source: Lake Maggiore Cannobio | place: Italy: Cannobio | collected 2016-01
CATCGAGCCACGAACGGGGCCTGAACGGGGGCGGTAGCCCAGGGTTGTTAAGCCCGGTGACGAGTTGGCCGTAGAGCGCTGCCGGCGCCAGCATCAGCATCTCAAGCGAACCGGGGACGCTTGATGCCCGCGCGCTGAGCAAGCGTGGTGCGAGCAGATGGATCTCATGCGCCGAGTACCAGCCGGCGACGTAGCGGCGGCTGGCGGGAGCGGTCAGCGCGCGCAGCATGGCGGCGACCGGTTGCGCCATCGCAAGCTGCGCCGAGTTGGAATGGATCACCGCAGTCACGCCCTCCGGCACGACGGGAAATAGCTCGCTCAGCTGCTCGCGGATTCCCTCCAGCAACTCCAGCACGCCATCGGCATCTGCGCCATCTAGCTCGGCATGGCGCGCGGCGAAATTGGGTGATTGAGTCTCGATCCAAGTCATCTTCGGGCGGCGCGCCACAGGCCGGCTCGCCGGGGACGACTCTATGGCGTCGGTCGGTCTAAGCGAGCGAGGCGAGAGGACGACCGGAGACGATCGATTCGATCTCTTCTTGCACACGGCCGAACTCGATCTCCGAGAGAACCGGAGTTCCTTCGAAGGGGAGCTCACGCGTGATCTCAAGCCAGTCCGGTCCAAAGTCGTGCTCAGGGCGAACGCGGATCGTTACCGGGCGAGGAATGCGATGGGTGCGCAGCAGCGTTACGTGAAGTGGCGTGCCGCGGCGCCAGCCGAGACGCTTCTGCGCGTAGTCAGGGGTCCAGATGTAGAACGGCGAGAGCTCACTGATCGCGCGCTGGTTGGTGATCGTGTACTGGCCGGCGACCTCGGCCCAGGCGCGAACGCGAACGCGGTCCGGCTGCTCGATGCCGCCAGGCTGGGTCAAGGCGCTGATTGGGGGGTCGCCGTCGGGCCAAACACCCTCCTCGAGCGCGCGGCGCAGCTCAGGAACGTGGGCACCGCGAACGACGTCGTTGCGATCATGCTCAAAGGTCGGGAAGAGGAAGAAACGCTGGTGCTCGAGCGCGAAATCCTCGTTCTCGCCGTCGCTGCGGAATATCAGCAGCTGTTCGCCCTCCGAAAGCGCACGAATTGTGACGGCCCACTCTTTGATTGCGATTGGCATCTTCAGCTATTGGAGGAAAACCTCGATGTTTCCGGCGTAATTGCCAGCAAACAGGGGAAAATCCTTAACGAAAGTATTACAAATTCCCGCGCAAATCTCAAATTTCCCTGCTAATTAGGGGGTTTTGGCACCCGTCGGATTCGACCGAAGATCAAAAAACCCCTTGTGAAGGGGCCTTTCGACTCGTTGAAGGGGGACTTGGTCAGCTCACACAGCGATTGTGTGCGCAATCACACACATTGGCGCTGGGGCGAGATGACCGAGTTGGAACGGATTTGGAGCGCTCGTGACCGCTCGGTAGCGCTATGCGAAGTCGATCAGGCCGCTGAAGCGATTTCAATCTCTTCAGTTACTGCGAGGTGCTGGTGCGACGGACAGTAGCCATTGGCGTTGCTCGGAAGGCGCCGGCACGCACTGCCACGGCGCGTCGTTGCGCGGCACTGGAGGCGGTTGCCGAAGATGTCGACACCATTGGTCGTCAGCTGGGCGATCGCTCCGTCGGCGGCAGCGACGTAGTCGCGCACAACGGCCCAAACACGTGGCTGGGACTGGATTGGAAAGTGAACGCGGATCTCGCGAAAGAGACTGCGGGCGGGAGCGGCGAAGTAATGACGGTCGGTGGCGAGCCTTTCGATTGCCTGCTCGCTTGCCTTCAGAACAGCCGCATGACCCTCACGTCCGGTAACGATCTCTGCTGACAGTTCGCGGTAGATGCCTCTGCTGACTTGATACATGTCGATTTCCAGCTCCTAGTTGCGTTTGGGTTGCGATCCTTCGCATTGACCCCCGCCTCTGCGTTGGTGATAAACGCAGGAGACGAGTATTCGACCTCCATGTGAAGGTTGAAACACTCGCTCTATGTAGTTCGTGTTAAGGCGACCGACGCGAGCTGGGCTACTGCCAGCGTTCAAAGGCCGGTTTAAGGCCACTAATCACAGCGTGCATCGAGTCAAGCGACGGTTCCAGCTCAGCAAAATCGCTACGGCAGTGAGCTCCACGGCTCTCTTCGCGCGCGAGCGCGCAGCGCGCAACCAGCGCAGCCAGCGGGTACGGGTCGTCGAGCAGCAGCTCAAGGCCAGCTGCGTCGCGGACCAACCCGGCGTGGCGCCACATCGCTTCGCGCGTCGCCTGCGACGGCAGCTCGAGCGGGATGCTCGCCGGCGGCTTCCCGCCCGCGCCGCCGGCCGGTTCGTCGAGCGCCGCCCGCGCCGCTCGGGCGCCAAAGACGATGCATTCAGAGAGCGAGTTAGATGCAAGCCGGTTCGCGCCGTGCAGGCCGCTGCAAGCGCTCTCTCCAATTACGTAAAGGCCGTCCACATTGGTGGCGCCGTTGAGGTCGCAAACGACGCCGCCCATCATGTAGTGGGCGGCCGGGGCGACCGGAATTAGATCGCGCTCCGGATCGAGGCCCGACTGCCGCAGGGTCTCAACGACGTTTGGGAAGCGGCCGAGGTCGACGGAACTCATATCGAGCCCGACAGAGCTAACCGAATGCTGCCCAAGCGACGCCCAGATTGCGCGGGCGACCTGATCGCGCGGCGCAAGCTCGTCGACGAAGCGCTCGCCGTCCGGGCCAATAAGCGTTGCCCCTTCGCCACGGATTGCCTCGCTGATCAGGAAACCTTCGCGGCCGGGGATATCGACCACAGCGGTCGGGTGAAACTGAACGAATTCAAGGTCGGCGACGGCGGCCCCAGCGGCTTGCGCCAGCGTGATCCCGATCCCGATCGAGCCTGGTGGGTTGGTCGTCCGCTGCCAGAGCGCGGCGGCGCCGCCGGTGGCGATCACCGTTCCGCGAGCTCTAACGGCAAGGCCGTCCTCGCAAACGACGCCAACGACACGACCACCCTCTGTCCATAGGTTGCTCGCGCGTCTGCCTTCGAGGATCGTCACGCGAGGTTCGCGCACCAGCGCGGCCGAGAGCTGGCGCGCCAGCCGCCTGCCGGTAGAACTGCCGCCGGCGTGGACGATCCGGCGCCGCGAATGGCCACCCTCGAGGCCGAGCGCAAGCTGGCCGTCACTGTCGGCGTCAAAGCGCACTCTGATCTGTTGCAGGTCGGCGATCATGCCGGGGGCGTCGTTGACGAGGATCTCAGCCGCCGAGCGCCTCACCAATCCGCGGCCGGCGAGCTCAGTATCGGCCAGGTGCAGCTCCGGCGAGTCGTCGTCGCCGAGCGCCGCCGCCAAGCCGCCCTGCGCCCAGTAGCTGGCAGTCTGTGCAAGCGGCGTGGCGCTGATCACGATCACGCTTGCCCCAAGCGACGCGGCGGTTAGCGCCGAGTAGAGCCCGGCGGCCCCGGCACCAATCACAACCAGCTCTGTATCGATCTGCTCGCGCCCCGACATCTCTGGAGTACCGTACCGGCCGGTGAAGGGTTTGATTTTCCGCAGCGAGGCTTCGCTCGCCCACGACACTGGCGGTCATCGCGATCACCCCGAGGCGGTGAATGGCGATCACCCGGAATCGGCGGATCGAATCGTGGCAATTGAGGCCGAGCTCGACCGGCTCGATTGGCTCGCTTACGAGCCACGTGCTTCAGCGCCTGCAACCGATGCAATGCTGCTCCGCGCCCATCCGCAGAGCCATCTTGATCGCGTTCGCGCCGCCTGCACTAAGTCGGAACCGCTCGATTCGGACACGGTCGTCGTTCCCGCATCGCTTGCCGCGGCGCTGCACGCGGCTGGTGGCGCCGCCGCGCTCGCCGAGGCGCTCTGTGACGGGACAGCCGGTTTTGGCGCGTCGCTCCATCGCCCGCCCGGACACCATGCCGAGGCGGAGCGTGCAATGGGCTTCTGCCTTTTTAACAATGTTGCTGTTGCAGCGCTCCACGCGCTTGAAGTCTGCGGCCTCGAGCGCGTGCTAATTCTCGACTGGGACGTTCACCACGGCAACGGAACCGAGGCGATCTTTGCGAGCGATCCACGCGTCTGTTTCATCTCTCTCCACCAGCACCCGTTTTATCCAGGGACCGGCTCGGCCAGCGATCAGGGAGAGCGTGAAGGGAGCGGGTATACGGTCAACTGCCCACTGCCAGCTGGTAGCGGTGATGGGCTCTTCGTCGGCCTCACCGAGCAGCTCGTCGCGCCGCTGGTTGCGCTCTACCGCCCGCAACTGATTCTGATTTCGGCCGGCTTTGACGCTCACCGCGACGATCCATTGGCACAGTGCAATGTCACAGACGGTGGTTTTGCGGCGATGGCGCGGGCTGTCTACGTGGCCGCCGGCAACGCTTCGACGCCACTTGGTCTGGTGCTCGAGGGTGGCTACAACGTTGACGCGCTCGCCCGCTCGCTGGCGCTCTCACTGAGCGAACTTGCGGGGATGCCAACTGGAAAAGGCTCGAGCGCACCGATCGACCCGCGCGCAGTTGGGGTCGCAGCGCCGATTCTGGCGCGCCGCGCTTTTGCGACTTAAGGCGTTGTCGTAGGCGGCGTCGTCGTTGTCGGCACCGTTGTCGGAACCACGGTCGGCGGCGCGGGGGTCGTCGGCGCCGGGGTTGTTGGCGCTGGCGTCACTCCTGGGGCGAGCGCCTCGCCTGGCTGAACCGTGATCGTCTGCGTCTGCGTGCGCGTCGGCGGCGGGTCGTCGTCGGTCACGGCGACGAAAGCGCCAACGAGAACACCCAGCGTCACGGCGAGGACGGCGATCAGGGCGTAGATCGGTCGCCGCCAACGCGGCGAAGGGGCAATCACGGTGCGTGCGGGGTCGCCGCAGTTCAGGCACCAGTCCTGCTGCGCGTGGAGCCATTCGCCACAGTGCGGGCAAGGGAGCGATCCGTAAGCCCACTGGGGGTTGGCTACTGCGGCCACTTTGGATCAGGCCGCGGGGCCGCTGCCTGGCTGCTGGTTGTAAGCGTCATTGGCTGGGGGCGGGGGCTGCTGGCCAACGTCGTAGACGCTGTTGGCCCCAACCGATCCGAGCCCCGCGACCGAGCGCGGGCCGCCGAATGCCAGCCCGCAGTGAGGGCAGAAGTGGGCATCACTGCCGTGCAGCGTGCCGCAGCGAGCGCAAGCGCTGACGCCGGGAATGAACAGTTCGACGTATGGCGTTTGAAGTTGCAGTACCTCTTCGAGTGCGCGAATCTCGCGATCCAGCGACTCGATTGCGAGCACCTTCCCTTCGACTAGCGCCTCGTCTCCCCGTTCAAAGCGATGCTGATCAAAAACGAGGCCGCCAAGGTCGCGGTAGCCGAGCTCACGAACCTGCTTGAGGTAACGCAGGCGACGGCGCAAACGGCCTCGCTCGCGGAAGCCCGGGCGCTGTGGAGCCGCTGCGACCGGCTCCGCCATCGGCGCCTCTGCCGCAGCGGTGGCTGCTGCATCGTGAGCGGCGGGCGCGAGCGGCTGTTCTGGCTGCGGCTGTGAGTCAATCGGCGGCGGTGGAGCCGGGAAGCGCTCCTCGCCAGCAACTACTTCGGCTGGGATGATGATCGTCTGCGGCTCGGCCTGTGGCGGCGCTGGCGGAAGGATTACGGTCGCGTCGGGGATCTCGCCAGCAGCCGCTCCGGCATTCTGCGCAGGCGCTGGAGGCGGGCTCTCTTGGCTCGCTTTTCGGCGGAAAATTCGGTCGCTCAATCCCATGGTGTGGTCTCTAGATTCCCCTCTTGGCGCGCAGCGGCCGAGTCTAGCGGGCTGTCTAGCTTCGCTCGCCACGCAGCGAGTAGTCGCCGCGCCATCCGCTCGGCGCTGAACTGCTCGGCCCGCGCGCGCGAAGCAATTCGCCGGTCGGCCTGACCAAGGCTCGCTTCGAGCAGTTCGCACCACGAATCCTCGTCGTAGGCAAGGCAGTCTGCTCGATCAATCCCGCGCGTTGCCGCCTCGTGGACTCCGGTTGGCGCGCAGACGAGCGGTACCTCGCAGGCCAGCGCTTCAAGCACCGCTAGGCCGAAGCCTTCACGCTCCGACGGCACGACGACGGCATTGGCAGCGTTAATCCAGAGCGGAACTTGTTGCGGCTCGATCGAACCGAGTGTCAGCAGCTCGGCGTTGCAGCGGTTGGCGATCGCCTTTGCGCGGTCGAAGCGCTTCTCTACTCGCGCTGGATCGGCAGGGAAGAGCAGGTAGCGCCCGTCGGTCTGAAGCCCCAGCTCGGCGCGAACCTGCTGGCGGTCAAGAGGGCGGAAGCGGTCGGTCGCGACGCCACAGGGAAGAATCTCGACGGGCCGCTTCGGATAGCCGGGCACGTCGCTGGCCAGGTCGGGGCTGGCGGCGGCGACGAGATTGATCCATGGCAGCGCCGCATGGGTAATCAATCGCGAACGGCGATGGCGCAGATCGGTGCCGTGCAGCGTAAGCGCATGAACGTCGGCTGGGACGACGAGCGAGGGCCAGGCGGTTAAGCCGAAGTGGGCGTGGACGACGTCAAAGCGTTGCTTCGCGTATCTGCCGCGCAGCGCGCGTGCTGCTGCTGCGTAGCCGCCCGGCGCGAAGGCGAAGCACTCCAGTTCGAGCTCTCGATCTTGGAGCGCGCGCAACGCTTCTAGCTGGTCACGGACGAAGCTGCCGAGCTCCGGCCGCTCGGCCGAGGGCCACATGTTGGTGACGATCAGAACACGCATCTGATGCTGATTGTCCACGTAGTGGCGGTGGATCCGCGCAACGCCACCCTGCAGGCTGTGATCAGTGCCGCCCCCAAACCGTTAGGAGCACCGATGACTTATCGCCTGCAGGGCCGTATCCACGCTGGTTTTCACCACGCGCTGGTGCGTTTGAGTTGCCGATCCGGGCAGGGGACGGTGGAGTACGTTGCGCTGATCCTGCTGGTAGCTGGCGTGCTGGCCGGCGTAATCGTCGCCGGCAAGTCGCTCAAGGGCGGCGGCATCGCTCAGACCGTCGTGTCGAAGTTGAAGGAGTCGATCGACAGCGTCGGCAGCGCGAAGCCTTAATCGGTTAGCGCACAGCCCTATGCTCAGGCAATGGCCACGATTAGCGACCCGCGCGAGCGGCCGATTGCCGTCTTCGATTCCGGAGTCGGCGGCCTCACTGTGCTGCACGAGCTGCTCGTCCATCTGCCGGCCGAGGACTACATCTACCTCGGCGACACGGCCCGCTTTCCCTATGGGGAGCGGACGCCGGATGAGCTCGCGAGCTTCAGCCTTGAGATCGCCGAGGAGCTGCTGGCGCGTAACGCGAAGCTGCTCGTTGTCGCCTGCAACTCGGCTACCTCGGCGGCACTCCCCGTGCTGGCGCAGCGGATGCGCCAGACGACGCTCGGCGTTGAGGTGCTCGGCGTCGTCCGCCCCGAGGCAATCCAAGCCGTCGCGACAACAAATAATGGGCGGATTGGGCTGCTCGCTACGAACGCAACCGTCGCCAGCGGCGCCTATGACGAAGCTATCCACGCCGCCGATCCCCACGTAACTTTGGTTTCGGTCGCCGCGCAGCAGCTGGCGCCGCTAATTCAATCCGGCTCAACCTTTGATCAGAGAGTCGTCGAACTCGTTCGCGGCTACATCGAGCCGCTGCGTCAAGCGCGCGTCGACACCGTGATCCTCGGTTGTACGCACTACCCGCTGCTGAGCCCGATCCTGCAGCGGATGCTAGGACGCGATGTCCGCATCGTCACGTCGGGTGTCGCCCTGGCGCGTCAGGTTGAGCACGTGCTTGGCGCGCGCGATCTCGCTAACCCAGACCAATCCGAAGGCAGCTACCGCTTCCTCTGCACCGGTGATCCAGAGGCATTTGCGGCGATCGGCACGCGCTTCCTGCAGCTCCCGCTCGGCCCGGTCGAGCAGGTAACCCTTCACGAAGGAGTGATCGCATGAGTAGCTACGAGCGCCCCGACGGCCGGCGACCCGACGAGCTGCGGCCGGTTCTGATTGAGCCAGGCTTTGTCAGCACGGCAACCGGTTCGGCGCTGATCAGCTGCGGCGGAACGCGCGTCATCTGTACCGCCTCGATCGAAGAGGGCGTGCCGCGCTGGCGCGCCGGCAAAGGGCTCGGTTGGCTCACCGCCGAATACGGCATGCTCCCGGCCTCAACCGGTGAGCGCAAGCCGCGCGACATTAATAAAGGACGGCTCGACGGACGCACGGTTGAGATTCAACGGCTAATCGGGCGCTCGGTCCGTGGCGTCATTGATTACGAAGCGCTCGGTGAGATGACGATCAACCTCGACTGTGACGTGCTTGAGGCCGATGGCGGCACGCGCTGCGCCTCGATCACCGGCGCCTACGTAGCGCTGGCGCTTGGCGTGCAGCGGCTCGTCGCCGAGGGCAGGCTGGCAAGCATTCCGCTCAGCGGTGAGGTCGCCGCGGTCTCCTGTGGGATCGTCGGCGAGACGCCGCTGTTGGACCTCAACTACATCGAAGATTCGAGTGCCGAGGTTGACGCCAACGTCGTGATGACCGGCGACGGTGGGCTGATCGAGGTTCAAGCGACGGCCGAGAAGACAGCGCTACAGCGCACCCACCTCGATGACCTCTTGGTGCTGGCCGCCGCTGGCATTGAGCAGCTGCGCACGGCGCAAGACGAGGCGATAGCGGCCGGCAGCCGCTGAGGCTGATGCGCCTTACGCTCGCCACCCACAACAAGCACAAACTGAGCGAGTTTGCGCGGCTACTCCCCGGCTACGAGATCGTCGGACTGCCGGCCGGGAGCGAGGCACCGACCGAAGACGGCGACAGCTTCGCCGCCAATGCGCTGATCAAGGCGCGCGCCGGCGCAGCAATTAGCGGCTCGCCGGCCGTTGCCGACGACTCCGGCATCTGCGTTGAATCGCTCGCCGGCGCGCCTGGAATTCTTTCCGCGCGCTGGGCCGGCGAGCCGTGTGACGACGCAGCCAACCTGAAGAAGTTGATCGACCAAACGGAGCCGGGCGATCGACTCGAATACATCTGCGCAATCGCTTACTGCGACCCGCAGGGCGGCGTCGAACGGGTCGTCGAAGGCAGCTGCCTTGGTACCCGCGCAGCCGAGCCGCGCGGCAGCGGCGGCTTCGGCTACGACCCGGCCTTCGAGCCGCTTCAGTCGCCGGGCCGGACGATGGCCGAGCTCAGCGGCGACGAGAAGGATCAAATTAGCCACCGTGGCAACGCGGTTCGTGAGCTAAGCCTGTTGCTTGGTGATCGATGAGCGCTGAGGCCGACAGCTCGGTAACTCCGCAGCAGCGCACCGCGCTCTCGTCGGTCGCGGCGGCCGGCTTCCTCGTCGTCCTGAAGCTTGGCGCCGGGTTAGTTAGCGGTTCGCTCGGCCTGCTAGCTGAGGCTGCCCACTCGGCGACCGACTTCGGCTCTGCTGTCCTGACCTTCTTTGCGATCCGCGTTTCCGACCGGCCGGCCGACAGCAGTCACACCTACGGGCATCGCAAGGCAGAGCATCTCGCGGCACTGGCTGAGGGCGGCTTCTTGATCGTCGTCAGCGGCGTGATCATCTTTGAATCGCTCTCCCGGATCACAAGCTCAGAGCCGCACCAGGTTGAGACCGGTTGGTGGGTCTTCGCCGTGATCGCTGTCGTGCTTGTCGTCGACAGCATTAGGACGGTGATCTCGTGGCGCGGCGCGCGGGCCTTTTCAAGTGCCGCGCTGGGAGCAAACGCGCTCCATTTTGCTTCCGACTTCGCGGGCACATTGGCAGTCCTGATCGGCCTGATAATGGTCAGCGCCGGGGTTGCCGACGCCGATTCGATCGCCGCGCTGATCGTCGCCATGCTGGTCATCGGCGCCGCTGCCACGCTGATCCGCAGCAACGTCGGTTCGCTGATGGATCAGGCGCCGGTGGGCCTCGTCAAAATCGCGCAGGAGGCGATCGAGAGCGTAGAACCGCCGGTCGAGATTCGCCGCCTGCGAGTCCGTCAGGCCGGCGGCACGACCTTCGTTGACGGGGTGCTCGAGGTTGAGGCCGACGCGCCGGTCCAACAAGGGCACGAACTGGCCGACCGCGTCGAAGCGGCGCTGAACGAGCGGATTGCTGGCAGCGACGTGACGATTCACATTGAACCGCGAGAAGGAGCCGAGCTGCGCGAACGGGTAACCGGCGCGGCGCTCTCTGCCGATAATGTGCGCGAAGTCCACAACGTCCGAATCGTCAGCATCGAAGGTCGCTCTGACCTCAGCCTTCACGTAAAGTTGCCGGCCGGCCAGTCGCTTGCCGAGGCTCACGCGGCGATCGACGACGTCGAGCAGGCGATCCGTTCGGCTGCTCCCGAAGTTGACGCGGTTCACGTTCACATCGAGCCGCTGGAGCCCTCGTTGACGGCGCCGATAGCGGCCAGCGAGGAGTCGGCCGAGCTACACAACGCAGTCGCGCAAATAGTTTTCGAGTTGACCGGCCGCGAGCCGCTCGAGCTGCGCGTTCACCGCGAGCCGCGCGGAATCGTTGCGCTTGTGACGGTCGTTCTCGACGGCTCGCAGACGCTGTCGCAGGCGCACGCGGCGGCGACGACGATCGAGGCGGCGATCCGCGACCACGACCGCGAGATCGTCGACGTCGTCGTCCATACCGAACCGGCGGCGCCGGTCAGGTCAGGTTGATCGCGGCGGCAACGCCAACCGCCAGCGAGAGCGCCGCATAGCCTTGGTAGCCGGCGAGCATCAAGACGGCTACGCCGATCAAGCAGATCAGAACAACGATTCCCCAACTGATGCGAGCAAGCGGCATTCGGCAATCCTGCCAGTTGGATCCGACGGTCGCGCTGCGCTAGGCACCGTCCAATTGCGTTGCTAGCTTCAAACTGTGTCAACCACTAGCAGCAGCAGCGGTTTCGCGGCACGGCTGTCAGCGGCAGTTGAGCAGCGGCAATCGCAGATCGTGCTCGGGCTCGATCCCGATCCCTCGAAACTTTGGCCGCAGGCGCTGGAAGCGGCGAAGGGATCGAGCGTCGCTGGCGAAGCTGCCAGCGCGGTTGAGGCACACTGCTGCGCGCTGATCGATGCCGCCGGGCCGGCCTGCGTCGCCGTCAAGCCGCAGTTGGCCTGCTTCGAACGGCTCGGCGCGCCCGGTCGCGAGGCGCTTGGCTGCGTCGTCGATCACGCCAAGGCTGCAGGCCTGCTGGTGCTAGCCGACGGCAAGCGTGGCGACATCGACGTGAGCGCCGCTGCCTACTGCGCGTCGCTAACAGGAGCTACCCAGACGCCGTATGGAGCGGTGGAGGGTTTGGGCGCCGATGCCTTCACTGCGAACCCCTACATGGGCGTGGACACGCTGAACGTCCTGATCGACGGTGCCCGCGCAGACGACGCCGGAGTCTTCGTTCTAGTGCGAACCTCTAATCCGGGCGCAGCCGACTTCGAAGATTTGGCGCTGGCCGACGGCGGCGTGCTGTGGGAGCGTGTGGCGCAGGCCGTTGATCGGCTCGGCAGTGACGGCGGGCTCTCCGACGTCGGCGCAGTTGTCGGTGCGACGGCGCCGCAACACGTTGCACGAATGCGCGAGCTGATGCCGCGGACGATCTTTCTGCTGCCAGGGATCGGCGCGCAGGGCGGCCAGGTTGAGAATCTTGCGCCGGCTTTCGCGCCTGGCCGCGCGGCAGGGCTTGTCAGCGCTTCACGTTCAATTGTGTTCGCGTATCAAGAGCACGGCGGGAGTCCTGCCGACGCGGCCCGCGCGCAGGCTGAATCGCTGCGCGACTCTGCTTGGGCGCTCGGCGCAGAAGGCTGAGCGCTGCAACTTTGCGCCCGGTCGAGCAAATTGCTGGAGTTGCTGGCGAGCGCACGTATTCTTCAGGGCTAGATGACGCCGAAATCTCAAGCCGCCCGTTGGTTGGCTCCGCTCGCACTGCTTCTCGTGGCTCTACTTACGGTGATTATCCTCGCCAGCGGAGGCGGCCCGTCTTCTGGCAGCGTCGACCCCGCTGGCTCGACAGTTTCGACGACGCAGACCTCGGTCAAGACGACCGGTCCCCGCTATTACACGGTCCGCAGCGGCGACACATTAACGTCGATCTCACTGGATACCGGAGTATCGGTCGAAACGCTGCAGCAGCTCAACCCCGGGCTCGACACGCAGGCGCTTCAGCCAGGGCAGCGGCTCCGTCTGAGGTCGTGACCAGCCTGATTCGTGCGGGCGCGATCTTGGCGTTGCTGGTGCTTGCGCTTCCGGCCGTCGCGGGCGCCCAAGGTCGGCCATCGCTATCGGCATCGTCGGCAATTTTGATTGAGCCGTCGAGCGGCGAGATCATTTACTCGCGCAATCCGTACCAGCGGCGCGAAATCGCATCGACGACGAAGATGATGACGGCGCTGCTGTTACTCGAGCGCCGCTCGCTTAAACACCGCGTCAGGGTCGCCAACTACAACCCAGGCGCCGGCGAGTCGACCGCGGGTCTAATCCCAGGTGAGCGACTGACGAGCGCCGACATGTTGCGCGCACTGCTGCTCGCAAGCGCCAACGAGGCGGCCGTCTCGATCGCTATTGATGTTGGCGGTTCGCAGAAGGGCTTCGTGCGGATGATGAACGCACGGGCCAAGCGGGCGGGCCTGCGCGGGACCCACTTTTCCAACCCCGACGGGCTTGATGGCCGTCGTAACTACTCGACCGCTCGCGACCTCGCCACGCTTGGCGCGTTGCTCAGAGAGAACAGTTTCGCGCGTCGCCTCGTCGACCGCTCGAAGGCCGAGATGCGCAGCGGCCTGCGCAAGCGAACGGTCTACAACCGCAACACTTTGATCGGCTCAGTTCCCTGGATGAACGGGATCAAAACCGGCCACACCGCGAGCGCCGGTTACCTGCTGGTCGGCGGTGCTAGCCGCAACGGCGCTGAACTGATCAGCGTCGTGATGGGTGAGCCCAGCGAAGCGGCGCGCAACGCCGACACGCTGAAGCTGATGCGCTATGGCTTCGGTCGCTACCGCAGCGTCAACGCCGTAGCTAAGGGTCAGCGCTTCGCCACGCTCAGCGTCAGCGGTCGCGACGAGAAGGTTCAGGTGATCGCGTCGCGCAGCGCAGATGTCGTGATCCGCAGCGGCGAGCGACCGACGACGATTATCAGCGGATTACCGACAGAGCTGACTGGGCCGTTGGCTAAGGGGGCGCCGGTTGGTTACGTGACTGTGCTGCGCCGGGGCAAAAGTGTCGCGCGAGTGCCGCTAGTTACATCCTCAGCGGTCGCCGCTCCACCGCTGTTGGCCGCCGCGGGGGGCTGGATCGGCCCGCTGATGGGCGGGTTGGTCGTCTTCACTTTAATACTCTTTTCAGCTACCCTAATCCGCAAGCGGCGCCGTCAGCGGCGCCCCGAGAGGGTCCAGAGAGAGCCAGCATGATTCTTACCGTCACCCTCAACGCCGCAATCGACAAATCACTTTCGGTCCCCAGCTTCAGGCTCGGGCGTCGCCACCGCACGGTCGAGCAGCGCTCAACCGCTGGTGGCAAGGGAGTCAACGTCGCGCGACTGTTGGCCTCGCTCGGTCAGCCGGTGATCGCGACCGGCTTTGTCGGCGGCGCAACCGGCACACGGATCGTCGAACAGCTGACGGCTGAATCGATCCTCAACGGCTTCGTACACATCGCCGAAGAGTCACGCACCAACATCTCGGTGCTCGACCCAACAACAGGCGAACAGACCGAGATCAACGAGCGCGGCCCGCAGGTAAACGAAGCCGAGGTTGAGCTCTTCATCGAGAAGCTCTCCTACCTTGCTCGCGGAGCGGCGATCTGCGTTCTTGCCGGCTCGTTACCGCGTGGTGTCGATCCATCCTTTTACGCGACACTGATCGCGG
>OFRL01000699.1_pt1 | contig 13761 bp, 10 predicted proteins | sample 1543121 | NCBI WGS metagenome assembly OFRL01 (sample SAMN07774228, study PRJEB24372) | wastewater metagenome | isolation source: Lake Maggiore Cannobio | place: Italy: Cannobio | collected 2016-01
ATCAGTAGCAAGATCGTTGAGGATGTGATGCCATATCCCATCCCAAGTGCGCCATCTACAAGCTGTGCCGCAAAGCCGGCTACGGCTAGGAGTGCGAGTTGGACGAGCCCTTCCATCAGGCTGACAACGTTCGTCGTGACGCGAGGCTTTTCGTAATGTGCATGGGTGCAGCATACTTGCCGTCATGGGAGAGGCGGCGCATCTGGTCACGCGTGAGGGAGGGGCGGCGGTTCAGTCGCTCCCTGAGGGCGGCGTGCTCCTGCACATTGGACCCCCAAAGACTGGGACGAGTGCACTGCAAGGTGCCTGTCACGCCTGCCGCGATGAGATGCGCGCACAAGGAGTTCGTTATGCGGGCCGCACGCAGCAGACGGGAAGCGCAGCATATGCGGTCCTTGGGCGCCAGCATCCAACACTTGGCGAGGCGCCATCAGCGCATCACTGGAAGCGACTTGTCAGTGAGGTTCGCGCTGCAAAGGAGCCCCGCATCTTCATCTCAAGCGAATTCTTCGCTGGCGCAGATGATGCGCACGCGGCTCGAATCGTCGAGGAGCTTGGTGGTGATCGCGTGCATGTCGCCTTAACGCTCCGTCCTGTTTCACGAATCCTCGCTTCGCGCTGGCAGCAGAATGTGCAGGAGGGGGCTCGCTACTCGTTTGATCAGTGGCTGCACTGGGTCTTTGAGCAGCCGAGTGAGGGGAAGGGTGCAACCTTCTGGTCGCGTCAGCGACACGACCGCCTTGCCGCCCGTTGGGCATCGATCGTTGGACCAGAGCGACTCAGCGTGGTGATGGTCGACGAACAGAACAAGTCGGCGATCTACCAGGCATTTGAGGCGCTTCTTAGCCTTCAAACAGGAACACTCAAACCGCAGAACGACACAGCAAACCGGTCCATGACCACAGAAGAGATTGAACTGATCCGCGCGCTAAATCAGCGTTTTGCTGAGGCTGGTATCCCACGGCCGCTCCTCTACAAGATGATCGAGCGCGGAACCGCGCTATACATGAAAGGTCGAACGGTGCGATCAGACGAACCGAAACAGCAGACACCGAGCTGGGCGATCAAGCGTGCTGATGCAATCGGCTGGGAGAGCGCAGCGGCGATTCGGGCCCTTGGGGTACAGGTGATCGGCCGCCTTGATGCACTGGGTGGTTCAACGCCAAGGGGCGAGTCAGCCGCGTCGGTCCCGCCGCTCACGAGCGACAGCGCAAGCGATCGTGCTGCCACGGATCGCCGCGTTCCTGAGGAGGTTGCGACTCAGGCCGCGATGGGGATGCTCTACGCGAGCGGCGCAGCGCTCAAGGATGGATCTGGTCGCCCTGGCATTGACGTGAGGGTGGAGCCTCAAGTCCTACAGCGAGTCCACACGATTGACCTACTGCGCGTTGTTGCTCAGCGCCTGCTCTGGTCGGTCACCTCTCGCATCAAAAAGATTTCGCGCCGCTAGATCAGCCAGCAGACTTCTTCAGCAACTCCTTCACCAACGTTGCCGCTTCATATGCGCTCACAGCGGAGGCGTCGATAACAAGGTCTGCGTCGTCTGGAGCCTCATACGGTGAAGAGATTCCGGTGAAGTCGCTGATCTTTCCAGCACGTGCCTTCGCATAGAGTCCTTTCCGGTCTCGCTGCTCACAGACCTCGAGCGGTGTGCTGATGTGCACGAGGAGAAATGGGAGGCCCACCGCGGCCTTGCGAGCAAGCGCGCGCCCTTCTGCAAACGGCGCAATTGGTGCCGCAATCGCAATGCCACCTGCGCGGGCAAGTTCAGCTGCCGCGGCTCCGAGGCGCTGCACGTTTGTGTTGCGCGAGGCTCGGTCAAAGCCAAGACCTGCGGAGATGCTGCGCCGCATCGCATCGCCATCGAGAAGCGCAACGCCACGAGCCCCTTCATCCCTGAGAAGCTCGGCGAGTGCCGCTGCGACCGTGGACTTCCCAGACCCTGAGAGGCCGGTAAAGAGGACTACCGCCCCCTTCCCCCACGCGGTGTTTCGCGCTTGCTCAATCTCTTGTGCGGAACCCACGGGGTACCCGGTCGGGGCATTGGCGGGGTACCGCTCTGCGCCAGTCACGACCTCAGTTGCACCGTAGGCGCGCGCAAGATCTTCGGGGTTGAGATCGCCTTTCGGCCATGGCACTGCAAGCGGCGTGATCTGACACGTTGGGAGCGAGCCCTGCAACTCTTTCTCGGCGGATGTGATTGAACGCAGCAGACCAGATGGCTGAACCTCACCATCTGGCGCGGGCGTGCGAGATACAAGTGCGCAGAGCAAGATGCGCTTCGCATCTATCTCGTTCGCACGCGTGATGAGCGAGTTCAACTCTGCAATTGAGGGTGGGAGGTATGCGATCAGTGCGATAGTCGAAGCGGCAACTCCCGTGACGCTTGACACATGTCGACGCAACTCTTGACTCCAGGCGAGGCCAACTCCAGTCGCAAGCGGTCGTACGTGCGTAACCTCGGTGGCCGAGAGCTCACTGAGTGGCGTGTTCTCTTCATCGCAGAGTAGAACAGTAGTTTCGTTGCCGAGGTAACGGTGGAGTGCGCTGCTCGGCTGCGCGCCGAGGCGCACCAGCTCCAACAGGTCAACCCCCGCTGAATCAAGGACGACGTGCGCTGGGCTCCCTTCACGGCGCTGCTCTTCTCGCATGCTGTCAGATTACCCCCTAACCTGACCCCTGATGATGAGAAGCCAGTCCGACGCAGAGATTGCAATCCAGGCAGCCTCCCTCGCAGGTGAGCTGCTGCTACAGCTCCGCCAGGGTGCAGCAACGGATGCAGCCACAGGCTCCGAAGCACTTCGGACTGCAGGGGACCGCGATGCTAATCGCGCAATCTTGGAGCTGCTGACGAACGAACGACCAGACGACAGTCTCCTCTCAGAAGAGGCGGCAGATGATCCACGCCGACTCATCGCCGACCGCGTCTGGATCATTGACCCTCTTGACGGCACACGCGAGTTTGGCGAACGAGATACCGCTGGTGTCTGGCGTGACGACTTCGCCGTGCACGTTGCGCTCTGGGAGCGTGGACAAGGACTGACGCTCGGCGTTGTGGCGCTCCCTGCGCGTGGCGTGATCTACAGCAGCGACGCACCGCCAGCGGTTCCCCCAAGCCCAATAGGCCCACTGCGCATTGCGGTGAGTCGCACACGGCCGCCAAGCTTTATTGCGGCACTCGAGTCATCGGGTAACGCCACACTTCTGCCGATGGGATCGGCTGGCGTGAAAGTGATGTCGGTGGTGAGCGGCGAAGCTGACGCTTACATTCATGCTGGCGGGCAGTATCAGTGGGACTCGGCGGCGCCAGTCGCGGTGGCTCTGGCGGCAGGTCTCGTGGCGACACGGTTGGACGGCTCTCCGCTCAGATACAACGTTCCAGAGCTCCTCCTGCCAGACCTTGTGGTCTGCCACCCAGATCGCGCCGACGAGGTGCGTCTACTCCTTGATGCGGCGGGCTACGGTCCCGACGGTGCGAGCAGCGCAGGTGCGGCAGAATCAGCGGGATGAGGAGCGCATGATGAAGAGCCACGTAATGAGCCAGCTCGCCGCATTGGAGGCGGAGAGTATCCATATCTTCCGCGAGGTTGCTGCGGAGATGGAGCGTCCCTGCCTCCTCTTCTCTGGCGGGAAGGACTCTATCGTCATGTTGCATGTGGCGCGCAAGGCGTTTGCCCCCGCGCCGATCCCGTTCCCGGTGATGCACGTAGACACCGGACTCAACTTTGCCGAAGTGATTGCATTTCGCGATCGCTGGGCGGCGCAGCTCGGCCTGCGGCTCGTTGTTGCCTCCGTACAAGATGCGATTGAGCGCGGCGTGGTTAAAGAGGAGCCGAACGGCTCACGTAACCGCATCCAGACGCCAGTGTTACTAGAGGCCGCTGCGCGTGAAAAATTTGATGCGCTCTTCGGCGGCGGTCGCCGCGACGAAGAGAAGGCCCGTGCCAAGGAGCGCGTCTTCTCCTTCCGCGATGAGTTCGGTCAGTGGGATCCGAAGAATCAACGCCCAGAGATCTGGAGTCTCTATAACGGCAGGGTCTTTCCGGGCGAGAGTATTCGCGTCTTCCCCCTCTCTAACTGGACCGAGTTAGACATCTGGTCGTACATCGCCGAAGAGGAAATTGAGATTCCGTCGCTCTACCTTGCATCTGAGCGCGAGGTAGTGGAGCGCGACGGCATGCTCTACGCCGTCAACGAATTCGTTGTGCTGAAGTCTGGCGAGACGTCGCAGAAGATGAGCGTGCGATATCGCACCATGGGCGACGCGAACCTTACCGCGGCGGTGGAGTCCGTTGCTGACACGGTGGCAAAGGTTGTGGAAGAGATTGCAGCGGCGCGCATCACAGAGCGTGGCGCAACACGTGGCGATGACAAGGTCTCTGAGGCGGCGATGGAAGATCGGAAGAAGGAGGGCTACTTCTGATGGAGGCTGATCTTCTCCGATTCGCAACCGCCGGCTCTGTTGACGATGGGAAGAGCACGCTAATTGGGCGACTCCTCTTTGATTCAAAGTCGCTCTTCTCGGATCAGCTCGAATCCGTGGAGCGCGTCAGCCGTGAGCGTGGCCACGAGTACACCGACCTCTCGCTCCTTACAGATGGCCTACGCGCCGAACGCGAGCAGGGGATCACCATTGACGTTGCGTATCGCTACTTCGCCACACCACGCCGCAAGTTCATCATTGCGGACACACCTGGCCACATTCAGTACACCCGCAACATGGTCACTGGAGCCTCCACCGCTGACGTCGCACTCGTTCTGGTTGATGCCCGCAAGGGGATGACGGAGCAGAGCCGACGCCACGCGTTTATTGCCACACTGCTCGGCGTGCCGCACATGGTGGTCTGCGTCAACAAGATGGACCTTGTTGACTGGTCGGAAGAGGTCTTTGAAAACATTCGCCGCGAGTTCACTGAGTTTGCCGCGCGACTCCGACTGCGTGATCTCACCTTCATCCCGCTCTCTGCCCTGAGTGGTGACAATGTGGTGACGCGATCAGAGAAGATGATTTGGTTTGACGGCGCGCCGCTACTGAGCCACCTTGAGCGACTCCATGTTGCGAGCGACCGAAATCTTGTGGACGTCCGCTTCCCCGTGCAGTACGTGGTGCGCCCACAGTCGCACGAGAACCGTGACTATCGTGGATACGCAGGGACGATTGCCTCTGGCGTGCTGAAGCCCGGTGACCGTATCCGCGCCCTCCCCGCTGGTCTCGAGACCGAGATCGCGTCAATTGAGACCGCAGATGGCCCGGTGAGCGAGGCGTACCCGCCGATGGCGGTGACGATCACGTTGAAGGATGAGATTGATATCAGCCGTGGCGACATGCTCTGCCGCCCAAATAACGTTCCGGCAGTGATGCAAGACATTGATGCGCAGGTCTGCTGGATGGATGAGAGCGCGCCACTCACCGCAGGAAAGACCTACGCGATCAAGCACACCACGCGCTGGGCTCGCGCGGTGGTGAAGCAGATCGACTACCGCATCGACATCAATACGCTCCATCGCGTGGAGGGAGTTGAGGGCCTCACCCTCAACGAGATCGGCCGCATCCGCCTCCGCTCCACGAAGCCACTCTTCGTTGACCCCTACCTCTCTAATCGCCAGACCGGCGCCTTCATCCTCGTGGACGAGTCCACCAACCGCACCGTGGCGGCGGGGATGATCGTGCGCGAATCAGGGAGCTAGCTGGGCAGATTTCGCGACAACGCTAACCCCAGGCGGCCAGGATCACGCCCTCTGCGCGCGTGTCGCCGCTCCCTCACAATCAGGGGATGATTCGAATCATCCGCACGACGCTCTCCCTCCTCCTGGTAGCCGGGGGGCTATCAGCACAGCTCGCCGCGCCGACGCCTGCCCGCGCGGCCGGCGCAGGCTGGAAGGCATGTGCCGCGCGCTCGGTGCCACTTCCAGCCACACGGCCGGCTGACCCAGCACTTACGGATGCGCTTCAGAAGCGGGTGAGCAACTGGAGACAGGCGCGGAGCACAAGGTACGCAGGCCTCTCTGCAACGATTCGTTGGGACGATGGTCGAGAAGTCAGTGCGGTTAGTGGCAGCGCGGATAAGGGTAGCGGCCGCGCCGTTGACCCTCACACGCCGTTCGCACTCGCGAGCGTCAGCAAGCCGTTTACTGCAGCGGTCGCACTCCTCCTTGATGCATGCGGCATCATGCCGCTCGCCACGCGTGCCAGCTCGCTCGTTCCATACGCAGACGTCCGAGCAGAGGCAACGATTGAGGATCTTCTCCGTCATGAAGCGGGGATGAGTGACTGGCTGACAGATAAGTACACGCGCATGGACTGGCTCATCTCACATCCGAACGGGAAGGTTGGACCGAAGACGGCGGTGCAGAATCTGCTTCCGCGCGGCGAGATCGGAACATTCGATTACTCAAATTCAAGCCTCACCCTTGTGACACTTGCGGCTGAACGCGCAACTGGCGCCTCGTGGCAGCAGTTAATGGGCGAGCTCTTACTCAAGCCACTTGGCTTAAAGGAGACTGGGTTCGGTCCAGTTGCCGGCGCGGCGCGGCCGCACACCTGGTCGCGCGGAGCACTGCGTCCATTCGGTCAGCGCGGCTGGGGTCCGACGCGCTCTGTTGCCGCGGTGTTGCGCGGCGCCGGGGATCTCTTCTCTACACCACACGATCTGGTGCGTTTCGGCGAACTCCTCTGGGGCGATCGCTTGCTTGAGGGGAGCCAGACGCAACTGATCAACGGGATTGCGAACCTGACAGGCCTTCCGTGGTCGTACACGATTGGCACGATGATGGATCGTAGTTGGCTCGGCAGTGTGAGAACGTATGGACATACTGGTGGCTATACTGGCGTTAGCACCACGCTTCGCCGCATCCCTGAGCTTGGCATCACCATTGCCGTTACGGCGAACGGCATGGGAACACCTGGGGGATACGCAGACGATCTTGCAATCAATTTGATTGACCTGCTTGACGTTGCAGCTCCTAGTTCTGCACAGGCGATCGCTGGCGTGAGCGGTGCTGGGCTCACCGCCGCCGCACGAGCGAATCCAGAGCCGTTCCCCGTGGTCGCCCCTGCGGCGCTCCTCGTATGTGGTGATGGAAGCGCCGCGAGCGGCGCAGCGACTGACGGAGCACTCGGTTGGCAGGACCTCTCCTCTGGCGGAGATGACAGCGAAGTCGGCGAATGGTCGGGACGCGCTACCGCGCTCGCCGAACTCCCTGACGGTCGCCTCCTCGTTGGCGGCGTTGCGCTGAAGCGCGCCGGCGGCGTCACGGTGAAGGGGCTTGCAGTTCGCGATCCAAAGAGCGGCGCGTGGAGCCCCTTCGCATCTCTGACGCGTGCGGACGGCACGGTGGCAACCGTGACGGCGATCAGCGTTGACAGCGCACGTCAGCGTCTCTTCGTTAGCGGAGATTTTACTACGGTTGCCACAAAAGCTAGGCGTACGGCAGCGAAGGGGATCGCGATGCTCAACCTGAATAGTGGACGCTGGTCGGCACTGAGTGGCGGGCTCCGCGGAAGCGTGCTGGTGCGCGCGATCTCCCTTGATCCAGCGAGCGGTCGCATCGCCGTTGGCGGAAAGTTCACCGTCCCCGGGAAGGCGAAGAGTGTCAACGTTGGCGTTTGGGATGTAGCAAGTGGTTGGATCCAACTAAAGCCGATCTCCGCGAGCGGAGCGATTAGCGGCCTTGTTGAATCCGTTGCCCTCACCTCGTCAGGTGTGGTGCACGCCGGCGGGCATCTATTCATCGGAGATAGTGAGGCGCTGGTTGCACGTTGGAGCACCGCCGCCGGCGGTTGGAGCGCGAGTGCAACAAGCTCAACGCTCGGTGATGCGCCGCGCGCTTTTGCCGTTGATGCAGGTGGCGCACTCATTGTTGGAACGGGAATCGGCTGGTATGGCAGCCCGCTTGTGCGCGAAAGCGCGCTCAGTGGCTACGGCTGGGAGCGCGTGGGTGGCGGTCTAACACTCTCGCGCCGCATCGCATGGATCTCTGCGCTCGCTCAGGTGCCAGGCGGCCGCGTTGCTGTTGGCGGAGCGTTTGACGCATCTGGCGGCACCAGTCTGCGGAACGTTGCGATCTGGGACCCAGCGAATCAAGGGCTCACCGCGCTCGGCACTGGGCTATCAGCAGCGCCCGACGCACTCGCAAGCTCGACGCACTCTCTCGCCTACGCAACGCTTCGACTTCGTAGTACCGAGCCAGGTGGCACTGGTCGCACCTGCATCACGGCGTGGGGTGTGTCATCCCCTGTCACCCCAGCAGCCCCAACGCTCACCGCAACGCGCAGCCGTATCACGGTTCGTTGGGCCGCGGCAGCATCTGGGAGCGCACCGACCGGCTGGATCGCTGAGGCACGAGCAAGCGGTCGCGCCATGCGCTCGTGCGTTACGGCTGCCCCACTGCTTACCTGTGTGATCAGTGGACTCGATGCTGGTACAAAATACAGCGTGCGATTGCGCGCCTACACCGTTCCTGCTGGCCCTTCGCCCCGATCTACCGCCGTGAAGGTGACGACGAAGCGCTAGCGAGTCGCGCATCGTGCGCGGCCGCGATGGGCGAATGTGCACGTGATAGGGCGGATCAAGGTCGGCGACCAGTTCCCACGCGAGAGAGAGGTGGACTAGGCTGAGTCAATGCTCACCATGAAGGCGATCAGTGCCCTCCTCTGCGGTGCCCTCCTTGGAGGGTGCGCTGGCGCAGCAAACGAGCAGCCCGCTGCAGAGCGCAGCTTCCGGATCGTAGGCTACGTAACTGCGGCGGCAGTCCTTGACGTGATCGACTTCTCACGCCTGACGCACGTCAACTACGCCTTCCTCCTCCCAAAGAAGAGTGGCGAGCTGAAGACGTTCGGCTCGCCAACGCAACTACGCCGCGTGGTGGAGATTGCGCATGCCGCGAGCGCGAAGGTGCTGATCTCCGTCGGTGGCTGGGGTTGGGATGACGAGTTCGAGGAGCTTGCGGCAGCGGAAGATCGGCGCGCGCGATTCGTGAGTGCCGTAGTTGATTTCGTTGCGGAGTACCAACTTGATGGTGCCGATATTGACTGGGAGTATCCGGATGCTGGCGCGTCAAGCGACCACTTCGTTGCACTGATGCGTGAACTACGTGCCGCACTCCCAGCGGGGAGCCTGCTGACAACGGCGGTCGTCTCAGACGCAACGCACGCAGATGGTATTGATCCCGTCATCTTCGAGATTGTGGACTTCGTCAACGTCATGGCCTATGACGGCGGGCCCGCCAATCATTCGCCGCTCAGCCTCGCGGAGCAGGCGCTCGCCTCGTGGGACGCTAAGGGCCTAAGAAAAGAGCAGCGCGTTCTCGGCGTTCCCTTCTATGCGCGTCCTGGGTACGCTTCGTATCGCAAACTCTTTGAGTCAGATCCGGCAACGGCAGATGGCGATCGCATCCTCTACTTCAGCGAGGAGCAGAACTACAACGGTCCCGCCACCTTGCGCGCCAAGGTGGCACTTGCCAAGCAGGAGGCGTCAGGGGTCATGATCTGGGAGCTCTCCCAGGACGCGCTTGGCAACGATTCGCTCTTGAAGGTGATCTGGGAGGCGAGTCAGTAGCAGGGCGCTTGTTCGTGGCAGACTTCCCCCATGGGTGACCAGTGGTGCACGGGCCAGACTGGACGTGACGGGGGTGATCTACCAGTCACGCGCGGAGATCGTCCAACCAGTCTTGGTGAGGGCTACGAGCCGTTTGTGGCGCGCCACGGCTTTCCGGCTACATATGCGCGCGGACTCGCGCGCGGACTCGGGGATCGTCTTGGCGCAACGCTCGTGGTGACGCAACCAGAGGCGTGGGCGATCGTCTCTCCGCACTTTGGCGCAGCGCCTCAAGCGATTCTGATGACCTCCACACTTGATCAGCCCACGCTTGACGACCTTGCGCGTTCCGCACCAGACGGCGTCACCGTGCTTGGCGTTGGTGGTGGCACGGCGATGGATGTTGCGAAGTGGATCTCATGGCGACGGGCGCTTCCGCTCGTGCAGCTACCGACACTCGCCTCTGTGGACGCCTGTTTCACCAGGATGAGTGCGTTGCGCGACGGTGAGCGCGTGCGCTACGAAGGTGACGCCGTTCCCGAAGAGGTGCTGATTGACTATGAGATCCTTGGATCCGCACCGCATGCGCTGCTCTCCGCAGGGATCGGCGACGTGCTCTCGTGCCTGACTGCGTTGGCGGACTGGGAGCTGGCGGTCGCCCAGGGGATTGATCCCGCATGGGATAAGGAGGGGGCGGCAGCCTCCGAACGATATGTCAACGCCCTCGCCGCCGCCGCTCCTGAAATCGCGGTGCGTTCTGAGGCGGGGATTCGCTCGCTAATGGAGCTCCACCGGGAGATCGGGTGGCGCTGTCATGCGCTCGGCCACGCACGATTCGAAGAAGGGAGTGAGCACTTTTTCGCCTACTGCTTTGAGGCGGTGACAGGGCGGACGATCATGCACGGGGAACTTGTGGTGATGGGTGTACTGGCGATGACCGCACTGACGGGGATTGGGCACGAGCGTGCCCGCGCGATCGTCTCGGCGGCGGGGACTCGTTGGCGACTACACGACCTTGGTGTGGCATGGAGCGAAGTGGAGGCGACACTCCGTGCACTCCCCGCTTTTGCAAGAGAGGGTGGCTACTGGTACTCGCACGCGCACACGCTGACGATTGCGGATCAAGAGTTGGCAACGGTTCGCCGCGCGCTCGGTGCTTGATGCAAGAATCTGATCATGTCTAACCTGCGCGTCGCCCTCACCTTTGATGCCGAGCATCCGGATCGGCCACACCATCTGGTTGGGTCGGAAGATCGTCTGCGCGAGACGCTCGGATCACTTGAGGTTCGTGGCACCTTCTTTGTGCAAGGGCGTTGGGCTGAGGCCTTCCCTGATCAGGCGCGCCGCATTGCAGATGATGGGCACCTGATTGGAAATCACTCGCACTATCACGCCAAGATGAATCTGCTCACGGAAACTGGATTAGTAGAAGACATCAAAGCAGCCGCCGGCGCAATTGAAACGATCTGCAAGCGCGATCCTGCGCCATGGTTCCGCTCGCCGTTTGGCGCCGGTGCAAAGGATCCACGCGTGCGCGCGGCGCTCGAGCAGCTCGGCTACAAGCAGGTGCTCTGGAGCGCATCGGGTGACGATTGGGATCATCGTGAGACGGCGCAACATATGGAAGACGCGGCGGTGGCGAGCACGCTCGCGCACGGCGATGGCGCGATCCTCCTCTTCCACACCTGGCCTTCATACACGCACGAAAAGATTTCACGCATCGTTGCGCGACTGCGCGAAGAGGGGGCGACATTCGTGACAGTAGACCAACTTGAACCGAAAGGAATTCCAGATAACTTTGGTGAGGTTGACTGGTGACCCGAGTGGTGAAGCGACGCAGCAGCGCGCCGCGCACGGCGCACGCGCTGATCGTTGGCATTGACGGCGGCAACTCCAAGACCGACATCCTCCTCGCAGATACAAGTGGAAAGCTGCTCGCCTGGGTGCGGGTCAGTGGCAGCAATCCACAGGGGATCGGACTCCTCCCTGCAGCGGCGCTGCTCCGCTCTGGCATCGATGCGGCGCTAGCGCGTGCCAAGCGTGGCGGCGAGCGACCAGCGGCGGTTGCCCTCTGTATGGCGGGGATTGATACGCCACGTGACGCAAAGGCGGTACGCGGCGTGCTTGCTGGTCGTGGATCGGCGCGCATCGCAGGCCACCTCTCCACACGGAACGACTCTGAGGCGGGGCTGCGTGTGGCAACCACCGACGGCGTTGGGATTGCGATTGTTGGTGGTGCCGGCGTGAATGCGATCGGCGTGAACGAGAAGGGGAAGACGGCACGCTTCGCCGCACTCGGCGACATCTCTGGGGACTTCGGCGGCGGCGGTGGGCTCAGCGTTGCGGCGCTCGGCGCAGCGGTACGCGCCTACGAAGGGCGTGGTCCACGAACGAGTCTCGGTCGCGCCATCTTGCGCACCACCGGCTTCCCATCACTCCGCGCGCTTCTTGACGCGGTGCTGGAGGACCGCGTCCCTCACGGTGGGATTGGTGCACTCGGACGCGTGCTCTTAGAAGAGTCAGAGCGCGGTGATCGAGTGGCGCGCGAGATTGAGACACTAATGATTGATCACGCCGTTGCCTACGCCGTTGCAGCGCAGCGCCGCGCCCCGTCGCGACGTAAGCGCATCCCAATCGTGCTGATCGGCAGCACGATCCTCTCGTCGCTCCCTGGGTATCGTTCTCGCCTCTACGCGGCGCTCATCGCCGCAATTCCCAACGGTGAGGTGCGGCCGCTGCGCGAACCACCAGCGCTCGGCGCACTCCTCTACGCACTTGATGAATCTGGTGCTGGTCCTGCTGCACGCACGCGCGCCGAAGCGTCACTGCGCGCAGCGATCAAGAAGGCGAAGCCTGTAAAGATCTAGTGCGGAGTAGCGCGACCTAGCGCGCGAAGCGCGGAAGGTTTGCCGCGTGTGCGGCTAGGAGCTCGCCGCCGATCACCTCTGCAACGTCGTGGCTCGGCACCAGCGGATTCAGCGCAAGCGCGTCGATCGCTGCCGCGCGATCACCTGAGAGCGCCGCAGCAATGGTGGCTTTGCCGAACTCGCCGAGCTGCAAGACCAGGTCGCGGCGCGCTCCGGCGAGCGGCGCGATTGGGATCGGTCGCGCACCTGTTGCGTCAACTTCGCTCAGTACCTCAATGACTTGGTCGTCTGGAAGATCGGGGATTGCGCCGTTATTGCGGACGTTGACAACAAGTCGGGCGGGCCTTGCGCCGGTGAGCGCCGCGATCAGGTCAAGTGCCGCGGCAGAGTAGAAGGCGCCGCCACGACTCTCCAGGAGTTTCGGCTTCTCTGCGAGCGCAGGATCCTTGTACATCTCAAGGAGCTGCGCCTCAATCTTTGCCACCTCAAGTCCGCGCGTCCCAGCGGCGCGTTGCTCAACGAGCACCTTCTCTGGCTCTGCGTAGTAGCGCAGATAGTAACTCGGAATCGCGCGCTCTTCGCGCAGCTGCGCTTCACTCCAGTCGGTCATCTCGGCGAGCTTCGCGCTCTCTGTTGCAATGAGGCCGGCGAGCTTCGGCTCTCCGTCAACGCGGATCTCGCGGTACCAGGCGCCGTGATTCAGTCCCGCCGATTCAACTTCGACACGCTCCGGCGTAACGCCGAAGTGCTCTGCCGCGCTGCGCTGCAGACCGATCGCCGAATTGCAGAGACCAACGGCGCGATGTCCTGCGCCGATCAGCGCTTGGCTCACCATAGAGACAGGATTTGCAAAGTCGAGGAGCCACGCCTTCGGGCTGCTCTTTGCGAGCGCTTCAGCGATCTCAATCGTTGGTGGCACGGTGCGCAGCGCCTTTGCCCAGCCGCCCGGACCAACCGTCTCTTGGCCGAGTACGCCGTGTGGGAGTGGGATTGACTCATCCTTGACGCGCGCGGCAGATCCGCCGATGCGGTACTGCACGAGGCAGGCGTCCGGTCCGTCGAGCGCTTCGTCACGCGAGGTGGTGAGCTTGAGTCGCCCGCTCCAGCCAGCCTTGTCGAGCATCCGTTTCGCCAGGCCACCGAGGATCTCAAGGCGCGCAGGGTCAAGGTCCATCAAGACGAGTTCGTCCAGCGGGGTGCCGAGCCGCCCCTCGCCGATCCCTTCAATGAGCTCGGGGGTATAGGTGCTCCCAGCCCCAATGATGCTGACCTTCAAAGACCCCCCTTTACTGCGGTTCTGAGCTGATTCTAGGCTCTCCCCACGCTCAGCCCCGCTCGTGGGTTGCGCCCGTTGCACC
>OFRL01000700.1_pt1 | contig 13760 bp, 14 predicted proteins | sample 1543121 | NCBI WGS metagenome assembly OFRL01 (sample SAMN07774228, study PRJEB24372) | wastewater metagenome | isolation source: Lake Maggiore Cannobio | place: Italy: Cannobio | collected 2016-01
AAATTTAGAACAATTGGAATTGGTTTTTCATTTCAAAAAAAAGACAAACTAAAAACATTAAAAACAGACTTTTGTTTGGATGCCGTTTTCACAGAAAAAGGATTTTTAAATATTCAATGAATTTTTTATTTTTAGGGGACATCGTGGGCAGATCCGGTAGGGATATAGTTTTATCTGAATTACCAAAAGTAAAAGCCAATGAGGAAATAGATTTTGTTATCGTAAATGGAGAAAACGCAGCTGGGGGTTATGGAATTACCAAAAAAATTTGTGATGAATTGTTTTCAGTCGGTGTTGATGTAATTACTTCTGGAAATCATATTTGGGATCAAAAAGAAACAGCAGATTTTATATCTACGGAAAAGAGATTGTTGAGACCCTTGAATTTTATGGAGGGTACACCAGGATCAGGTTGTGAGATTTATTCTTTAAAAAATAATAAGAAAGTTGCTGTAATTAATATTATGGGAAATATTTATATGAAAAAAGCAGATGATGTTTTCAACTGTATTTCTCTTAAATTACAATCATTAAAATTAGGTAAAGATGTAGACTTTATTATTGTCGATATTCATGCTGAAATAACTAGTGAAAAAATGGCTATGGGTCATTATCTTGATGGCCAGGTAACGTTAGTTGTTGGAACCCACAGTCATGTTCCTACTTATGATTTTAGAATTTTAAACCATGGAACCGCATATCAAACTGACGCCGGCATGTGTGGAGATTACGATTCAGTTATAGGAATGAATAAAGATGCGGCATTAAATAAATTTTTAAAACAGCCAAATTTAGAACGTTTGTCTCCGGCATTAGGTAAAGGGACTTTATCCGGAATTAAGGTTATTGCTGATGAAAAAACGGGTCTTGCTAAAGATATAAAACCCATCACAATTGGCGCTCATTTTAATCAAAGATCATTTTAATAGCATGGCAGGTCATTCGCATTTTAAAAATATGATGCACAGAAAAGGACGTGCAGACAAAATACGTTCTAAGTTGTTTACTAAAATTTCAAGAGAAATAACTGTTTCAGCAAAACTTGGAACACCGGATCCAGAGATGAACCCAAGATTACGAGCTGCTGTTCAAGTAGCAAGAGCAGCAAATATGCCTAAAGACAATATTGAAAGAGCTATTAAAAAATCACAAGGCAATATTGATAATAGTTATGAATTTTCAAGATATGAGGGGTTTGGCCCAGGCAGAACTGGAGTAATCATAGAAGTGTTAACTGACAATAAAAATCGTTCTGTATCAAATATTAGAACAATATTTCAAAAATTTGGAGGAGTCTTAGGTGAGACAGGATCTGTTAGTTATCAATTTGAACAGATAGGGCAAATCAAGATAAAGAAAGAGTTAATGAGTACAAATGATGCTTTAGAACTCGCTATTAATGCAGGAGCGGAAGATTGTGTTACCACCGATCTTCATCATGAAATTAATTGTAAAAAAGAAGAATTTAATTCTGTTAGAGAGCAAATAGAGAAAAAAATTAAAGATTTAAATTTTGCTGGTTTAATCTGGAATCCTCTTAGCAAAGTTAATTTAGATAAAGAAACATTTGCTAAAGTCGTAAATTTTTTAGATCAAATAGAAGATGATGACGATGTTCAAAATGTTTTTACTAATTTTGAAGTTGATGAAAAATTATTAGAAGGAGCGAATTAAAAAATTGTTAGTTTTTTCTATTGATCCAGGAGTAAGCGGGGCAATCTGTGTTTTTAAAAATAAAGATATTTTAGAAATATATGACGTTCCAACAATGGTTGATGGTAAGAAAAATAAAAGACAAATTAATTCAGCTCAGGTCACTCATATCTTTAAAAGTTTTTTACATGAAAGTGATAAAGTTTCAGTAATAGTTGAACAGGTAAATGCTATGCCAGGACAAGGAGTGACTAGTATGTTTAATTTTGGACAATCCTTTGGAATTATAAAGGGAATATGTGCGGCATTAAGTTTTCCAATATATTTTGTAAGACCCGCAAAGTGGAAGAAACATTTTAATCTAATCGGATCGGTTAAAGATGCAAGCAGAACAAAAGTAATAGAAATTTATCCAACCATATCTCCAAAGTTGGCCAGAAAAAAAGATTCTAATAAAGCGGATGCTATTTTAATTGGAAAATATTTTATAGATAATTATAAAAACGACAGTTTTCATGGCTAGTGTATTAAAAAAATTTACCTACCAAACCAAAGTCTATTACGAAGATACCGATGCTGGAGGGATAGTTTATTACGCGAATTATTTAAAGTATTTTGAAAGAGCAAGAACTGAACTTATCTATTCTCTTGGTTATAATCATAAAGAATTAAATGATAAGTTTGATATCAAAATTGTTGTCCATAAATTTAGCATCACTTATAAAAAACCTTTATTTTTTGAAGATAAAATTATCGTTGAGAGCTTTGTAAGAAAAGTATCAAATTTAAGAATTGAGATGGCACAAAACGTTCTAAGAGATAAAGAAGTTTTGGCTGAGGCGACAGTTGAACTAGTGACCATTGATAATACAGGAAAACCAAAAATAATTCCTGAGGATTTAAAGGTGAAATTAAGCTCCTGCATATAACAAAGAACTAGATCTTTGTTGCGAAGACAAATAAATGACAAGTTTTAAAAATACAAAACAATTAAACTAAACAAAAAAAATATATGAATTTTGCAGCAAGTAATTTTTCTTTTTTCACATTATTTTTAAAAGCAGATTTTGTAGTTAAATTTGTAATTATTATTTTAATTGCAGCATCAATTTATTCTTGGGCAATCATAATTGAGAAATATAAATTATTTAAAAAAATTAATGGCTCATCTTCAATATTTGAAGAACAGTTTTGGTCCTCAAAGTCAGCTGATAGTTTATACAAGAAATTAGAAGGCTATAATGAAGACCCTATGGCCAATGTATTTAAAGCAGGCATGGATTTTATGATAAAAAATAAATCTAGATCTGCATCAAACCAAGAAAGAGTTTTACAAGCTTTGAGTGGCTCAATAGATAAAGAGATGGAAGTTGTAGAAAAAAAACTAACCTTTTTAGCAACTGTTGGATCAACAGCTCCTTTTATTGGTTTATTTGGAACTGTATGGGGAATTATGAATTCGTTTCAATCCATTGCTATTTCAAAAAATACAAGTCTTGCAATTGTGGCTCCTGGTATAGCGGAGGCGTTATTTGCAACGGCGTTAGGGTTACTAGCAGCAATACCGGCGGTCGTTGCTTACAATAAGTTTACTAGCGATTCTAGAAAATATTCAACACGTTTAGAAAATTTTAGCCAATCATTTATTTCTATTACATAAATGGCTTTTAAAATTCAGAACAATAGATCTCGAAAACGAGAACCTATGAGTGAGATAAACGTTACGCCGTTTGTAGATGTAATGTTAGTTTTATTAATTATTTTTATGGTCACAGCACCAATGTTAACTGCTGGTGTCTCAGTTAATTTACCTGATAGTTCTGCAAACTCATTGCCTGATGACAAAGAGCCATTGACCCTTAGCATTAATGCAAAAGGAGAAACTTTTATTCAAGAAACTCAAGTTGAAACCAGTCAATTAGTTTCTAAAATTCTAGCAATGTCAAAAAATAGAACCGATACTAGAATTTATGTAAGAGGGGACAAGTCAATAGATTATGGAAGAGTTATGGAAGTGATGGGATTGCTTTCTAGAGCTGGTTTTACTAAAGTTGCTTTAATTTCAGGACCGCCTCTTTCTAAAAGCAAAAAATAATGTCATGCAAAAGAGTCTTAAGATTTCTTTTATAACTCACTCTGTTATTCTTATTATTAGCAGCATAACTCTACCTTTTCTAATGGGAAGAGTGCAGGCACCTTTAGTTATGTCTGTAGATCTTGTTCAAATTGGGGAAAGAACAAATATACCTTACGCTCCCAAAGTTTCTGATGGTGCAAAAACTGATAAAAAAATAAAAGACAGAGTTGTAACCGAACAAGCGCCACCTAAAATTGTACCAAAAGAAAAACCAGATGCTGTACCTTTGCCAGAAAACATAAAACAAATTAAAGAATTATTAGAAAAAAGACAAAACCCAGTCAAAGTTGAAGACTTAACAAAACAAACTTCAGAATTTGAAAAAAAAGAGATTTTTGACCCCAATAAGATTTCTGCACTTATAGATAAATCCAAAAAAGACAATGCAGAAGCTAATAATAAGCCAAGTTTAGAAGCTACCCAGAGCCAACAAAAAAATGTTGTTACATCTAAACTTACAATAACTCAGGAAGATGCGATTAAAGCTCAAATATTTAAATGCTGGAATATACCTATCGGACTTCCTTATAATGAAAATTTAACAGTCAGAATAAAAATAAAACTTAATCCAGACGGCTCACTAGTAAGTAGTGAGATTTTAGATCAAGCAAGAATGAATACGACTGGACAAACTTATTATAAGATATTAGCAGAGAGTGCATTGAGGGCTGTTAAGCTTTGCAATCCTCTTAAAGTACCATCAACTGGTTATGAAAAGTGGAAAGAAATGCAATTAAACTTTGACGCTAAAGAAATGTTAAAAGGTTAATATGAAATATAAAATTTTTACAATTTTTGCATTATTTTTTATTTTATCAACAAAGTCATTTGCACTTGTTTCAGTAGATATAACAAGGGGAAATTTAGATCCTTTACCAACAGCGATTTCTGATTTTTATTTAGATTCAAAATTAGCCGATAACATAAAAAATTTAAAACTTGAGAGTAAAATTCCTGAACTAATACAAAATAATCTTTCAAGATCAGGTTTATTTTTTGCATTAGAAAAAAAATCGTTTATTCAAAGACCAGAACCAGCTCACAACAAACCAAGATTTGAAGATTGGGCTTTTATAAAAACCCAAGTACTTGTTACTGGAAAAATTTCGTTAGAAAAAGAAGGTAGACTTAGAGTTGAATTTAAATTGTGGGACGTTGTATCAGCAACAGAATTATCAGCTTTAGCTTTTTATACTACGCCTGATAATTGGAGAAGAGTATCTCATATGATCTCAGATAAAATTTACGAAAGATTAACAGGAGAGAAAGGTTATTTTGATTCTAGAATAATTTATGTGTCTGAGACTGGACCAAAAGTAGATAAAAAAAAAAGATTAGCGGTAATGGATCAGGATGGTTATGGAGTAAAATATTTAACACTGGGCAATGAATTAGTTTTAACTCCTAGATTTAGCCCAACAAGTCAGCAGGTAACTTATATGTCCTATTTTAAAAATTTACCTAGAGTTTATTTATTAAACATTGAAACAGGAATTCAAGATTTAGTTGGAGATTTTCCAGGAATGACTTTTGCCCCACGTTTTTCTCCTGATGGAAAAAAAATAATTATGAGTTTTGCGCAGGAAGGTAACTCTGATATTTATACAATGGATATTAAAACAAGAGTTGTTGAGAAATTAACAGATCATCCTTCAATAGATACTTCGCCTTCTTACTCTCCAGACGGTTCTTACATTACATTTAATTCTGACCGTAGTGGCTTCCAACAAATCTACACAATGAAAAGCGATGGCACGAATGTAAAAAGAATATCCTTTGGTGAAGGACTTTATGGAACACCAGTTTGGTCACCAAGAGGTGATTTAATAGCTTTTACTAAATTATATAGGAATAAATTTTATATTGGAGTTATGAGATCCGATGGTTCTGGTGAACGATTATTGACTGAAAACTATTATCAAGAAGCACCATCTTGGGCGCCCAATGGAAGAGTTCTTGTATTTTATAGAGAGACGGCCTCTGATAGCAGCGGAAGAGGAGGTGGTGCAAAATTATGGTCTATTGATTTGACAGGTTATAATGAACGTTTAATTCAAACGCCAACTGATGCTTCAGACCCATCTTGGTCAGGATTATTATCAGGAAAATAAGCAATTAACTTATTAGTTGCATTATTCATTACATTAAAATATCAAGATTATTCAGTAAAATTATAAACAAAGGAATAATAATGTTATTTAAAAATCTAAATAAAGTTGCTCTAGCTCTAGCAATGACTTTATTTTTAGGTGCTTGTGCAACACAACAAGCAACAACAACAACAAAAGGCGATGACGCTTACACTGGAACAGAAACAGTTAAATTCTTAGCGGATGGAGTTCCAGATAGAGTGTTTTTTTCAACTAACAAATCAGAATTAACTTCAGCTGCAACAACAACTCTTGGCAAACAAGCTACTTATTTAAAAGCAAATCCGACTTTAAATGTAGTCCTTGAAGGTCATGCAGATGAAAGAGGAACAAGAGAATATAACTTGGCCCTTGGCGAAAGAAGAGCAACAGCTGCTAAAAACTATTTAATCAGCAATGGTGTTGCTGCTAATAGAATTAAAGTTCTTAGTTACGGTAAAGAAAAACCTGCTAATCCAGCATCAAATGTTTTAGCTTGGTCACAAAACCGAAGAACAGTAACAGTTAAAACTAATTAATATTAAAAACTTCATAAAAGACCCTAATGAGAAATTCATTAGGGTCTTTTTTTTGCCATTTAAATTAAATAAAATAAGTGAATATGTTTTTAAATAATAGATTCTTACTACAGATCTTAGTTATCGTATTTTTCGCAAATATTTCTTTTGCGCAACAAGATAAGATGAATGAATTGTTAGATAGATTAGAAAAAATTCAAAAAGATATTCAAACTTTAGAAAAAGCTGTTTATAGCAAGAATGCTGCTCTACCATCAGACAATGTTGTTGTGAATGAGGCTTTAACTAGACAGTTAGCTAAAATTTCAGAATTGGAAAAACAAATCCAGCAAATAACTTCAAAATTTGAAGAAAATAACTATAAACTTCAACAGTTATCAGATCGATTAAATAAAGTTTCAAATGATAGTCAGTTTAGATTTCAGCAATTAGAAAGTAATAAAGCTATTAGTGAAAAGGTTAGCGCTCCTAAAGAAGTGATTTTAGAAAAAGCCCCGATAGTAAAAAAAAATGAAACTAATATTTTAAATTCTGAAGAGGTTAATAAAGAAGAAGAAAATCTTATTCAGGAACAGCCAGTCCAGTCAGAAAATATTAAATTAAAAGAAAAAGTTAATAAACCTAAGACAAAAGTTTTGCCAAAAGTTTCAATCGCAGAACAGTATAAATATGCAACGAATATTATGAAAAGCGGAGATTTTGAAAAAGCAGAAATTGCTTTTAAAGAATTTGTAGATACTCATTCAAAGCATGAACTCGCAGGGAGTGCACAGTTTTGGTATGGAGAAACTTTTTATATTAGACAACTTTATGAAGATGCAGCTGCAGCATTCCTAGACGGTTACCAAAAATATCCTAACAGTCCAAAAGCTTCTGAAAATTTGTTAAAATTAGGAGTAACACTTGCAGAGCTTGGCGAAATTGAACAAGGTTGTAAGATGATCATTAATTTAAAAAAAGCTTATCCTAAGACTGATGCTTCAATCTTACAAAAATCATCTTATGAAAAGAAAAGATTTAACTGTAGTTAGTCTTAAATTATTAGAAGATAAAAAAATAAATCATATTTATTTTCGTTTCAGAGAAAAAATTTCATCTTTTATCGGCAAAGAAAAATTTGCAATTGCAGTATCAGGAGGTAGCGATAGCCTAGCTCTAAGCACGCTTGCAAAGCTTTACTCCTTAGAGAATGGCAATGATTTTGTATCTTTAATTATTGATCATAAACTAAGAAAGGAATCTGCTGAAGAAGCAAAGCAGACTTATAAAAGTTTAACACAGAAAAAAATCAAGGCTAAGATTTTAACTTATCAGGGTAAAAAATTTTCATCTAATATTCAAAAGAAAGCAAGAGATCTACGATATGATTTGTTTGAAAAATATTGCGCAAAAAGTAAAATCAAATTTCTTATCCTTGCGCATCACCAAGACGATTTAATTGAAAATTTTTATATAAGATTAATTAGAGGCAGCGGTATTAAAGGTTTAACTTCATTACAACATATTTTTGAATACAATAAAAATTTTTATCTTTTAAGACCTTTGTTAAATTTAAATAAAGAAGAACTGTTAAGTGTCACAAAAAAATCCTATTCATCATGGATTGAAGATCCTTCAAATAAGAATGATAAATTTTTAAGAGTTAGAATTAGAAAAATGCAGACCAAATTACAGAAAGAAGGATTTGATCCTAAACGTATTATAAAAACTATAGACAATCTTAATATCGCTAAAGATTCATTAGATTTTTATATTTTTAAGTCTGAGAAAAAATATTTAAACTTTTATAAAGAAGGGTATGCAACGTTAAAGTCTTCTATTTTTAATAATGAAGCACAAGAAGTCATCTTTAGAGTTATTATCAAAGCAATTCATTTTATCTCAGGAGAATATTATCCGCCACGCTCAGATAGTTTAAAAAGTTTAATGAAAAATTTATCAGTAAAATCCTTTAAATCTTCAACTTTGGGCGGATGTTTAATTGAGAAAAATAAAAATATAATTTCATTTTTTAGAGAAGATAGAAATGTTGCTGTTGAAAATTTAAATAAAACAAAGCAAAAAACAAATTGGGATGATCGTTTTTTAGTTTATAAAAATTTTAATAATCAACAACAATTTATTGTAAAAAAATTGGGTAACAATGGAATTGAATATTTAAAAAAAAATAAAGTTAATGAATCTGGAAATAAAATCCCAACACATGCAAAAAAAACATTACCATCTTTTTGGAATAATAAAGGGGACTTGTTATTTGTTCCTTTTGTTAATTTTAAGAATAAGAAATACAACATTAAAAACGATAGTTTTTCAGTCAATTTCCTTAGATTTATTTGAGAATAGCACTTGTTTAATTTATAATAATGATTACTTTTAAATTATGAATTTGCGCAATTTAATGATGTGGGGCGTAATAGTTCTGCTCGTTTTAGGCTTATATAATCTTTTCCAAAATCCAGGATCAATCGCTGGAAAAACTGAAATGCCTTTTTCTACTTTTTTAACAGAAGTGGATAAGGGAAACATTGTTTCAGTTGATATTAGAGGTAGTGAAATTTCTGGAAACTTTAGAGACGGTAAGGGTTTCAAAACTTACTCTCCAAATTATCCAAATTTAGTTGAAAAATTATCAGCAAAGGGAGTTGCAATTACTGCAGGTCCTAGAGAAGAAAAGGGACCTTCGTTGTGGGGAATAATATTATCATGGTTTCCTATGTTACTGCTTATTGGAGTATGGATATTTTTCATGCGTCAGATGCAAGGTGGCAAAGGTGGAGCTATGGGATTTGGAAGATCAAAAGCAAAATTACTTACTGAAGCTCATGGCAGAGTCACATTCCAAGATGTTGCTGGAGTTGAAGAGGCAAAAGAAGAATTAGAAGAAATTGTTCATTTTTTAAAAGATCCTAGAAAATTTCAAAAACTAGGAGGAAGAATTCCGAAAGGCGCTTTGCTTGTTGGACCTCCAGGAACAGGTAAAACTTTATTAGCAAGAGCAATTGCAGGAGAGGCAAATGTTCCTTTCTTTACAATTTCAGGATCAGATTTTGTTGAGATGTTCGTTGGAGTTGGAGCATCTAGAGTTAGAGATATGTTTGAGCAAGGAAAGAAGAGCGCTCCTTGTATTATATTTATAGATGAGATTGATGCTGTCGGCAGAAGTAGAGGAGCTGGTTTAGGTGGAGGTAACGATGAAAGAGAACAGACATTAAATCAGTTGCTTGTCGAGATGGATGGATTTGAAACTAATGAGGGCGTAATTTTAATTGCAGCAACCAACAGACCAGACGTCCTAGATCCTGCTTTGCTAAGACCAGGTCGTTTTGATAGACAAGTTATCGTATCTAATCCAGATATTATTGGAAGAGAAGCTATCTTAAAAGTGCATCTTAAGAAAATTACAACAGGACCAGATGTAAATCCTAAAGTTATCGCAAGAGGTACACCGGGCTTTTCAGGAGCTGATCTTGCAAATATTGTAAATGAATCTGCATTACTTGCTGCAAGAAGAAATAAAAGAATTGTTACTATGTCTGATCTTGAAGAGGCAAAAGACAAAGTCATGATGGGAGCAGAAAGAAAATCCATGGTTATGACTGAAGAAGAAAAAACATTAACTGCTTACCATGAAGGTGGACATGCAGTTGTTGCTTTGTATGAGCCAACATCAGATCCAATTCATAAAGCAACAATCATTCCAAGAGGTAGGGCTTTAGGAATGGTTATGAGACTGCCAGAAAGAGACCAATTATCTATAACTAGAGAAAAAATGTTTGGTAATATCTCTGTTGCTATGGGAGGTAGAATTGCTGAAGAAATGATATTTGGTTATGACAACGTAACCTCAGGAGCATCCTCTGACATTGAAATGGTAACGAAAATGGCAAAAAATATGGTTACTAGATATGGAATGAGTGATCAGTTAGGACCTATTGCTTATCAAGAAAATGAAGAAGAGGTATTTTTAGGAAGATCTGTTTCTAGAACGCAGAATGTTTCCGAAGAAACTGCTAAGAAAATTGATTTTGAAGTAAAAAAAATAGTTGAGGCTGGTTACGCAAGGGCTAAAAAAATATTAGCAGAGAAAGTTGACGAACTTCATAAAGTTTCAAAAGCTTTATTGACTTACGAAACACTATCAGGTGAAGAAATTAAAAAAATAGTATTCGAAAATGTTTATCCAAAACGTCTATCTGGAAAAGAAGAAGCTAGCACTACAAAGAAAAATCTAGGTAGCGCTTTAGGAGCAATTGGTTTAAAGCCTAATACGCAAAGTTAATCTAACTTTTCTTTCATGAAGAGTATTTATATAAGGCCAACCAATATTGTCTTTGGTCAAAAAGCTAATTATTTTATCCAAGAAGGAACCGCTAAAAGCCTTTGCGGATTAGAAGATGTTGGTTTTTTATCAGTAGAGATTTTAAAAAGACAATCTGACGGACATATAGTTGAAGAATATAGTGTTCTAGAATTAGAAAGATTAGATTTTAGAAATGAAATCGAAAACGATTTAAACAAAATTACTTTAAAAAGAAAAAATATATTTAATTTAAATTTTAAAAATCCCATTTTGATTGGAGTTTTAAATGTTACTCCAGATAGTTTTTCCGATGGAGGAAAATACACTACTACATTTAGAGCGCTTGATCATGTTAAGAGTATGATTGATTTTGGAGCTCATATTATTGATGTTGGAGGAGAATCCACAAGACCAGGAGCAAAATCAGTTAGTGAACAAGATGAAATTGCAAGAGTATCTGAGACAATTCAATTGATAAAAAAGAAATATTCAAACCAACTAATTTCATTAGACACAAGAAAATCTAAAGTAATGCAACACGGCATAAGTATAGGAGTGGATATGTTAAATGATGTATCAGCACTAGATTTTGATCAGCAATCTTATCAAGTTGTTAAAGATTCAGGAAAACCAATTATTTTAAATCATTCACAAGGCACACCTGAAGATATGCAAAATAATCCAACTTACGAAAATGTATTACTAGATATTTTTGATTATTTTGAAAATAAAATTAAATTTTTAAAAGATAATGGAATTAAGGATGAGCAAATTATTATTGATCCAGGAATTGGTTTTGGAAAAACTTTAGAACATAATTTAGAAATTATTTCTAAGATTTCATTATTTCACGGCCTTGGTTATCCGATAATGGTCGGTCCTTCGCGAAAAAGTTTTATAGGTAAAATTATGGGCGAAAAAGATAATCCACAAAGATTGGGAGGTACAATAGCCTCTGTTTTGTATTCATATTTGCAAGGTATTCAGCTATTTAGAGTTCATGATATACAAGAAACGAGCGAAGCTCTTAAAGTTTATTCTCATTTTTTAAATAAATAATGAAAAAGTATTTTGGAACTGACGGTATTAGAGGAGAAGTTAATAAAGGTAGTATTACTGGGGAAATGTTTTTTAGATTTGGGCTTGCCGCAGGAACATATTTTTCTAATCAAAACAAACAACGTCACAAAGCAATCATTGCAAAAGACACTCGATTATCAGGCTACATGCTAGAACCTGCTTTAGTCTCAGGACTTATTTCTGCTGGCATGGATGTTTTGTTATTAGGACCATTACCAACAAACGGTCTTGCGATGTTAACAAAATCTATGAAAGCGGATCTTGGAATTATGTTAACAGCGTCACACAATCCTCATACCGATAACGGGTTAAAACTTTTTGGACCTGATGGTATGAAACTTTCTGATAAAGTTGAAAAACAAATTGAAAAATTAATAGACGATAAAGTTGAAAAATATTTAGTAAAACCAAACTCATTAGGCAGAGCCAAAAGGTTAGAAGATGCAACTGAAAATTATATAGAAATATTAAAAAATATTTTTCCGAAATCATTTAATTTATCAGGAATAAAAATATTTCTAGATTGTGCAAATGGAGCTTCTTATAAATCGGCGCCAGCTTTACTTAGAGAATTGGGAGCTGAAGTTGTGGCTATTGGAATCAACCCAGATGGATTTAATATTAATAAAAATTGCGGATCAACTCATCCAGAGCTTATTCAGCAATCAGTAAAAACTCATAAGGCAGATATTGGTATAGCATTCGATGGTGATGCGGACAGAGTTATTATGTGTGATGAAAAAGGAGAAATTATTGATGGCGATCAAATTATTGCAATGATTGCAAAAAATTGGAAAAAGAAAAAGATTTTAAAAGGCGGTGTCGTTGGAACATTAATGACTAATTTAGGATTAGAGAATTATTTTAAAACTAATAATATTAAATTTCATAGAGCAGATGTAGGAGATAGATATGTTAAAGAAAAAATGAATAGTTTAAAATATAATTTAGGAGGAGAACAGTCAGGACACATTATCCTTGGAAACCTTGCAACTACAGGAGATGGACTATTAGTTGCTTTAGAAGTTTTAAATTCTTTAAAAAATAATGGTAAAGCAAGTAAAGTATTTTCAGTATTTAAAAAAATTCCTCAAGTTTTAGAAAATATTAAAGTTAAGAATAAAAATATTGTTGAAAATAAATCTCTGAAAGCAAGAATTGATCAGATTGATAAAAGTTTAAAACAAGAAGGTAGATTGCTAGTTAGAAAATCAGGAACTGAAAATTTTGTTAGAATAATGGTTGAAAGCTCAGATAAGAAATTAATCAAAGACACTTTGGGCGAAGTTAAAAAACTAATACTTAATTACGCCTAACATTGAAACTAAAGTCTAAATTATTAATTATTGCAGGTTCAGATTCTAGCGGTGGAGCTGGTATTCAAGCAGACATTAAAACAGCAACATCACTTGGTGTTTATGCAATGACAGCAATAACTGCGATTACCGCTCAAAATACCACAGGAGTAAAATCAATTGTTCCTGTTCCGCCAAAAGAAATTTTTAATCAAATTTCATTTTCAGTTCAGGATATTAATCCAAATTCTGTAAAAATTGGCATGCTGCACAATGTGGGCGTTATCAAAGAAGTTATAAAGGCTATTAAGAAACATAAATTAAAAAATATTGTAATAGATCCTGTGATGGTTGCTAAAGGAGGTCACAGATTAATCAGCAATAGTTCTATTAATTATTTAAGAAAAAAATTGCTTCCATATGCATTATTAGTAACACCAAATATTCCGGAAGCTGAAACTTTGATTAAAAAAAAGATTAAAAACTTAGAAGATGTAATTAAAGCTGGAAAAGAAATTTTAAAATTTGGACCTAAGTTTGTTCTTATAAAAGGAGGCCATACTAATAAATCTTTTATCGAGGATGTATTGATTTCAAAAAATAATATTAAAATTTTTAAAAATAAGA
>OFRL01000701.1_pt1 | contig 13756 bp, 12 predicted proteins | sample 1543121 | NCBI WGS metagenome assembly OFRL01 (sample SAMN07774228, study PRJEB24372) | wastewater metagenome | isolation source: Lake Maggiore Cannobio | place: Italy: Cannobio | collected 2016-01
TTCAAAATCGGTTTTTGACGCTAGTTGTCGTCCAGCTGGTTTTGTTGAGGGGAAACTTGTGAATTCCTCTAAAGTTCTTGAGAGTAAATATGCTTTGTTAGTGGTGCGATCAAAACTTCCCATTGGCCAGGCGTAATTGGAGTCGGCTGGAACAATCATGTAATTAGGTTTGGTTGATGCCGATGTTGGGAAGCTCGTGTAAACGTGAATTCCTTTTTCCTCACCACACTTACCGTTGTGATCCCCAGTCATCAGTACCGTGCCATTGCTCACTAATCCACGGGGTGTACCGATGCAGGTGGAGGAGCTGCCGTCAATTGAGAATGAAGGAGATTCAGAGCCTGTTGTTGGGAAAGTGTTCCAGAAAGATAATCTACTTTTTCCAGCCATAGATGCCACAACTCGTGTTCCATCCGACCAGATTCCCCAAGGCCATGCATCTGCTCCCAAATCAATTGCATAACTTGCACTAGCCCCCGTAGTTGTTGGCATTGAGGACCAAACCAGGATTCGATTATTGTCACTATCGGCAACTAAAAGTTTTCCAGTTGATGTCACAACTGCATCACTTGGCCAGTTACATTGACTGAGTGAATTACCACTTGTAGTACTAGTTGTATTCTGTTGACAGAGCACAAAGTCAGGTGCAGCAGCTGCACTAGTAGGTGCAGTTTTCCAAACCAGGATTCGATTGTTGCCACGGTCAACTAGTATTAAATTGGTTCCATCGCTTGCTAGTCCACTTGGATGATCAAATAAGGAAGTTCCAGTAGTACTCGCGAGACCCATCGCTGCCAAGTAACTAGAGGGTGATGCACCAGATGTAATCCTTGTTCCCGAACTTGCAGCTAACTCGGTATATGACGATGTGACCACTGTGACTGGACTAGTGTGTGAATAACCACTATCGCCCGGCTGTGGCTGCGCAGTTGGCTGTGGCTGCGCAGTTGGAGTCCCCGCTGTACCTCTATTAAATGGTTGCCATGTCCCATTTGTACAAATCATTTCTCCACCATTGAGCGGTTGAATATCGCCCTCTTTAGAGCACTTACCGTTTGGTTGTACTGGTTCAACAGTTGGAATCAGTGTTTGTGTTGGTTTAGCTACTACAACCTTGACGCCCTTACTCCACACAAGTTTCTTACCACTCTTAATGCACGTGAATTTATATCCTCCGACCGTTGTTGTGGAGTTTAACTTTGTACACGTTGAACCTGCTTTGACCGCAGCGAATGCTAATTGTGACGGGGTAGCCAACGTAAAGACCAAGAGCGCTACAAAGAGTTTCAGCGTGCCTTTCATTTCTAGATTTTAAGATACCTAAATGTCATGGCGCAATAGGTCGACGAGAATCACATAAATCGCTCAGTGCTAGAGCGCGCGCTGTGAAGAAACGATGCGAGTGACGGCCTTTTCGAGAGCGTAAATCGGATCACTGGCCGCGCCTTTGACTTGGGCATCGGCCAGGGCGATAGCCCCGACGGCATCAGCAATTTGAGATGGTGTCCATCGATTTAACTGTCTGCGGGCCTTATCAATTTGCCATGGCGCCATACCTAACTGCCCAGCTAGTTCAAAAGATTTCACACCACGATTTGCACCTGAAACTTTGGCAAGTGAGCGAAGAGATGAAGCAATAGCACTTGTAATCATTACTGGATCAGTGCCAGTTTCTAGTGCGCTGCGAAGCGCGATGAGTGCTTCCGGCAAATTACCATCCAAAGTTGCATCAGCAACATCAAATCCTGTTGTTTCCACTCTGCCTTGATAAAACTTATCAATCATTACTTCATCGATTGTTCCGGCTGGGGCATCAGCGCCAATCTGCCCAACTGCTGATTGAAGTTCTCGCAAATCATTTCCAAGCGCCCCTACTAAAGCTGAGATTGCTCCTGGGGTTGCCTTGCGTTGCAGATCAAGAAAGAGATTGCGAACAAACTCTTCTTTCTCTGCTTCTTTCTTGATGGGCTCACAGGCAATTATCTCTGGCTTAAGCTTTTTAATCGCATCTAATAGCGCTTTGCCTTTAACGCCACCTTTATGAACAAAGATCACCGTTGTTGAAGGATCTGGGGAATCTAAGTACCGAGTGATTTCATCTTTAGATTCTTCTGGCAAATCTTGTAGGTCGCGGATGATTAACCCACGGCGCTCTGAAAACAATGATGGGGCAAGCGAGTCTGCAATATCACCAACTATGACATCTGCTGCAAGGAGATTGGTAATTTCACATTTCTCGTCTTTTAGTTGGGCAGTGAGCTTGCTTAACGCTCTATCTGCAAGGGCAGCCTCTGATCCCAGAATGAGGTAGAAGGAATTCATGCTGCATCTACCCCCATCTAATGAGATTAAACCGACCTTTGGCTTTACGTATAGTGAAGTGATGATTTCGCACTTGAACTGCTATGGCACCATCTATATCTGTACGTACAACCTCTGAGCCGAGTCTAGCCAGCGCGTCCAGGGTTTGCACCGCTGGGTGACCATAAGTATTGCCTGCCCCTACCGAAATTATTGAAATACGTGGGTGCAAAGCGGCCATGAAAGCTAGATCCTGGTATCTAGAACCGTGATGAGAGACTTTATATATATCAACGGGGCCCACATCCTTAACTAGAATTTCCTGGACTGGTGGCTCTATATCCCCACCTGCAAAGATTGAAAATGCATCACCTGTAATCAAGGTGGCAATGCTGGAGTTATTTATTTGAGAACCATCACCTGGCATTTCTGCAAAACTAGTTGCGCTCAAAGTGGGCCAAAGAACTTTAATTGTCAGTGGCCCTAACTTGGAACTCATTCCCCGCACCGCCTTAATCATCTCAACTCCTTTTAAAGCCGATTGAGCCATAGCACTTTCAACAAGGGGTGCAGAGTTAACACTGACCCAGACTTGTCCTACCGTACGATTCTTTAATGCTCCCGGTAATCCTGCAACGTGGTCTGCATGAAAGTGCGAAAGAATTAGCAGTGGAATCTCATTTATTCCAAGTGCTTTCAAACAACGATCTTCAGCAACTGGATCAGGTCCAACATCTATGACTAAACCTCGGTGATTACCTAAATTAATCACCATCGAATCGCCTTGGCCGATATCGCAGTTTGCCACTTGCCAATCCCCTCCTGGCCAACGTTGAAGCCAAGTGATGGATATAAGAACCACCAAGGTAAAGATAATGATCTGTTTGAGCCATTTCTTTAGTAACCAAGAGATTAGGGTGAAACTGGCAACTATAAGGAATCCAATTTTTCCAGTTCGCAAAGTTAAAACTGGAAAGCTAGATGCCCAATCTGCAATTAGTGCAATTGCCCCTGCTGGAAACCTGATGAACCACATCAATATTGTGGAAAGCAGAGGCGCAATAGGTGAAAATAGCGCTGCAATAAAGCCCACAATCGTGATGGGTGCAACAAAGGGTGCTGCCAGCAAATTTGCAATAACGCTCATGGGAGCTAGATATCCAGAGAGTGCAACGATGATGGGTGAGCAGAAAACTATTGCCGCTATCGGTGGTGCTAAGGCTTGCGCAAGTTTCTCTGGCATACGTGTTCTCATCTTTTCAATGAGTACAGGTGCAAATAGAAGAAGACCTGCAGTTGCTAACACTGAGAGCGCAAAACCTGCATCGCGCGCCTGCCATGGATCGACAATGACAACTGCAGCCATCGCAAAACCAAGTGCAGGCAGTGAATCTCGGCCCCGCTTGGTGCCCTGTGCAATAAGTAAAACTGCAGCCATCGCTGCAGCTCGCAGCACTGATGGGGATGGTCGCACAAGTGCAATAAATGCAATCAGAGAAATAGCCGTTGCTGTAAGGCGAAATTTCATTCTTGCGAATAGAAACTGCATCATCCATAAGACAAAAGCAGAGACAAGTGCGAAGTTGGCGCCGCTGACTGCAACTAAGTGAGTTAAGCCAGAGCGCTTCATAGAGTTCTTAAAATCAGAGCTTTGTTTAGAAGTATCCCCTAGCACCATTCCAGGTATGAGGGCACCAGCATCTCCATCACCGGATAGCGATCGAAGGCCTAAACGAATTGCACCTAATGCGCTAGCCCAATGCGAAGGCTGTGTTTGAATGTTGATGTCATCTTTTATTACGACTAAAGCCGCTACTCGGGCTTCTTTGCTGGCAACTATTCGCCCCTGGGCACTAAATCTTTGTCCGGGCAAGAGTTGAGTCACGCTTTGATCTGATGTCATCACGCGTATTGGCACACGTAGCTTGTAATGAATAGAACTATTATTTACCAAAACCGCGCGCGCAATAAATGAATAGCTGCCTGTACTGGTTTTACTGGGATCAGTAACAACTTCTGCTGTAACCGTTGCATTTTGCATAAAAAATCTAACGATATGGCTATGAGCCAGAGAAGCTTGGCGAACAGACATAACCGTTGAACCTAGAAGAAGTGCACAAATGATCACACTGAATCGAGCTTTTCGACTGAAAAAGGACACTGCACCCACAGCTAAAGCAACAATTGAGATTCGCCATGGCGCAGTTGCACTTTGAAATAACGCACCAGCCCAGATTGCACCACCCAGAGCAATGGCTCTGTAATCAGTTAAACGCGGATTTTGCTTTTGATTTGCGCGAATTTTGCTGCACCGATTCCACTCACCTTTTGGAGATCTTCAACTGTTATAAAAGGACCATGTGTTTTTCTATAGTCAACTATTCGGGCAGCAATGACTGGTCCAATTCCATCAAGTGAATCAAAATCACTCACAGTTGCACGATTGATGTTAATTGGACCGCTGCGCTTTGGTGAACTGACTCGAACACCTTTGCTATTTGTCACTGCGGCGTCCACATAGATCTGTTCACCGTCGGCTAAAACTCTGGCCAAATTAATAGTGCTCAAATCCGCACCAGGTGCTGAACCTCCAGCTGCTTTGATTGCATCGATTACGCGAGAGCTAGCAGTGAGTGTGTAAACACCTGGTGTATTAACTGCCCCTGTTACATCTACAAATATCTGTGGGGCTTGCACTTGTTCAACAATTACGGGAGGTGGTGTTATTTCATCAGTATTTCCCCTAATGACGATAAATACAGAGATAACAACGACGATTGCCGACATTGCAAGTAGTGCACGTTTTTGAATAGGTGTGAAATTGAGATCAAACCACCAGGTAGTTAGTTTTTCGAAGATCTGTGAGAAATATTCCATGCCTCAATAGTTCAGGGCATTGAAAAGCCAGTCTTAGAGCAGGTTAAAGGGTGTGGATATTTACTTCTTAAGCCAGTAGTCGTTGATGTACTTCTCGCCCTCATCACAGAAGAAAGTAACGACGTTTTCAACACCGTACTGCTCCTTCAATCTCTTTGCCGCAATCAAGTGTGCTCCTGAAGATGGGCCTACGAAAATGCCATGCACTCTGGCTATGCGGCGCATCTCGTCAATCGACTCCTCAGAGCCCACATGAATAACTCCATCCAATTCATGATGGTGGCGAGTAACAATGCCTGGGATAAAGCCATCGGCAATTCCTTCAATTAAATGCTTTGACACTTCTCCACACAAAATTGTGCAGGATTCAGATGGCTCTAGAGCAATTACTTTGCAGTTGGGGTTCACAGCTTTAAATGCTTGCCCCACACCAATAACTGTTCCACCTGTTCCAACTCCACTAATGAGTAGATCTGGCAGTACTGGCATTTGTTGCAAAATCTCTTGACCCAGCCATTGGCGGTTCTCTTCGACGTTCCATTCATTATCGAACTGTTGTGGTGAGAAAAATCCTGGCATTGCACCGCACCGACGTGCTTCTTCTAACGCATCGTTAACATGGAAATCTCCCATGGTGTGAACTTCTGCGCCAAATGCTTTAGAGATTGCTGTGCGCTCTGGACTCATTCCATCAGGCATTATCACCAACATTTTGTAACCCTTAACTGCTGCAACCATACTCATTGCATTTCCAGTATTTCCACTACTTGCCTCAACAATTGTGTCGCCAGGCTTTAATAAACCTTCAGCTTCTGCACGTTCAATCATATATTTTGCAATTCGCGCTTTGATAGAACCAGATGGATTCATAAACTCCATCTTGACCCAGATTCCTTCAATATTAATTAAAGGCGTATTACCGATGGCATCTAGAATTGTCTTCATTGACAGGGCCTTTCATATTGTGGAACTACTCGCGCGAGTATTAAGCGACGATATTAACTAGTTTTGGCGCGCGTGCAATGACCTTTTTCGGTGCGTTTGTGCCTAGTTCGGCAACAATCGTTGGGTGTGCAAGGGCTAACGCTTCAAGTTCTGCATCAGTAATCGTTGGTGAGACATCAATACGCTCTTTAATCTTGCCGTTAATTTGAATAACAGCTTCCACTGAATCTGCCACAAGAAGTTTTGGATTCACCGCTGGCCAGCCGGCAAGTGCCACAGCAGGCTTATGTCCTAAACGCTCCCACATCTCTTCTGCCGTAAATGGTGCAACAAGTGAGATCATGATTGCAATTGCTTCAACGGCTTCGCGCACTGCAGGATCAGAACCTCCGCAACCAGAATCAATTGCCTTACGTGTTGCATTTACTAGCTCCATGACACGGGCGACTGCAACGTTGAATCGGAATGACTCAACTGCAAATCCTGCGTCATTTAATGCCTTGTGCGTTACCTTACGAAGTGAGACATCGCCCTTAGAAAAATCTGCTCCTGGGGCACTTGTTACATCTCCAGATAAACGCCAAGCACGCGTTAAGAATTTAACTGACCCTGATGGTGAAACATCAGACCAATCAACATCATCTTCTGGCGGACCAGCAAAAACCATTGATAAACGGATTGCATCAACGCCATGCTTTTCAAGTTCATCAGAGAGTGCCACAAGGTTGCCACGACTCTTAGACATCGCAGAGCCATCCATGACAACCATTCCTTGGTTAAGTAAACGGGTAAATGGTTCATTGAAATTAACCATGCCCATGTCATTTAAAACCTTTGTAAAGAAGCGGCTATAGAGAAGGTGCAAGATCGCATGTGTGACACCGCCAACGTATTGATCAACGGGCAACCAGGTTTCAATATCTTTCTTTAAAAATGGTTGATCATGCACGGTAGATGATGGATAACGTAAGTAATACCACGATGAATCCACGAAGGTATCCATCGTGTCGGTATCTCGCTTTGATGCAGCCCCACACTTAGGACATACAACATTAACCCAGTCCGTTGCGGCGCCCAGTGGAGATGTTCCCTTTGGCTTTAAATCTAAGCCTTTAGCATCTGGCAAAGTAAGTGGAAGTTGATCTGCTGGAACTGGAACTTCACCACAAGAAGAGCAGTGAATAATTGGAATCGGTGTTCCCCAGTAACGCTGGCGAGAAACTAACCAATCGCGCAAGCGGTAGTTACGGGCAGATTTTCCAAGGCCATCTTTTTCTAGTTGGCTGTTAATGGCAGCGATTGCATCGGCCTTATTAAGACCATTGAGCGCACCTGAATTAACTAACTTTCCATCTCCAGTTGTTGCAACTCCACTTGTATTGGGATCTTCCTCTCCAGTTTCAACAACAACAACTACAGGCAACGCAAATGCTTTTGCAAAATCTAAATCTCGCTGATCATGGGCTGGAACAGCCATGATTGCACCGGTGCCGTAATCTGCTAGAACATAATCACTTACCCAAATAGGTAGCTTTGCGCCATTTACAGGGTTAATTGCATAGCGATTAAGGAATACACCACTCTTAGGGCGATCTGTAGCTAGGCGATCGATATCGCTATCAGCCTTAATCTTTTCAAGGTAAGAATTGAACTCAGTTTCAACTCCTGTGCCAACAACTAACTCTGCAGCTAGTTCACTATCGGCGGCAACAACCATAAATGTTGCCCCATACAACGTATCTGGGCGGGTTGTGTAGATAGTTACAGGCTCGGTGCGCCCCTCAATAACAAATGAAACATTGGCACCAGTTGAGCGTCCAATCCAATTGCGCTGCATCATCAAGACTTTTTCAGGCCATTTACCTTCAAGTTGTGCCATGTCATCGAGTAATCGATCGGCATAGTCAGTGATTTTGAAATACCACTGATTTAACTTCTTCTTCGTAACGGCTGAATCACATCGCTCACATAGGCCAGCAACAACTTGCTCATTAGCTAAAACAGTTTGGCACCCAGGACACCAATTCACTGCTGAATCTTTTCGATAAGCAAGTCCGCGCTCGTGTAGTTTTAAAAATAACCATTGATTCCATTTATAGTATTCAGGATCGCACGTGTTAAAAACACGGTCCCAGTCAAAAGAACACGCGAAACGTCGCATTGAGGCTTTTTGCACGGCGATATTTTCATATGTCCAGATGCGTGGATCAGAGTTACGTTTGATTGCCGCATTTTCAGCAGGTAATCCAAAAGCATCCCAAGCAATGGGGTGCATTACGTTAAAACCTTTTTGAACCCAGTAACGGGCAATCACATCACCTAATGCATATGCCTCGGCATGGCCCATATGAAGATCACCAGATGGATAAGGAAACATATCCAAGACATATTTCTTTTCACGTGTGTCATCTGCGCGTCCTGATTTAAATGGCTGAACTTGATCCCAAATCGGCAGCCATTTTTCCTGCACGTAGGCAAAGTCATATGCCGCGTGCTCGCGCTCGTCATTCACGTTGTTATTCATACGTGGAGCTAAGGGGATTTGAACCCCTGACCCCCTGCATGCCATGCAGGTGCGCTACCAGCTGCGCTATAGCCCCATTTACTTCAAGTGCAGACCTTACCGCATACACCCACGATGGTTTTAAACGAAAGTTGCTCCACTTTCTTCGCCATAGACAGGTTCTGGAATAGATCCAGCGTTGTGTTCAACTAAATTCCACTGGCGGGGATTTCTTTGTAGGACAGACCACGATGCATTTGAAAGTCCGCCTAAAACTCCCCAATGTGAAAGTGGAAGTTGCAGCAATTCTCCAAGAACGCATCTAGCTGTTCCACCATGTGTTGCAACAACCAAAAGTTGTTCAGTTTTTCCTTCTAAGGCTTTCAAGATTTCACCAACTGCACGAGATGCCACTTCACTGCGTCGCTCTCCTGTTGTGCCAGCTGGACTATCATCGCCATCAATCCAGCGAATAAAGTTATGAAAATCTTCTGCACGATTTTGTGAACCAGTTTTTCCTTCCCACAAACCACCATTAGTTTCGCGTAGCGTTTCATGCGAACTAAAACTTAATCCAGTTAAATCTGCAAGAGTTTGCGCAGTTTCAATAGCTCGGCCCAAATCACTTGAAATAATCTGAGTTGGATTCATACCTGCTAGAACTTGTGCTGCTCGAGTTACTTGTACTTTTCCAACTTCGTTGAGCGGAATATCTGAGTGACCTTGAAATCGGTTTATCTTGTTCCAGTCGGTTTGTCCATGGCGCCAAATAACAATGCGATTACCTACCATTTAATGCAGCTTCCTTCACAGCATCTAGTTCAATCGTTGGACAGTCATTCCAAAGACGATCGAGCATGTAGTACTTACGAAGTTCAACGCTTTGAATATGCACAACTAAATCTGAGTAATCCAGCAAAATCCATTCAGCACCTTTTTCACGGCGTGCTGGCTTTTCTCCAATTGCTTGGAGCTTGCGTTCAACTTCATCGGCAATTGAATCAACTTGTGCTGAGTTTTGACCTGTTGCAATCAAAAAAACTTCACTTAAAACTAATTGATCTGATAAATCAATAGCGATTAAATCCGTGCCAATCTTTTCAATAATGGCATGGGCGGCTACTTGGGTTATCTCGCGGGTTTTGCTATTGATTGTCATAGAGCCCATTCTCTCTTATAAATCCCGCCACAATTTCCGGCACGTCAGCGTTCAATCCCTGGCGAATTGTCGTTGCTGCGGCATCTAGGGCTCCAATATCAATTCCAGTTGCTGGATAACCTGGTCGATTAATGCAGATGACTGAAACCATTTTTTGTAAATCTTGGGCCCTGTGCCACTGATTCATCTTTGAAAAAGCATCTGCGCCTACGATTAAATAGATCTGATCATCTGGAAATGTCCGACTCAGCGCTTCAACAGTATCGATTGCATAGCTAGGGCCGGCACGTAGGATTTCAATGGGGTTTACACGCACTCTATTCTTAATTTCTTCTGGCAGCGTTGAAACTGCTAACTCACACATCTTTCGTCGCTGTTCTCCACTAGCAGTTGGCTCGCAACTTCGAAGCAAAGGTTGACCAGCAGGAATAAGAAGTAGTTGATCAATTAAGTCTTTTTTAAAAAGTTGCGTGATTACGTGCAAGTGACCTCGGTGTATCGGGTCAAATGTTCCGCCGTAAATTCCAACGCGGGACAAATTAGTCCCGGTCTAGGCGAAGAGTTAAATAGAGAAGGAGTGAAAGAACTCCAAAACCAATAATGCCAAATGCATAGGGAGGCATTGGAAGTTCGCGCACAGCCTCAGTTGCTAAGTTCATCATGGTTGAAATCCTACTATGCCAAACCATTGAGTAATTGCTTAAATCGAGTCTCATCAATGACTGGCACGCCGAGTTCTTGTGCTTTAGCTAACTTTGATCCTGGATCTGTCCCGACCAATACGTAATCAGTCTTACTGGATACTGCGCTTGCGGCTTTGCCGCCATGGCCTGTAATGGTTTCAGAGATGCCATCACGGGTGAAAGATTCCAAACCTCCAGTGACAACAAAGGTTAAACCAGCCAGAGTTTGTGGCAACGCAGCAACCTCTTGTTGCACAACCGTAACACCAGCAGCGCCCCACTTTCGAATAATTTCACGGTGCCAATCAACGGCAAACCACTCAACAATTGACTGCGCAATTGTTAATCCCACTCCATCAACTGCAGCCAACTCTTCGGCAGATGATGCTGAAATCTTTGCAATTGAAGCGAAATTCGTTGCTAATGCTTGAGCAGCGGTGGGTCCAACGTGCCTGATAGAGAGTGCAACCAAAGTTCGCCAGAGCGGTTGCTTCTTGGCTTGATCAAGTGCGGCTAGAAGCTTTGCAACATTTGCACCTGGAGTTCCATCTTTTTTCATAAAGAACTCACTCTTTGCAAGTTTGTTCTCATTTAAATCAAAAAGATCTGATTCATCCATAATAATCTTGGACTCAAGTAGTGCGACCGCTGCTTCATAACCCAGAACATCAATATCAAGGGCTGCACGTGATCCAATATAGTAAATACGCTCACGTAGCTGGGCAGGACAACTTTGTGTATTAGGGCAACGAATATCAACATCAGCCTCTGACATTGCTCGCAACTTTGACCCACACTCAGGACACTTCGTTGGCATAACAAATGCGCGCTCATTACCTGTGCGTCGCTCGATGACTGGCCCCAGTACTTCAGGAATAACATCGCCAGCTTTTCGAATAACTACAACATCGCCAATTAACACACCTTTGCGAACAATCTCCTCAGCATTGTGCAACGTTGCATTGGTAACTGTTGAACCTGCAACTTTAACTGGTTCCATAAAAGCAAATGGTGTTACGCGACCCGTACGACCAATGCTCACCTTTATATCTAGAAGCTTTGTTGTTACTTCTTCGGGTGGATATTTAAATGCAATAGCCCACTTAGGCGCACGGGATGTGAAGCCCAACTGCGCCTGCTCACTGATTGAATCGACCTTAATTACCACTCCATCAATTTCATGTTCAACATCGTGGCGGTGCTCTTCGTAGTATTTAACGAATTTCTCAACTTCAGCTCGGCTCTTACACACCTTAAAACGATCACTTGTTGGTAGTCCAAGTGAAGCCAATACGTCGTAGGCATTACTTTGAGATTCAAATGAAATACCTTCTCTGGCGCCCACACCATGAACAACAACTGAAAGAGGGCGTGATGCAGTTACACGTGGATCTTTTTGACGTAGAGAACCAGCAGCTCCATTTCTTGGATTAGCAAAGAGGGCCTTGCCTGATTCCTCTAGCGACTCATTAAGTTCTTGAAAAGCTGCAATAGGAAAGAAGACCTCCCCACGAACTTCAATCAAATCTGGAGTCTTATCGCCTTTGAGAGTATGAGGCAGATTCTTAATTGTCTTAACGTTGAGTGTTACGTCTTCACCTGTAACACCATTGCCACGAGTCAACCCACGCACTAACTGACCTTTTTCATAGGTCAAATTAATTGCTAAGCCATCGACTTTAAGTTCGCACAAGTAAGTAGGTTTTGGAACTTCCTTTTCAACACGATCAAACCAGGTTGAAAGCTCATCACTATCAAATACGTTATCTAAGCTCATCATCTTTTCAATGTGATCACGCTGTTCAAATTGAGTGGCAAAACCTCCACCCACATGCTGTGTTGGTGAATCTACCTTGCGAAGCTCAGGGTGCTTAGCTTCTAGTGCACTTAACTCTTTTAATAATCCATCAAATTCTGCATCAGTAAGAGTTGGTGCATCTAATACATAGTATTTAAATTGATGATCACGTATCTGCCCCATGAGCTCACTCATACGGTGGCGGGCTTGATTACTCATTACTCGGTCTCACAAATTGTGGCTGAACCTACGACGCGATCACCATCATAAATAACCATTGCTTGGCCAGTTGCTAGACCTAAAAGAGGATCATCTAATTGAGCAGTAAGTAGGGTTCCATCAAAGAAGTATGAACAAGGTAGGGCTGCACCATGCGCACGCACTTGGACAAAGCCGCGTTGTGGCTTCGCTGCAACTGCAGGTCCACACCAGACTACTCTCTCTCCACGCATAGTTGTAACCGCTAAATCTTCACGTGCACCAACTACAACGGTATTGCTCACTGGTTCAATTTTTAAAACAAATCGTGGTGAACCATCAGCTGTTGGAACAGTTAGTCCCAGACCCTTTCGCTGACCGATTGTGTATGTGTAAGCACCTTTGTGTTCGCCAATCTTTACACCATCTTGATCAACGATTGGACCTACTTCACTTCCCAAACGTTCTCGTAACCATCCTGCATTATCACCAGAAGGAACAAAACAAATATCGTGGCTATCTGGCTTTTGTGCAACAGCTAAGCCGCGCGCTTCTGCCTCTTTGCGAATATCAACTTTCGTTGTATCACCCAGTGGGAAAATGGCGCCTTCAATTTGTTGAATAGTTAAAACCGATAGAACATAAGACTGATCTTTTGAATGATCAACTGCTCGATGCAGTGTCTTTCCAGAATCAGAAATCTGTGTTCTTGCGTAGTGACCCGTTACAACACCATCAAAGCCCATGGCACGTGCACGATCTAGAACTGCTGCAAACTTAATCTTTTCATTACAACGCAGACATGGATTGGGTGTTCGCCCTGCTGCATACTCAGCTAAGAAATCTTCAACTACTCCATCATGAAACTCTTCAGCCATATCCCAGATATAAAAAGGAATTCCGATGACATCTGCAGCGCGACGGGCATCATGTGAATCTTCAATCGTGCAACATCCACGGGCACCTGATCGATATTTCTGAGGATTGGAAGAGAGCGCTAAGTGCACACCAATAACTTCATGGCCCGCCTCAACTGCGCGGGCAGCAGCCACTGCTGAATCAACTCCACCGCTCATTGCTGCAATTAACCTCATGAAAGATTTGCCGCCCTTCCACGGGTAATTACATCAGGCAGTACTGACACCGCGAAATCCACGTCTGCACTTGTGCTCGTAGCACCGAATGAAAATCGCAACGAAGACTGCGCGCTGACTTCATTATGTCCCATAGCAAGGAGCACGTGGCTGGCTTCATGAACACCTGCGCTGCAGGCCGATCCTGTTGAACAGGAA
>OFRL01000703.1_pt1 | contig 13743 bp, 10 predicted proteins | sample 1543121 | NCBI WGS metagenome assembly OFRL01 (sample SAMN07774228, study PRJEB24372) | wastewater metagenome | isolation source: Lake Maggiore Cannobio | place: Italy: Cannobio | collected 2016-01
CGCTCTTTCGCCTTTACTTCTCCCACCACCATATTCAGCATCTTGATTTTCGCCGTAAAACACAAGCGGAATTCCATACTTGAGCGCAATCTGCAGCGGATAGGCCTGCTGCCCGTAGTGCCACGGCTGGAAAGGGTCGCCAAACAACTCAAAGCCAAGCCGGGTCAACTTACCGTGCACCACCCGATTAGGGGTGTATAGCACGGTATCAAAACACCGGTTGAAACTCTCAAGATTCCTGCGGCCAATATCAGTGTACATCGCAGGCGCCCAAACCACACAGAGCGGATGCATGCCATATATATATTTGAGCTGATGCGCGACATAACAGCTGTCTTTGCCTCCACTGGCTGGCACCACTACGTCAAAACTTCCGTCGCGCGAGCGATACTTTTCCAACAGCACAGCCAATTCTTCGTGCCGCGTTTCCCAACTCACGCCACGATGCTTGTGTTCGCTAAACCGGCAGGCATCGCATATACCGTCACCGTCGAAAACTAATCGCGGACGTTGGCTGGAGTTGACGCACTGCGCACAAAAAATCGTATCTATAGGAAGATTTAGCAGCTGCCTGTCCAGGACTGGCGGTATTTTCGGGGCGGACATTTCTATCAGGCAGTTGGCGGCAGAGTACTTAATAATGCGCCCGGGGCATTCCACACTAACAAAATTGGGCGATACTCCTTCGCGCGTTAATTATTGCGGACAAGCAAGTGACAGATTTAGCGCTGCGATGGGCAGGCGTCCGAAGCAACGATTTATGCGCCGTAACGAGACCCGATATTACGCCTAGCTGCTTGGGTTGCAAACTTACCCGCAAACTATTGAATGCCGCACCGAAGCCTAGTTTAATTATCGGCACTAGCTGCAGATTATCAACACAATCCTGTTCAACCGCCATCGCGCAGAGGGCTCAACAAACAATCAGAGACAAATTTGTAAAGGGTAACACCGGCGGCGTTGCACAAGCCACGTCTGGCAGCTAAAGTATCAAATACTGTCTTTGCGCCAATTCTGGAATGCGATCTACTTAGACGCGCGCCTTTCGACTTGGTCCCGGATTTCCAAGGTACCTGCTCATTAAGAAGCCGCTACAGCCTGCAGATTACATGAATAATCACACGCTCTATAGAGCAGTTCAGCCGAAATTCTGGTCAAAATCCTACCTCTGGCATTTTCACTCGCGCCGTAGAATTCCAGATACTCACGCAGAATTTCCTGCTGGCGCACACGCACAACATATTCAAGATCAACCTGGGTCCCAGCCTCTGCCGGAATCGTAGCCATGCCCGATTTGATCCACGCCAAGATATCAAAGCACATTGAGTGGTATTTCGTTTCCTTGGACAGGTCGAATATCGAACCCCGCAGCAGGGTACAGTGCCGAAGAATGTCAGATACCACTCGAGCAGAGATATCTCCGTCATTCCGCAGAAGAATTATTCTTGCGACTTCCGCAAACGCATCAACATGATCAAGAGCTACGGCTTGGTATTTGAAGATTAGATTAGCTCCAGCCTGACCATCTAATAGCTTATCGAAATTCTCATCCAAACGATAGTACTCTAAAAGCTCTTCCTCAGTCTTCCATAGCTCATCACGGGAATCTTTCAAAAAGGTGTGATAGATCTTGCCCACTTCGGTGTCTGGATGCATTATCAGCCAATCTTGAATCCCAGTAAGCCAGTCAAACACTGATAAGCCACACTGCCGCAAATATCCAACTAGCTCTTTGAATATCCCGAGGTTGTAGTAATTCGATAGCACAAAATGGAAGCCCCGAAGATTGTAGTACTCGCCAATCGAGAGAGTGGCCGTGCCCACACTAACTTCTTCAACCTCAACCACTTTTCTCCCCTGATAAATGCCAAAATCCCGTGGGATTACCCTGAATCGGCGCACCATCTGAAATCTGGCGTGGCCGGGATCCTCTTTCATTGGGGTATTCCACAAAAGCATGGCAGTGTATGCTGCGACATTGTCGATGCCCGCGTCAACTGCTTGGCGGATGCCGCTTAAGTGACTGTTCGCTGTCTCCTTGGGCATACCAAGAATAATTTCACACGATGACTGGACGCGCCGCTCTCGTAATTTGCCGATAATTTCACTGAACTCCCCGAAAGACAAATTTTTTCGGCGAATCTCCATCAGTGTTTCTTCATTGAAACTCTGCATAGATGCGGAAAACTGTATAGAGTCTTCCAAAACCGCAATACACTCTGCCACCTGCTTTTTATTGACCTTAGAAGTTGACACATTGACCATCAGCGGCCATTCATGAGTACGTTTGTACTCCGCCAGTTTCTTCGAGATATCTTTGTCTCTGGGAAAGATGCCGAAATTGTCATCTGTGATATGCAGGGACTTTGCTTTCACACGTCCGGCAATATAGTCGATCTCATTTAACACAACTCCCAGATCAAACCGGTCCACTTTCGCGTGATAGTCATTTCCTGAACAGCAGAACGTACAGGTAAATGGGCAGCCCCGATTAGTTTGCAGCATTGGTACGAACCCTTCACTCAACATTCCATCCAAATCCCCTGAAAGATACGGGGATGGAATCACGTCTAGATTCCGGATTCTGGCTCCAGCTCCACCATCAAAAAACTCGCCATTCAACAAATAATTGAACCCGGCAAGCTTCTGCCTTTTTACTGCGTTAATATCAAACTGGTCTGCCACTAGGCTTTGTACCAGTTTCAAAAATGAACTCTCACCCTCCAAGAAACAAAAGAAATCTATCCCAGAGTAGTGCCGCATGAACTGTTCGCGATATTTGGCGGCACCCGGAAAATTTGGGCCACCCATAACGGTCACTGTGTGAGGCAGTCGCACCTTGATATTCTCAAGAAACGCGTAGTTCAGGCGAAAACTCCAAATGTACGCACTCGTGGCAAGAATATCCGGGGCTTCCTTCTGAATAGCTTCATCCAATTTATGAGGTAAATTAAAAAGTTCGATACGCACCTCGTGACCAAGGTTTGCGCGGAGATAGGTTGCCAAATATCCGATGTTGAGCGGTATCGCCTCCGTAGAGGCGATACCGTCCCGGTAGTGGGTCAGATTAGCAAGATAAATAAGAGGGATTTTCATACCATTCATTCCTATGATAGCGCGCAGGTGGTCAGCATGCGTAAGTTTAGATTTTGGGCCAATTCTGGGCCCCAGCTATAGTGTATCACCAATCTCGATTTCCTGCGCCGTAATGTTCGAACAACATAGTGGCCCAAGCACAACCACCAAGAATTAGGTGCAAGATCGTGACTCTCAGATCCGGATAGACCATTACTACAAAATCAGCGGAGCAGATTCCACTGGAAATGTGCGCCCAATCTCAGGTGAGCATAGCGCAAAAACTCGAAAGCTCAAAAGGCTATAAATGGGGAACGACTGTTTTATGAGGTTAGGTAATCAATTGAAGCAAGACTGCGCACCAACCACATTCTGTTTCGCGCCCAAGCCCACTGAAACTGAAACAACATCTCCGTGCTCTTTCGCATCGAAACAGTTCTTTGGTCCGTATCGAGGTTTCTGTTGAGACGGTAATCGTCGTGGCAGGCAAGCAGAGCCACGCAGCACAGGCACATAAATCTGCGCAATGCTAAAATTTTATTTTCGAGCGCAAGACTATGGCATGCGCAAAATCTTTAGGTTTTAACTTTACGAATTCCTAAACAAACATGCTAAGCTTATGGGCAATGTATAGCAGCCTTAACCGGTCGCATCGCGACAAATTTCACGAGCATCAATGCTGGTCGGCTGTGCGATACCACACACTAGGAGGCGGGTATTTTAAACCTAGCAATTGAAATTGCATGTCACGCTGACCTAGGGCCCAACGCAACCCTGCGCGTCCCTCAGCGCCTGGCGGCTCTGGGCCTGTCGCGGGCCGGTATTCTGATTGACAAAACAGTTGCACTGCAAAAATTTGCGAATTCTGTTCTGCAACAATGGGACGCAGCCGGACTGCAGCTAATCCATCGTTATGAAGCCCGGACAGGGTTGGAACCGGATTACGACTATCTGGATGTTGTGGCCGCTGAATTCCGCGGGCTGGAGCTGGATGTGATTGTGGGCATTGGTGGCGGCAGTACGCTTGACTTGGCGAAGGGCGTTGCAATACTGATGCGCAACCCGGGCCCGGGCATCGCATACCGCGGCATGAATTTGGTGCCCGCGCCCGGCCTGCCCTTGGTGGTGATCCCCACTGTAGCCGGATCCGGCTCCGAGGTAAGTTCCACAGCCTCTTTCATTGACCTCAAGACCCAAACAAAACTTGGGATCAACGGCAGAAATGTCGCCGCGCTCTTTGCGGTATTAGACTCCGTGCTGCTCACCGCCTGCCCCGCCAGCGTGACAATGGGCTCAGCCCTGGACGCGATGGTACACGCAACGGAAGCATGCACTGCAACAACTGCCAACCGCATAAGTGTGCTGTTTGGAGCAGAGGCAATGCGGCTGATTTTCAATGCCCTGCCCGCTGTGATCGCGGACGCCACAGACCGTGCAGCGCTGGGAGACCTGCTGCTTGCCAGTACACTGGCCGGGCTGGCAATGGCGCACGCTGCAGGCGGACCGGCCAGTGGCATTTCTTACCCGCTGGGGGTGCACTGCGGCGTACCACATGGCTTTGCCGGCGGACTACTGCTGCCGCACATTGTGGCCGTAAATGTGGGCAAAGGATATGCGGCCGGGTACGCAGAGCTGTACGACCGGATGCAGCTCGGTGGCGACGGTGATACTCTAACAACGCTGGGTAAAGCAAATTATTTCAAGGCGAGACTGCTCGCACTGCATCGCCAAATTGGCGCGCCAAAAGACTTGTTGCGCTGGCAGGTGGGCAGCGACTCGATTGAACATTTGACCAACCTTACACTTGCCCAGCGTCAGGGGAATCTGGATCTTAACCCAGTGCCTTTTGAACGGAAGGCCGTGGCGCATGTACTGGCGGCCGCGATGGGAATAACAGGAGACGAATATGCCGGGATATGAACTGATGGGGACCGAGGAGCGCCAGGCAATTCTGGACTGGTTTGATGCCAGCAACGGCGTGCTTTTTGCACATGGATTTGACAAGCGCCGCAACGGCATTTTCAAAGTGCGTGAGTTTGAGCGCGAAATTGCAAAAGTGGTGGGCACGCAACACGCGCAAGTGGTGTCTTCAGGCACGGCGGCGCTGCTGGTGGCCATGCGCGCAATGGGCGTCAAGCACGGGGATGAGGTAATTACGCAAGCATTTACGTTTGTTGCCACCGTGGAGGCAATTTTAGAGTTGGGTGCAACCCCGGTAATCACTAAACTCGACCGCAGCCTGAATATGGACCCGGTGCATCTGGAGCAGTGTATAACGCCAAAAACAAAAGTTATTGTGCCCGTGCACATGGCGGGTGCGCCGGCTGATATGGATGCCATTCTAGCGATCGCAACCACGCACCAGTTGCCTGTGCTGGAAGATGCCGCGCAGGCATTTGGCGGCAGCTACAAGGGCAGAAGACTGGGCACGCTGGGCGCCGCCGGTATTTACAGTTTTGATTTTTCGAAAAACGTGACGACAGGCGAAGGCGGCGCCATTGTTACCAACGATCGCGCGCTCTATGAACGCACGCGCGCCTTGCACGACCACGGCCACGAATATAATCCGGCCGTACCGCGCGGCCGGGACACGCGTTCGTTTGCCGGCCTGAATTTTCGCATGACCGAAATTCAAGCGGTTGTGGGCTTGGTGCAATTGCAAAAGCTGCCCTATATACTTGAGCAACAACGCAAAAACAAACAAGCGATAAAGACTGGGCTGGCGGGCTGCGGCTTGGAATTTCGGCTGTTGCATGACACAGCCGGGGATGTGGCCGACACCCTGATCTTTTACCTGCCGGCTGCACAGCAAGCAGCGCGCTTCGCGCAGGAGCTTGCAAAGCACGAGATTGGCACTAAAAATTTACCGGATGCAGTCGCGTGGCATTTTGCGGCAACGTGGCGGCACATGCTGCCAGTGCACGCTTGTGCGCGCCCGGCTGATGAAGGCAGCGCACTTATCGCCGAATGTGCTTGCCACCAGAATTCTGATGAATGCAGCTGTGCCGCGTTGCTGCAGCGTGCAATTGCGCTGCCCATCAATATAAGGATGTCATCCGGGGAAATTGAGGCGCTGGTGGCAGCTCTCCGGAGAATTGCGGGAATTGTGCTCGGCTAGAATCTGGTGATACTGGCGGGACTACCGGGTCCGCCTGCCGCAAAATATGAATTTGCTGTCAATCCACTGGGGAACAAACTCCACCGCAGCACTGCTTGTGGATGGCGAGATTGTTGCCTGCACCAGCCAAGAACGCTTCTCGCGCATCAAAAATGATGAGCGCTATCCGCGGCACGCCATCGAAGCAGTTCTCGCGATTGGCGGAGTAGATGCCACTGGTCTGGATGCGGTCGTATTTGCAGATTCCAGATTCGATGCCAAGGCTGTGCTGGTGCACAAATATTCCGGCTTCACCGTGCATGACCGGTTGCGTGAGCAAACTCATTTTTGGGGTCCCAAGCTGCTGCAAGGCCAGAAGTTATCCTACCTTGATGTGTTCCGTGAAAAAATAGATCTGGAGCAGGACGGGGGCGAATGGAGCAAGCTCAACGATCACCTGGCTCAAAGCGGAGCAGAAATTGAAGACGCAATTGGCCAGGAATTCCGGCGGCAAGCCGTGTGCAAACATCTGGGCATCGACGCGGCTAAAGTGGCTTTTGTCAACCACCATCAAGCGCATGCATGTCACGCATATTACGGCAGCCCATTCCAAAAGGAACCAGTCGTAATTCTTACGGCGGATGCATGGGGCGGGGACTGCAATGCCACTGTAAGCCATGCGAACGGTCAGAATATCCAGAATTTGGCGGTTTCGACAAATTTTCTGGCAGCGCGCCTGTATCGCTCAATTACATTGTTATTGGGCATGAAGCCAGATGAACATGAATACAAATTAATGGGTCTTGCGCCGTACGCAAAGGCGGATCAAATCCGCGGTGCGCTTCAAGTATTTCAAAACACACAGTATGTGGACGATTTGAAATTTGGTTTTCTAGAACAGCCCGCCGACCAATATTTCTACTTCAGGGAACGGCTTGCAGGCTACCGCTTTGACGCAATTGCCGGGGCGGTGCAGCAATATACTGAAGACATATTGCGGCAATGGGCGCGCAATGCACTTAAGCGCACTGGTGCGAAATGTTTGGTGTTCGGTGGCGGTGCAGCCATGAATGTGAAGGCAATGATGGAGATTGCCCAGCTGCCGGAAGTCGACGATATATTTGTGTGCCCCTCCCCGTCAGATGAATCACTGGCTATTGGTGCCGCATACCAATTCATGCACTCGCTCTTGACTGAGCAGGGAAAGAACCCGCGGGACATACTGCGGCCGCTGCAGAGTGCCTATCTTGGGCCGGCGCTCACGGCAGCTGAAGTGCGCAAATCGGTGGAGAAGCTGGCGGCAGATGGCGCGCATACGGTAACGGAGAACTGCAGCGCAGCACACACTGCAAAATTATTGCGCGATGGGAATGTCATTGCGCGCTGTGTGGGGCGCAGCGAATTCGGCGCCCGCGCGCTGGGCAACCGGTCCATTCTTGCCGACCCGCGCAGCCCGGCAGTGGTGCGGGTTATCAACGAGAAAATTAAGAGCCGTGATTTTTGGATGCCGTTTGCGCCCACAATTTTGGCGGCACGCGCTGACGACTACCTTGCCAACCGCAAACATATGCGGGCGCCCTTTATGACCCTGGCATTTCATACCACGCGCCTGGCACAGGCCGAGCTGCAAGCCGGCCTGCATCCGGCAGACTTTACCTGCCGTCCCCAATTGCTAGAAGCGGAACAGAACCCGGAGTATCATGCGCTGGTAAGTGCTTTCCAACAATTGACTGGCGTGGGCGGTGTTTTGAACACCTCGCTGAACTTGCACGGAGAGCCAATTGTGCAAACTGCTGCAGATGCCGTGCAAGTGTTCACAAACAGTGATTTGGATGGCCTGCTCCTCGACCGCGTTTTGATCACCAAAAAGCGACTGTGAATATGAGACGTTCACCAGCGCCACTACCTTGTGCCGGAGTAAATTGATGACAGCCTCGATCCAAATTGGCCGCCATGTTATCGGGCCCGGGCAGCCGGTCTTCATAGTGGCTGAGGGCTGCGACAATCACCTCGGCAATCTTGCAGTGGCGATGGAGATGGTGCTACAGGCGAAACTGGCGGGCGCAGACGCTATTAAATTCCAGCACCATCTGCCCGATGAAGAAATGCTGCCGGATATTCCAATGTCGGACAACTTTCAGCAGCCGCTGTATGAGTTTCTCAAGCAGCACGCGCTAACCCTTGCTGACCACATTACGCTGATGCGCCATTGTGAAGCCTGCGGCATCCAATACCTTTGCACGCCATTCAGCTACAAGGCCGCGCTAGAGCTAAACGACATTGGCGTGCAGGCGTTTAAAATTGGATCTGGCGAGATGACGGATATTCCGTCCCTGCGCAAGATTTCCCACTTCAAGAAGCCCATGATCCTGTCCACAGGCATGGCAACCCTTGAAGAAATTGACGAAACCGTTGTGGCGTTGCGGGAAGAAGGCGCAAGCCCGGCGCTGCTTAACTGTGTATCCGAGTACCCGCCAAATTATCAGGATCTGAATCTACGCGTGATTGAAACTCTGCGTGCGCGCTACCCGCACTTAGTGATTGGCCACTCAGACCACACCCCGGACTTGTTCACCGCGTTCGCCGCCGTGGCGCTGGGTGCCTGCATTATCGAAAAACATGTGATCCTCAACAAGCTGCAACCCGGCCCAGACCAGTCTGTTTCAATTGACATGGCAGACCTGCATGAGCTCGTTTCCGGGGTGCGCAAAATCGAACAGGCGCTTGGAAGCCGCAAAGCGGTTCAGCCGCGCGAACGCCAGATACGCGAGTGGGCATTTCGCAGCGTGGTGTCACTGGTGGAGATTGAGAGCGGCCAGGAAATTACGCCCCATATGGTTTGGACCAAGCGGCCGGGCACTGGCATCCCCTCCAAGCAGCTGCCCGCGGTGATTGGCCGGCGTGCCCGGGTGCGCATCCATGCCAATACGCTGCTGCGCTGGGAAGACCTGGAGTGAGCTGAGTTGCGCAAAATCTTGGTTGTTACGGGCTCGCGCGGTGAATGGGGATACATCCGCCCAATTCTCAGGCGCATCGATGCCCACGCGCAGCTGGAGTATGCACTGGTCGTCACCAACATGCACCTGCTGCCGGAGTTTGGCTCCAGCCTGCGTGAAATTGTCAACGACGGCTTTCGGGTGGACCAAAAAATCTTCATGGCGCTGGATGGCTACACCAACAGCTCGATGGCAAAATCACTGGGGGTGTTCCTGACCTCTTTTGTCGATACGATTGAGCGCATACAGCCAGACATAATTCTTTTGGCGGGTGACCGCGGCGAGCAACTGATGGCTGCGATTGCGGGCGCACACTGCAACATTCCTGTGGCGCACATTCAAGCCGGCGAGATATCCGGAAATATTGACGGACTTACGCGGCACGCAATTGCGCGCTACGCGCACATTCACTTTGCGGCAAGCCAGGATGCGGCGGACCGCCTGCTGCGCAGCGGCGAAGAGGCTGGGCGCATTCACAAGGTGGGCGCACCGCAGCTGGATGAATTGTTGGGCGAGGATTACGAGCAGCCGCAAGCGATTGCGGAACGCCTGCGCTTCAGCCTCGCCAAACCGATTGTATTGATGCTGCAGCATCCAGTCACAGAGCAGGTACGCTCTGCCGCAGAGCAGATAGAGCTCACCCTAAGTGCGCTGGCAGAACTGCAACACCAGACCGTGATCATCTACCCGAACAATGATGCAGGCAGCAGTAATGTGCGCGCCACAATTGATGCGCACCGCGGCCCCTGGCTGCGCGTTGAGCGCAATGTGTCGCGCCGCTTTTTTAGCGGATTGCTCCGCACAGCAGGTGCACTCGTGGGCAACTCCTCCAGCGGAATTCTGGAAGCACCCTCATTTGAACTGCCATGTGTAAACATTGGCCGGCGCCAGAAAGGGCGGCTGCAATGCGCAAATGTTATAAATGTGGAGCATAATAAAATCCAGATATTGGAAGCAGTCCGGCGCGCCCTATCCCCGCAGTTTCGCAAGTCAATCACCGGGATTATCAATCCCAACGGCGACGGCCGTGCCAGCGAGCGCATCATAGACATGCTGGCGGGCTGTGCACTTGATGAACAGATGGTCATGAAGGGCATGACCTACTAACCAGACCGGAATCATGATTTTATTTGTTGCCCATGATCCCGGTGCCAAGAACCATATAATGCCGTTGTTTGAACATGTTCAGGCGCAAGGGCAGGCAGCGCGCTTTATTGACTTGGCGGCAGCGCAGCATTGCGAGCCGGCCGATGCAATTCCGAATCAGCCGGTAAGGCTGCTTGTGACGGGCTGGAGCGTAAACCAAGCGGAGTGGCCTTGGGTACTGGCTGCCCGCCACCACGGAATCAAATCGGGGACAATCATTGATGTGGGTATCGGACAGACAATGCAGAACTTTTCGGCGGCTGCCGGACCAGACCAATACATAGTTACCAACGACAGCACCAAATGGGAGTTAGTAGCGCGCGGAGTCCCCACGGCGCGCGTGACTGTGACCGGCAATCCCTATTTGGAATGGTTGCTGGAATCGAACAAGTCCCTGATGGACAGCGACACAGTGCGGTGCCAATACGGCTGCCGCGAACACATGCCGCTCCTCTCAGTTTTCCTGCCAGATTACGGTGCGCCAAGGGGAAGCTTGGAATACCTGCACAGTTTGCTGGAACAGTCCGGCCTTGCAAGCTGGCGCTTGGTGATTCGTCCGCACCCGCGCGACCCGCAACGCGGGTGCCCACACGAGACGCGCAGCAACTTGGAGCTTGGCGACGCAGTGTGGGATTGGGAAAACCGGGTCTCAACACCCGCCCTTTTGGCAGCATCAATATGCTCGCTCACATTTGGTTCAACCGTGTCAGCAGAATCCCTGGCACTCGGCACGCCCAGCGCCTACTTCCAAATTGGCTGGAGCTACGAAGAATTAGAAAGGCTGTATGCCAACCACAGCGCGGTGCCCAGATTGCGGTGCACCCGAGAATTTTTTGACTTCATATCAGGCGCCATCAATAACGCGGGGACACGCACAAAAGTTTTGGTGGAGAATTATCTGGGGGCCACGAAGCACGCGTGGGCCGAGTTGCAGCCGCTAATGCTGGACGGAAAATACTTATGAAAAAAACTGGCCAGCGACAGCCTAAAGCAACTCGCGCAGCGCTGCCGCGCCCACTGCCTGAAGATGCCGAATCATACTCGCAGTTTGTAGTACGGGACACAGACACCCTGCAAACTGCCCTGCTCGCAATTGACATCAACATGCACCGCAGCGTGGTGGTCACAAATGCAGAAAATGTGGTGGTAGGGGTTCTGAGCGATGGCGACGCGCGCAAGTCACTGCTAGACGGCCGCCTGCTATCCACCCCGGTGCATCGCATCATGAATGCTGATTTCATTGCGGTAGGCCCGCAAGAGACGGACAAAGCCAAAGATCTGCTGACGCAGGGGCACATTTTTGTTATTCCGGTAATCGATTCGGACGGCAAAATAATTGGGGTGAAAACCACCACATGAAAACTATCTCGAAAAGTAAACAACGCAAATCGCTGCGGGCCAATACCCCTCACATGGAGAAGCAATGAACAACATACCAACAGCAGAAGATATTTCTGGATACTTGGAAACTGGCGCGACAGTCTTGCGTGGCGTATTAAAACCAGAATACATCCGCGCGCTGCGAATCGAGATTATGGGGGTGATTGAAGAAGCTGCCGGCTATCCCTGCCCAGCCGGGGACGGGGCGGAACAATTTGTGCGCCGCTCCACAAAAATCCTATGGGACACCATTTGCGCAGATCCGACCAAGCGCAACCAGATTTACAGCTACTTACAGCGCGTTCCAACTCTGTACCAGCTAGTCAATGCAGCGCCCTTGCGCCGGTTTGCTGCGGCGATTGACATCAAGCAGCCCAGCGTGCGGGAAGCCAAAATTCAGATGTTCCTGCCATGGGAAAAATTGTTTCTTCAAGAATGCCATCAAGATATTAATTCGCTTGATTCGAGCAACAGTGCAACTTTCTGGATCCCGCTGGCACCGCTCTCTGAAAGTACGGCGGTTCGTTATTGGGTTGGATCCCACAAAGAGGGTCCGGTGCAGCATGAAGAAGTAGTGGACGAGGCCGCTGCTATTTACCTGGAGCGCGTGCCGCAGCTTTTGCGGGACAAATATCCAACTGTGTCTACTGCCGTTGCAAACGACGGAGATGTGATTGCAATCAACCGGCTAGTATTCCATCAATCGCCAGATTTTGACGCACAACTTTACGCGCGCTGGTCCGTTGTCATCCGGTACGACGACATTGCCGGCGAAAATCTTTCGCTCAACCAGTCGAAATATGCTCACTTAACGCCGAATGCTGCCGAAAATCAGAGGGTAACACTGGAGAAAGTCCGGGCACATTTGTCTCAAAAGCCAGCCATAGACTGGCCGGATAAATTGCGCAGGGCAGGAGTTGAGTAGCCACTATCCTGCACCACTCTAATGCCCGCCCGCAAGAATCGCGACCCCTCTTCCACAACGGTGGCCCGGATTCCCAAGCGCCTAATGGGAGAGTGGCAACAGCTATTGCGTGCCGCATTTTTCGCGCGCTGGGGCAGCCCTTACCGGCGCACAGAATTTTTTCAAGACTACGTCAATCATGACCCCAACTATCGGCTCGGGTCGATTCTGGGTTTATATACTGATGGTCGGCTCGTTAGCACCTGCCAAACTTTCTCACGCCAGCTCGTGATTCGTGGTTCAATCTTCAAGCTTGATGGACTCGGAAACATCGCAACCCGGCCAGCAGAACAGGGGCGGGGACATGGAAAAGCACTTTTGCGGTGGTTTCTGGAGCATAAAAAACCCCAATCTGATTTAGTTATGCTGTTCTCTTCACAAGGCACCATCTATAAAAAGCTGGGATGGAAATCCGCAGTGTCTTGTGAATACGTGGTTCGCAAGCCGATCTTGCAATCTTTACTTCCACAAACCAAAGAGGTAACGGTTCGCCAATGCAAATGCATGACCTAACGGCAATCGGACATCTTTACTCCATATTTAATCGGGCGGAGGCACACACGCATTTGGTGCGGTCTCCCAAATATTGGGAAAACTGGATCTATAGCTTCAAGCTTAGAGTTTATGGTCTACAGGGCTGGATGGTGACTGCTAGGGGAAAACCGATTGGGTACGTGTTCATGCGCACAAAGAATGGGCGAATGGAAATTGATGAATATGCAGCGGGCCCCGCCCACTATGAGCAGGTATTTCAGGCGTTCTTGCTGATATTCCGCTCCAGCCGCGCACAACTTCTGACTTTCAAACGCACGACCCCGCAGTTAAAAAAGTTTTTTTTGCGATACTCAGTGCAATTCGAGGAAGTGACAATCTCCGATGGTACAAGTTACACTCTAATTCTAAATCCTGCACTCAGAGTTCACGAATCCAATTTGGGACTTTGGCATGTTGACCACTTTTAGATTAATACTCCCGCAAATAAACTGCGCCGAATCATGCCGAAAACGATAAAAACTCTGTGGGGGCTCCCAGCTGAGGTGCAATTCTGCACACGCTGTGTTATGTCCAACCAGAAAGCACAGTCA
>OFRL01000704.1_pt1 | contig 13724 bp, 13 predicted proteins | sample 1543121 | NCBI WGS metagenome assembly OFRL01 (sample SAMN07774228, study PRJEB24372) | wastewater metagenome | isolation source: Lake Maggiore Cannobio | place: Italy: Cannobio | collected 2016-01
CTAGCTCAATTAATTGCTTAATAATGCCTCGAGCAAGCGCTGTTGAATTACTCATGCGGGGCGCCTCAAATTCCATACTCGGCTGATTCTATTGCGCCACCACTCTAGGCGCTCACCCTTTAATTCATATCTCTCAACTCGGTCTAAATCAATTGGATAGCTCGCAGCCTTTATCGCCCCATTAGCAATTGGGATATCACTAACATCTTGATTAAAGAGCGCGCTAGTTCCAAGGCCGCAGGCATAATCCAGATTGGGAACTCTTGCAGCAAGGGCTAGGCCATAAGAAATCCCAACTGCTGACTCTAAAGCGCTAGAGATTACAACTGGCAACTTATGATGGCTTGCTAAATCCATTGCTCGCTTGATGCCACCAAGAGGGGAAACCTTTAACATCAAAATATCAATTGCTCCATCAAGGCTTATCACAAATGGATCTTTCGCTTTTCTAAGAACTTCATCACCGGCAATCTTCACATCTACGCTCATACCTTCTTTCAATTGCTTTAACTCATCTAAGCTAGCAACAGGCTGCTCGACATACTCAAGTAAATCTCCCGTTACTTCATAGATGGCATTGATATTAAAGAGTGCCTCTTTAACGCTCCATGATCCGTTAACATCAATGCGAATCTTTGCTTTTGGAAGGTGTTTTCTTACTACCGCAATGCGCACTAAATCCTCTTGGATCCCTGTTCCAACTTTTATCTTCACAGTATCAACTCCTGGATACCAAGACAGGATCTGCTCAATCTCTGCTTCATCATTTGATGCCGGAACTGTGGCATTAATTGGGATAAATTCACGAAGCGCTGGAGAAAGTGCTTTATCTGCAGCTTCAATAGCGCTTTCTAGCCATGGCAGTGATTCTTGATCGGAATATTCAACAAATGGCGCAAACTCTCCCCAGCCATTTTCACCTTTAAATAGCGCTGTTTCGCGAATATTAAGAGATCGAAATGTAGTGCGCATGGGAAGTGCAAGAACTCGAAGTGAGGCTAAGGCCTCCTCAAGCGTCAGTGACATTTCTTAAGGACGTTTAGGAAACTTATTAAAGTCAGGTTCGCGCTTTTCTTTATATGCATCCCGACCTTCTTGGCCTTCCTCGGTCAAGTAAAAGAGCAAAGTTGCATCTCCTGCTAACTGTTGAACTCCAGCAAGTCCATCATCAGCTGCATTAAGTCCAGCTTTCAATAGGCGAAGTGCCATAGGAGAGTGGCGCAACATCTCTCTTGCCCAAGAAACTGTCTCAGCCTCTAGCTGGCTAACTGGAACGACAGTATTAACAAGCCCCATCTCTAAAGCTTCTTTGGCATCATATTGGCGACACATAAACCAAATCTCGCGAGCTTTTTTCTGACCAACATGTCTTGCAAGAAGACCCGCGCCATAGCCACCATCAAAAGATCCAACCATTGGTCCGGTTTGGCCAAACTTTGCATTCTCTGCTGCAATTGTTAAATCACAAACAACATGTAATACATGGCCTCCGCCAATTGCCCAACCAGCAACCATTGCAACTACTGGTTTAGGAGTTCTTCTAATTTGAACTTGCAAATCTAAAACATTTAAGCGACCAATACCTTTTTTACTAAGTGCATCATCGCCAAGATACCCGTCATCTCCTCGCACATTAATATCGCCACCTGAACAGAAAGCCTCAGTGCCTGAACCAGTAAATATAATTACGCCAACTTGATCGTTATCCCGGGCTAAATTAAATGCCTCTGATAATTCAAATAGTGTTTGTGGTCTAAAAGCGTTTCTAACCTCAGGCCGATTGATAGTTATTTTTGCCATACCTTCAGCTACTTGGTATGAAATATCAGTAAATTTTTCACCGCCAGCAGCCATTTGCCAGTTAGGAATCGTGCGCTCACCTGGTTGGCGTTTAATCGGCTTACTCAAGATATCTCCAAAGGTTTAACTAGGATTTAGATAAGAGATAGCCTACGGGGATTATGGGGGAAAAAGAACTTCGTGCATTAATACCTATTCAGGCTGAGTGGTCAATCCCACAACTACAAGAAAACTTGGCTGCAGCCCTTGAAGGATCAGGACCAGCACTTTCAACTGGGTCACTTTCGATAACAGAAATAGGTAAGGAAATAACCCTAGTTGTAAATACCTCCGGCTCAACTTCTTCAGCAAAATCTGTTGCACTATCTAGCTCAGCACTAATTGCATCAACTAATGCAAGCCATAAGTATTTAGGTGCAACCCCGGGTGATAGTTGGTCACTACTACTTCCAACTTCACACATTGCAGGATTAAATGTTTTGATAAGAGCAACTGCATTAGGAAGTAGAGTTATTGATAATCGTAATACCTCTAACTATATTGACGCTGATTTTATTTCAATCGTTCCAACCCAATTACATAAAGCATTAACTAGTGACCTAAAACTATTAGAACATTTAACAGCTGCGGAAGCTGTATTAGTTGGCGGAGGAGCAATTAGTGATAAATTAAAAAAAGAAGCTGCGGCTAAACATGTAAAAGTAGTTACAACATATGGAATGACTGAAATGAGTGGTGGCTGTGTCTACAATCAAAAACCTTTAGATGGGGTTGAAATAAAGGTAAATAATGCTGGTCAAATTAAATTAACTGGTCCAATGATTGCTAGTGGATACTTATCAGATGAAGGAGTGATCAAAGCATTTAGCAATGATGGTTGGTTTGAAAGCACTGACTTAGGTAGTTTCACTTCAGGAATGCTAAAAGTCAATGGTAGGTCAGATGAGGTAATCATCTCTGGGGGTGAAAATATTTCACTTCTACTAGTTGAACAAAAAGTTAGAGAATTACTTCCCAACCAAGAAATAATTGCATTTTCTCTTCCAGATGATATGTGGGGTGAAAAACTATGCCTTGGCAGTAATAGTAAAATTGATTTAATGAGTCTAAAAGAGAAACTGGGTTCAATAATGACTCCAAAGTTAGTATTTTTATTTGATCAAATTCCTACTACTTCAATTGGTAAACCAGATCGAAAGGCAGCTGCAGACCTGGCAAGAAAAATAGGAGTATCAAATGAATAAATGGATTTTAGGTGCGCGAATTAAAACTTTACCTGCAGCCATCGCACCGGTAATAGTTGGAACATCACTTGCAGATCAAATTAAAGTAATTAATGCATTACTTGCACTAATAGTTTCACTATCACTTCAAATTGCAGTCAATTACGCAAATGATTTTTCAGATGGTATACGTGGGACTGATACCAACCGAGTAGGCCCAACCCGCTTAGTTGCATCTAATTTGGCAACTGCTAGTTCAGTTAAAAATGCTTCCTTTATTTCATTTTTTGTTGCCATAATTGCTGGAACACTCCTGGCATTTAACACATCTATCTGGTTAATAGCCGTCGGTTTAATTTCAATTTTGGCCGCATGGGGTTATACGGGTGGTAAAAAACCATACGGATATTTAGGCTTTGGTGAGGTAGTTGTATTTATATTTTTTGGAATAGTGGCAACAGTTGGTAGCTACTATGTTCAGGTTGAGCAAATATCAAGTAGTGCACTACTACTTTCGATTCCAATGGGTAGTTTATCTTGCGCTATTTTAGTCATCAATAATTTACGAGACTTAAATCAAGATAAATTAGTTTCAAAGCGAACCATGGCAGTTAAATTAGGAGATGCTAATACTCGTATTTTCTACTTATTACTACTTGTACTAGCTCAAGTAAGCGCTGCAGCGGCAGCTAGTATTAATAATTATGCCCTTCTTACCTTGCTCTGGCTTCCACTTACATATAGCGCAGCGAATCAAGTACTTAAAGGAGCAAGTGGTAAAGAATTGATTACAATTTTGGGTAAGACTTCCAGGCTACAACTTCTGTTAGCGGTAACACTTGCGGTTTCACTATCTATCTAGGTATATAGGGTATAAAATAGAAGCATGATTAAATATTTAATTATTCTAGCTATAGTAATTGATATTTATACCTTAGTTGACTGCGCAATTACCCCTCAAGAAAAAGTGAGAAGATTTCCAAAATGGGCTTGGCTATTAATTATTGTTCTTACTGGAATCATTGGAGATATTGCTTGGTTTATAGCCGGCCGACCAAGAAAGCCTGGGCAAAACCGTGGCGGTAAAGGTCGGATCATTCCACCCGATGATAATCCTGACTTTCTAAGGAAGTTATAGGCCGGAGTAAGTGTGACGGCCAGTTCCCCAAACATTTACATATATGTAATTAAATAAAAATGTTGAACCAGCAAATAAGCAAAGCCATGCTGCCTTACGTCCTCGCCATCCCACTGTTACACGTGCATGTAGGTATGCAGCGTATGCAACCCAAGTAATAAATGCCCAAGTTTCTTTTGGATCCCATCCCCAATAGCGTCCCCATGCAGCCTCTGCCCAAATCGCACCAGCAATAACTGAAAAACTCCACAACGGAAATACCAATGCAACTAATCTGTAAGAAAGATTATCTAGCGCCTCAAGTGTTGGTAATTTTAAAGCCCAATTAGGTCTTACGCCTTTTTGTTCATATCTATCTAAAATTAAATAAGTCCCAGCAATGCAATTAGCAAGTAGGAAAACTCCACCTGAAATAATTGCTGTCGAAACATGAATTACAAGCCATGGTGATTTAAGAGCCGGAACTAGCGGCGCACTTGGCCGATAAAGCAAAGTAATTGCTGTTCCAAGGGTTAATAAGACTGCAATAGCTACTGGTAGGCCTAAAAAGCGGATTTTATATTTCTTTAAACCAAATAAGTAAGCAGCTGAAAAGGCTAATGCACCAGTAATTGAAAACTCATACATATTTCCCCAAGGAACTCGATTGGCAGAAATTCCTCGTAAAACTACGGCAACTAGTAAAAGTAGAAATCCAATTATCATAAAAGCTGAGGCGAGTCTTCCAACTCTTTCGGTACGGGAAAAATCTAGCTTGGTTTTTTTAACTGAAGCTGCAGGAGTTTTAATTGACCAAGCAACCTCAACAGCATGTGTTAAAAAGGCTAAGGTATAAAGAGCCATAGCAGCATAAATAAAATCGTTTGATAAAAGTGCTGCTACTTTATCGCTCATTACTTAACTCCCTTACTAAATCTTTTATCTCATTCTCTAGCCCTGGAATTGCATTTTTTGCAAGACCAGCAACTTGAGTTTTTCTACCTTGCTTAATCCAAACTCTTCTTTGTCTAGTAATTAATGAAATCAATAAACCTAAGATCGCAAGTATTGCACCTACTAGTGCATAACCTTTGCCAGGATCATTAACAATTTGTAAGTTAACCCAAGATTTCCAACCTGTAAATGTGATACTGCCCTCACCAAAATCATAAGTTTCGTTAAGTACTAAGGCTTTAAGACCAATTCTCTGCATCTTGCTGGTATCAATTCGATACACAGATTGTGGGACACCGGTGTTAAGACCTAAATCACCTTGCCAAATTGAAATTAATAATCTTGGGTCCAGCACCTCTGGGTATGAAGAAAATCCTCCACGTACTGGATCTCTATCTGCGGTGGGTAAAAAAGAAGAGACAAATCCAATTTGGGGGTCCATATCGGGCACTTTAATTGCACCAATCGATGAAAGATTTCCATCCTGTGGTAAAAAAGTAACTGGCCCATCTAATACAACTTTGCCACTCTTATCTTTTACAATCACTGTCGGTGAATAACCATTCGCTTGTAAATATATTTTGGTACTTCCGTACTTAAGTGGTTTATTAACTTTTATAATTTCATCTCTTCCTAATGAGCCTACTGGGTTAGCGGTATTAATTGTGAGGGTGTAATCCAATGGCGCATTTGTTGTTGGATCATATTCCGCTTTAAAAGCTTTTGCAGTTATTGAAAATGGTGGCAATGAGTCTTCAGACTGATACTTACCAAATCCTAAAATGTCATATGAAGTTGGTGTGTTTATAAAACGCTCTCCAACATTTAGTATGGCATCGCCTTTACTGCCAAATAATGAGCCAATACCAATAGCAATTAAAACTAATACAAGAGATAAATGAAATAAAAGGTTTCCACTCTCCCTTGCATAACCTTTTTCTGCAGATATTGAGTCAATATCCCTGCGAATTCGAAACCCTTTCTTCTTTAAATATTTCTCAGCCAAATCTAGGTCTACTTTTTTAATTTCAGTAAAAAACTCCATCCGGTCTAAATTTTTTGGAGTAATTGGTGGCTTTGCACCAATAGCTTTTAAGTGTTCAATACTCCTAGGTAGGACACAACCAATTAATGAAATAAACAGAAGTAGATAAATTGCGCTAAACCAAGGTGATCCATAAACATCAAAAAGACTAAATCGATCTAGCCACTTTGCTGTTGCTGGATCGTTAACAAAATACTCTCTAACTTTTAATGGGTTTTGTGTGCGCTGTGGGAATAAAGATCCAGGTATAGCTGCAATGCTTAGTAAAAGGAGCAAGATTAAGGCTGTGCGCATACTTGTTAATTGTCGCCAGCACCAGCGTAGGAATGACCTACTATCTAAAACAGTACTCATTATAAAATTGGAATAAATCCGGAGATTAAATCTCTCATAGAGTTCATTAAATTGTCCCAAAAATTACTTACCTGCATTACACCAATTATTATTAAAACTACTCCACCAACTTTTGTTACTAAATTTCCTTTTCTAGCAATTATCTTTCGCATTGGTTCCGCTTTATCCAAAAATAACCCCATTAATATGAATGGTAGCCCAAGGCCTAAACAGTAGGCAGCAGATAAAATTGCTCCACGTTGTGCAGTTGCACTTTCAAATGCCAGTACCTGAACTGCGCCCAGTGTTGGTCCGATACATGGAGTCCAACCAATTCCAAAAGCAAATCCTAAAAACGGAGCTGAAATCAACCCCGTTCGAGTTTTCCAAGCTGGCTTATAACTTCTATAAAACTTTTCGTTAAGTAAAAATATAAATCCCAAAGCAATTATTAAAAAGCCAAGTACTACTGAGATTATTCTTGAGTTTTCAAAAATTCTAGAACCTAACCCACCAAATAAGAGGCCGTAAGAAATAAATAGAACTGTGAAGCCTGAAACAAATAGTAGCGAACCGAGAAAAACCCTACTTCTACTTTTAGTATCACTCATTCCAGATGCGTATGAAATATATCCAGGTACAAGTGGAATTACGCACGGTGAGAAAAATGAAATAAGACCAGCTATTGCTGCCACAAATGCTGCAATTAGTAAGTTGCCATCAAATACTTGGTTTATAAAGAAATCACGCATCAGCTATTACCTTTTCTAGCATTTTCTTTAAGGTAGCAACAGTTGCTTCACCACTTATACGGACCGCTACCTTTCCCTGCTTATCAATAATTAATGTGGTTGGGATCGCATTCGGAATTAAAGATCCCTTAAAGTCAACTAAAATTGAATCATCAATAAATGTTGGGTATGTAAGTTTAAAGTTTTCATAAAATGCTTTAGCAGAAGAAATATTGTCGCGAGTTAGCACACCTGCAAATTGAACTTGAGGATATTGAATTGAAAATTCCTGTAGTAATGGGGCCTCAGCTCTACATGGTGCACACCATGACGCCCATACGTTAATTACTGTTACTTGATTTGAATTAAGTGTAATAACTCCAGTGGTTAATGTTTCTCCAGAAAATTTTGGGGCATCTCTTCGATCAGATTGCTTGATATAAACTGCTGCTCCACTTCCTGAAACATAGGAATTTTCACTTGTATTAGAAAGTCCTCCCCCTGTACAACTTGTTAATAGTAAGGAGGATAAAACAATAAATAGTAAATTCATTATTTTGCCGGTAATAAATGCTTAGCAGGCTCTGAATATAAAACGGATTCAATCATTCCTTCAGTATCTAATTTAAATGAAGTTACTGAAGCAAGTGTGCATTGTCTTTTTCGTGGATCATGAATTAATCGACGTCCTTCAATAGCACTACGCAGTATCCAAATTGGTAACTGATGTGAAACACAAATAGCATCTTTGCCAGCAGCTGCGTCCCTAGCGGCAAACAAACCTTTTAGCATTCTATTAATTAGTTGTTCATATGGTTCACCCCATGACGGTCGCCATGGATTCCAAAGATAGCGCCAGGATTTTGGGTGTTTTAATACACCACTACCTAACTCGAATTTCTCTCCTTCAAATATATTACTTGCCTCAATTAAATTTACATCACTGGTGAGCGGCAAATTGTGTTGTTTAATAATTGGCGCAACAGTTTCCTGCGCACGCTGTAAGGGTGAAGCATGAATTGCTCCTAAATTTAAATCCTTTGACCATTGACCAATAACTTGCGCCATTTGTTGGCCGCGATCACTTAATCGCCACCCTGGTTGAAGACCATAAAGAATCTTTTCTGGATTATGGACTTCACCATGTCTGACAAAGTGAATTGTTTGTGTCATGGTGTAAGCATAAAGCAGAGGAATTCAGCCTTGTTCGCTAAGGTAGTGATATGGCGCTCACAGAAAAGCGAGTTGCATTTTTTGATGTTGATAACACCCTACTTAAGGGATCTACGCTCTTTTTTCTTGGACGTGGGATGTACCAAAGGGGATTTTTCACAAAAAAAGACATTTCTGCTTTTGTATTAGCAAACCTTCGATATCGCCTTACTGGTAAAGAAAATAAAGATGAAATAGCTAGATTTCAAAATGCTGCCACTGATTTTATAAAAGGACATAACGTGGTTGAGATTGAAAAAATTGGACAAGAGATTTATGAAGAGTACGTCTCCCCTGCAATTTGGCAGGGCACAGTTGAAATTGCACAGGAGCATCTCTCAAAAGGTGAAGAAGTCTGGTTAGTAACTGCTACACCACTTGATATGGCTAACTTAATGGCAAAAAGATTAGGTTTTACCGGCGCACTTGGCACAAAAGCTGAAACTGAAAATGGTATCTACACTGGAAAAATGATTGGAAATTTATTACATGGAAAGGAAAAGGCAAAGGCAATAAGTGAGTTAGCAAATAAAAATAGTTTTAATTTAAAGAATTGTTACGGATATTCAGATTCTCACCACGATATTCCACTCCTTGAAGCAGTTGGTTACCCACGTGCAATTAATCCAGATACCTTGCTTGAAATTAGGGCATACCGGGATAACTGGCCAGTCTATGACTTCAGGCGAGCTCGTAGAATTAAAAAGTTTTTTGGGCCAATTGCTGGTCGTCTCGCTGCGTTTGCCTCACTACTCTCACCAAGAAATCGTAAAGGTAAATAGAGCACTTAAAACCCGAGTAAAGTAGGCCAGTTATGTCTACTGTCGCGATCACTTTTGCAGATGAGCTACGCGCGCGATCAGATGAAGACCTTGAGTTAATTTTTCAATACCGGCCAGATTTAGTTTCACCAGTCCCAAATGATTTCTCTTCCCTTGCTGCACGTGCCACCTCAACTCCTTCATTAGTTAGAGCACTGGATTCATTAAACATGTGGCACTATCAAATAATTGAAGCAGCTTGTGTGCTACCTGAACCATTTAAAAAATCAGAGTTAGTTTCAGTAACTAGTGAAGAAAGTACATTTGCACTGGATTACCTATGGCAAATGGGCTTGTTATACAAAGAAGGTAATAACTTTCGAACACCTACAAATTTAAAGCTTTTAATTGGTGATGAACCAGCTGGTTTAGGCCCACAATCAAGCGGTAAGGTTGATTTTACAAAACTAAAAGATGTTCCTAAATCATCAGCTGATGTATTAGAAAAACTAACTTGGGGTCCACCTAGAGGTTCAATTACAAATATTAAAAAGCCAGGTACTGCTATTGGTTGGCTACTTGAGAACAATATTTTAGTTGCGATTGACTCACACACTGTTGCCCTGCCCCGAGAGTTTGGTATAAAGCTTCGACAAGGGAAAGTTCATAAAGAATTAATTACTACTGCACCTGCTTTAACTGGAAAAGAAGTAGCCCAAAAACAGATTGATTTAGCGGCAATTGCCAACATTTCAACTATTTTAAGATGGTGTGAAGAGTTATTACATAATCTATCTGATGAACCACCCACCGCACTTCGTACCGGTGGAATAGGAGTTAGAGATCTAAAAAGAATTGCAGAGCATTTAGGTGTTGATGAAGCATGCGCTGGATTCGTTGCAGAACTTTGTTATTTAGGTGGATTAGTTGTTGTTGATCCAGATGATCAAATATTACCAACATCTGCCTTTGATATTTGGTTAACAAAACCAGCGGAAGAACGCTGGTATTCACTTGCAGTTCTATGGCTTGATACATCAAGAGTCAGTGGCTTAATTGGTAAAGTAATTGATAAAAATATTGCACCCCTTGGACCAGAGCTAGACCGTGCTGGAGTCTCTTTAATTAAAAGAACAACATTAAAAGTTCTATTAGAAAATCCAAAAATTTCACCAGAGATGAAATCAATACAAGCGGTAGTTAAATGGTGGAATCCACAGCGAGTAAATAGTGATTTTATTGAGTGGAACCTAAGAGAGGCAGAGTGGCTAGGAATAACTGGACAAGGTGGAATATCAACCTTTGGTAGTAACCTGCTTAACGCAAGTGAGTTACTTGGAGTTGAAGCTGCACTTCCTAAACCAGTTGATCATATTTTAATTCAAGCAGATAACAGCGCGGTAGCTCCAGGACCACTAACCGCTGAACTATCAGCTGAAATGGGAACGATCGCCGATATTGAAAGTAGGGGTGGTGCAACTGTTTACCGTTTTAGTGAAGCATCAATTAGACGTGGCTTAGACCACGGCAAAACAGGTGAACAAATAAAGACGTTTTTAACAAAAACTTCTAAAACTCCTATGCCGCAGCCATTAGATTATTTAATTGCAGATGTTGCTAAACGTCATGGCAGGTTAAGAGTTGGAAGTGCTCATACATATATTAGATGTGAAGATGAAGGATTAGTTCAGCAAATATTGCACGATAAAAAATGTGAACACTTACGACTTAGAAAAATTGCTTCACAAGTTCTAGTGACTGAACTTGAACTACCTGAAATTATTAGCGAGTTAAGAGAATACGGTTACTTACCTGCTGCAGAAAATGCCAGTGGTGTATTACTTTCACAACCAAATTTAAGACGAGCAAAATCACGGCCTAAGCCACCACGAATTATTTCAGAGTTTACTGCGCCCAAGGCAAGTGTTGTTTTAGCAGCGGTTAAAACAATTAGAGCAGGAGAAAGAAGTAGAAAAGTTGAACCAATTGTTGCTGGTACCTCATCTAATGAAACTCTGGCGCTCATTAATCAATATATTGATGAGCAACGCACTTTAGTTATTAGCTATGCTGATAATAATGGTGGAGTTTCAAACCGAATTATTGAGCCAATATCTATTTCACTTGGCACCCTAACCGCTCGGGATGAGACAACTGGAGAAATTGCTCAATTTCGAATACCTAGAATCAATGGCGTAGCACCGTCACTCACCATTTTGGAAAATAAGGCAGACTTAGACCTATGACCGCTATTGCCGATATCCAGCTATTAGTCGAGTGTGAGTCACCCACTGAAGATTTAGTTGCATGCAATCAGATTGTAAATCTTGCTGTTGAAATTGCCGGTCAGGTTTTAAAAACGAAGGCAGAAGCTATCTCAGAGAATGGTAGGCCAGTATTTTGGTGGGGATCTAAGCAACCAAAGATTGTTTTACTTTGCCATTTAGATACGGTGTGGCCGAAGGGTTCATTTCTACCAACTTGGAAAGTAAATGGAGATATTGCAACTGGCCCAGGTGTTTTTGATATGAAAGCTGGCTTTGTTCAAGCACTTTACTCATTAGCAAATATTGATAATGCTAAAGATAAAATTGCGTTAATTGCAACTACTGATGAAGAAACTGGCAGCATTACTTCCAAAGATTTAATTAATAGAGTATCAAAAGCTGCAGAAGCAGTATTAGTTTTTGAAGCTTCACTTGATGGAAAAGTTAAAACTGGTCGTAAAGGTACTTCGATGTATCAAATAAATGTTACTGGTCGTGCATCACATGCTGGGTTAGAACCAGAAAAGGGAATAAATGCAACAACTGAATTGGCAAAATTAGTAGTGCAAATTTCTGCACTTGAGAATAAAGAATTTGGAACTACTGTGGTACCAACTGTTATGCAATCTGGAACCACAACTAATACTGTTCCAGCACTTGCGAAATTAGATATAGATGTCAGATCGTTTTCAATACTGGAACTAAATAGAATTGATAAGGCGATTAAGTCACTAACTAGTGATGTGGCTAGCGTTGAGGTAACTGGTGGAATAAATCGGCCACCACTTGAAACTGTAAATACTAAAGATCTTTATGTGAAGCTAGAAAAGGTTGCAAAGGATTTAGGTTTACCGGAAGTAGGCAGTGCAAGTGTCGGTGGCGCTAGTGATGGAAACTTTGCGGCTGCAGCTGGAGCTAAAGTTTTAGATGGATTAGGTGCTATCGGTAGTGGTGCTCATGCATTAACTGAATCAATAGTAATTTCTTCAGTAGAGCCAAGGATTAAATTAACTACTGCATTTATCAATGAGTTGCTTAAATGAGTGATGGACCGTTAATAGTTCAAAGCGATAAGACACTTTTACTTGATATTGATCATATTCTCTCCGATGAATGTCGTAGAGCGATTGCAGCATTCGCTGAGCTTGAGAAATCGCCAGAACACATTCACACTTACCGACTTACTCCACTAGGGCTATGGAATGCCAGGGCATCAGGTCATGATGCTGAACAAGTCATCGATATATTAATTAAGTATTCAAGGTATGCAGTTTCACATTCTCTTTTAGTTGATATCGCAGAGACTATGTCTCGCTATGGGCGCCTGCGCCTTGAAGCACATCCAGTCCATGGTTTGATTTTGGTATCTAATGACCCAGCAGTTTTGAAAGAAGTAACACGTGGTAAAAAGGTTGCACCAATGCTTGGTTTGCAATTAGATGAAGAAACTATTGTTGTTCACCCAGGTCAACGTGGTTTCTTAAAGCAAGCTTTACTTAAATTAGGTTGGCCGGCTGAAGATTTTGCAGGTTATGTTGATGGTGAACACCATGAAATTTCTTTAAGACAAGATGGTTGGAAGATCCGTAAGTACCAAGAGTTAGCTGCGGAAGGATTCTGGCATGGTGGTTCAGGTGTTGTAGTACTACCTTGCGGAGCTGGGAAAACAATTGTTGGCGCAGCGGCAATGGCACACGCTAAAGCAACTACTTTAATTTTGGTGACAAATACTGTGGCAGCTCGCCAATGGCGAGAAGAATTACTTAGAAGAACTGATTTAAATGAGGATGATATTGGTGAATATAGCGGTGCTAAAAAAGAAATTAGGCCAGTAACAATTGCTACATATCAAGTTATGACTACTAAAAAGGGTGGAGTTTATGCCCACCTTGATTTATTCGATGCAATTGACTGGGGATTAATTATTTATGATGAAGTGCATTTATTACCAGCACCAATATTTAGATTTACTGCAGATATCCAATCACGCCGCCGATTAGGACTTACTGCAACCTTAGTGCGTGAAGATGGTATGGAGGGTGAAGTATTTTCACTCATTGGACCAAAAAGATTTGATGTTCCATGGAAAGAAATTGAAGCACAAGGTTATATCGCACCTGCTGACTGTGTTGAGGTGAGAATTACATTAACTGATGAGGAGCGATTAAATTATGCTACCGCTGAACAGGAAGATCGCTACCGATTCTGTTCAACATCTCAAACTAAAAAAGCAGTGGCAATTGCATTAGCTAAACAACATATAAATGATCAAGTCCTTGTA
>OFRL01000705.1_pt1 | contig 13724 bp, 14 predicted proteins | sample 1543121 | NCBI WGS metagenome assembly OFRL01 (sample SAMN07774228, study PRJEB24372) | wastewater metagenome | isolation source: Lake Maggiore Cannobio | place: Italy: Cannobio | collected 2016-01
ATCTAATAAAAGAGTTATTAGATGGAAAACTTGCTGGGCTTAAAGTTGATGCAGATCTTAGGTGGAGCTTTGTAATTGCGTTAGCAGAGCGTGGGTTAATGGATAAAGATGAATTAGCTTTACAACTACAAAAAGATAACACTTTAAATGGTCAGCTCTCCCATGCCAGTGCGTTAGCTGCTCGGCCAACACCGGATGCTAAAGAGGAAACATGGAATTCAATTACTACTGAAGATATAAGTACCTCACTGCGTGAGGCAAAGCTTGCCGGCTTTATGCGAGCGCTGCACCGCCCATTACTTGCTGCATATGTTGATCCATACTTTGATCTGCTGCTTCAGTTTTGGGGCAAGAAGTCATATGAGGTAGCAAGCTCATTTGTATCTGGCATGTATCCAATTTATTTAACTAATCAAGTTACTTTAGATAAAACAATTAATTGGCTAAATACAACTGGAAAAGATGGCCAAGCCGGACTTCGCAGGTTAGTTTCTGAAAACAGGGATGCACTGAGCAGAGCCCTAAAAGTTCAGGAATTAGATAAGTAAGCTTTTTATTACCTACTGGATATGAGTTAGATCTACCGGTGCTTTCTTACTTTTCTTTCTAGTTTCCTTAGCGGTGATATAAGCAAAAAAAGATATAACAATAAATAAAGTGGTTGGCGCGATTACAAAGTAGGTAAGAGTTTGCAGAATTGTTAAGCCCTCACCAGCAAATGTGCCATCTTCCATCACGCGCTGGCTGCTCCCATTGCCTCAACCCCAAATGGCTTCAAATATGGAATCCAAATTCGATGTGGTTTGCCAGTTCCTAAGATTCGCCAGGCAGCACCAACTGGTTCCTTTGGTGTGTGACGAAGGCGCCAACCTAAATCCTTTAAAGTCCGATCAGCCTTAGCGTGATTGCATTTATGACAAGCTGAGACAACATTTTCCCAATTATGCCCACCACCTCTAGACCTTGGAATCACATGATCAATTGATGTGGCAGTTACTCCGCAATAAACGCAGCGATTATTATCTCGAGCAAAGATTGCTCGCCTAGATAGTGGAACTGCATGGCGGTATGGAATCTTTACAAATTTATTTAATTTAATTACCGCAGGTAATGTGATTGAGCCGCGGGCGTAGGTAAGTATGCGTGATGAATCTTCCACGCTTGTTGCGCGCTCATTTAAGACGAGGATCAATGCTCGTCTCTCTGATACGACACCTAGTGGCTCATAGGTGGCGTTCAGTACCAAAGTTTGTGACACTGAAAGCTTTCTCCTTTAGGGGCAGCGCGTGGCTCGTGCTGATGGGTATATCTTGCCCGAGATTGGCTGAAAAAACATCCTTTTAAGGCAGATTCCCAATTACATTTGGGTTAAAGTTTTCTTCTCATCATGAAAATATCCCAAAATATGCAATCAGCCCTGGATTGGTTCACAGGCGCCCCACTGAATATCACCATCATTATCGCTTTAGCGATCAGTATCTCCCTCCTCGGTCAACGCTCAATATCTAGATTTATGAATCGGATTGCAACTGCGGATTTAATTCCAGGACCAAAGCGAAGTGGGGCTCGTCAAAAAGAGCGAGCAAAGACAACTAGTACCGTTTTAAAATCCACATTAAATGGTGCTATCTGGTTAGTTGCAATCTTTATGATCTTAGCCGAATTTGGTTTAAATCTTGGGCCACTAATTGCTTCCGCTGGCGTAATTGGTGTGGCACTAGGTCTTGGCGCACAAACATTAGTACGTGATATTTTATCTGGAATATTTATGTTAGTTGAAGATCAATATGGAGTTGGCGATAAGGTGGATGTATTAGAGGTTCAAGGAGTAGTTGAAACTGTTGGACTAAGAATTACTACTGTCAGAGATAGTAAGGGCACAGTTTGGTATCTTCGAAATGGTGAGATATTAAAGGTTGGCAATAAATCCCAACCTAAGAACAGCACTAAGCGTTAATCAGCGTTAATCATCCCAGCAGCTGCTGCCTCTAAGTACTGCCAAAGCTCATCTCTTAAATCATCAGCAAGCTCAAGGCCATCAACTGCATCCTTCATGCATAGCAGCCAAGCATCATGTTCTACCTTTGAAATATGAAATGGTGCATGCCTCATCCGTAATCTGGGATGTCCTCTTTCATCACTGTAGGTAGTAGGACCGCCCCAGTACTGAGATAAAAACATCTGAAGTCTTTGCGCTGCCCCATGTAAATCATTATCTGGATACATCGGACGTAAAATAGGATTTACTGCAACTAATGCGTAGAAGTGTGAGACTAAATCGTTAAAGGTTTTCTCACCACCGGCTCTTTCATAAAAGCTTTGCTCACTCAAAGTAGTTACTTCACCAGATATTTATTTAAGAAATCACGCTCAGCATCAGTAATTGGGCGAGATTTTCTGCTTCCTAAATCAATCATTACCTGCACAGTTTTCATCTTGGCATAAACCACAGCACCTTTTGCCACCTCATAGCCCATCACAAAGGATGAGTTTCCAATACTTTCTACCCATAAATTAAGATCATAAAAAGATCCACCATCAGTAATTGGCAATAAATAATCAACCTCACCTCTAGCTACGACCATCTCAATTAATACTGAGCCCTCTTTGTTCTCAGCAAATTGTGAGTAGCCCCATTCAAAGCGGGCCTCTTGGGCGTAGGTTAAGTACTTTGCATTATTAACATGACCAAAAGCATCTAAATCATCCCAGCGAACAAATGCTTTATGTGTGTATTTCATAATAATTTCCCTCTATCTTGTTAATTTACGATAAGTAGCACGGTGTGGACGAGCGGCATCAATGCCAAGACGAGCAATCTTATTCTCCTCATAACTTTCAAAGTTTCCTTCAAACCAAAACCACTTTGAATCACCTTCATAGGCAAGTATGTGAGTTGCTACACGATCTAGAAACCAACGATCATGGGAGATCACAACAGCGCAGCCTGGGAACTCAAGTAAAGCGTTTTCAAGTGAGCCAAGTGTGTCGACATCTAAATCATTAGTTGGCTCATCTAGAAGTAATAAATTACCGCCTTGCTTAAGAGTTAGCGCAAGATTTAATCTATTTCGCTCACCTCCTGATAAAACTCCAGCCATTTTTTGTTGATCAGGACCTTTAAAACCAAAGGCTGAAACATATGCCCTACTTGGCATCTCAACATTTCCAACCTTTATAAAATCAAGACCATCTGAGACAACCTCCCAAAGTGATTTCTTTGGATCTATGCCACCGCGAGATTGATCAACGTAGGAAATCTTTACCGACTCACCAACCTTTACTTCACCTGAATCAGCTTTTTCCATTCCTAAAATTGTCTTAAATAATGTTGTCTTACCAGCACCATTTGGCCCAATTATTCCAACAATTCCATTACGAGGCAGTGTGAAAGAAAGATCATCAATAAGGATTCGATCATCAAAGCCTTTAACTAGATTTTTACTCTCCACCACAATATCGCCAAGTCTTGGCCCTGGTGGAATTTGAATCTCTTCAAAATCTAACTTACGAGTTTTATCAGCCTCAGCCGCCATCTCTTCATAACGAGCAAGACGTGCTTTAGATTTAACTTGACGTCCCTTTGCATTCATTCGAACCCACTCAAGCTCTTCCTTTAATCGCTTAGCGCGCTTAACATCTTTTTGTCCTTCAACTTTCATACGAGCATCTTTTGTCTCTAGATAGGTTGTGTAATTTCCTTCATAAGGATAGGCGCGACCGCGATCTAACTCTAAAATCCACTGCGCAACATTGTCTAGAAAATATCTATCGTGAGTGATCGCAACAACTGTTCCTTCATACTTACTTAAATGTTGCTCAAGCCATAAAACAGATTCAGCATCTAGATGATTTGTTGGCTCATCAAGTAATAGTAAATCTGGTTTTTGTAGTAATAATTTACAAAGTGCAACTCGCCTGCGCTCACCACCTGATAACACCTTCACATCAGCTTCAGCTGGTGGGCAACGAAGTGCGTCCATAGCTTGCTCAAGTTGTGAATCTAAATCCCAAGCATTTCGGTGATCTAATTGCTCTTGAAGTGTTCCCATCTCAGCTAATAATTTGTCGTAATCAGCCTCCGGGTTTGCCATCTCTTCACTTATGGCATTAAATCTATTTAATAAACCAATTGTTTCAGCCACACCCTCTTGCACATTTTCTAAAACATTTTTATCTTCATTAAGTGGTGGCTCTTGTAATAAAATACCGACGCTGTAACCAGGTGATAAATAAGCCTCACCATTTGATGGTTGTTGAATACCGGCCATGATCTGTAGCACCGTTGACTTACCTGCTCCATTGGGCCCAAGCACACCAATTTTGGCGCCAGGTAAGAACATCAAGGTGACATCATCAAGAATTACTTTGTCGCCATGCGCCTTGCGCGCCTTTTTCATCGTGTAAATAAACTCAGCCATAGAGGCAAACCTTACCTGTTGTGATCGGTAGACTTATCCCTGCACTACACGTAATTGCGCCTGTAGCTCAGTCGGATAGAGCGAATGCCTTCTAAGCATTAGGTCGCAGGTTCGATTCCTGCCAGGCGCGCATTAATTAAGAATCAAATCCCAAACCAAGCCGGTCTAATAACTTCAGCCATAAATTACGTTTTCCTTGATTTTTATCAGCCCTGGTAATTGACCATTGAGTCAGTCTGATAAATAAAAATCTAAATGGCTCTGGTGGAAATGGAATTGGTTTGTGTTTAACCATTGCCAATCCCGTTGCTTCACTTTCAATACCATCTAATAAATCAAGCATGGTGGATGCGCCAAATCTGGTGGTTGCAACACCAAGGCCTGTGTAACCAAGAACGTAGGCAACCTTGCTATCAAAATCTGTTCCCCAAAATGGTGAAAACCTTGAGCAGGTATCAATTGCCCCACCCCAACCATGGGTGAATTTAATTCCAGCTAATTGTGGAAAGGTTTTAAAGAAGTTTGTTGCAAGCTTTGCATAGGTTAAAGGCCGAGTCTCATACTCAGTTCGCACCTTGCCAGCATAGTTATAAATTGCATCATAACCACCCCATAAGATCTCATTCTCTTTAGTTAAGCGGTAGTAGTGGAATTGATACCCAGCATCGGATAATCCCTCTCTACCTTTCCAACCAATACTTTCTAACTGCTCAGCGGTTAATGGCTGCGTTACTAATTGAAAGTCATAAACTGCAATTACATACTTTTTAACACTCTTAACAAGAGGTGTGTATATATTTGTAGCAAGAGCCACCTTATTTGCTCTAATTGATCCATAGGCACTTTTAACAATTACCTGATCCCCGTCTTCGAGCAACTCTTCAACTTTAGAGTTTTCATAGATTTTAACTCCAAGGGATAAGCAAACTTTCTCTAATCCCCAAACTAATCTGGCCGGATCAACTAAAGCTGTGCCATCATGATCAAATAGTGCGCCTTCATAAATCGGTGATTTAACTAGCGCCCTTATTTCCTCTTTGCTTAATACCTCAACTTGATCACCAGTCTTATTTCTAGCAACTGCTTCCTCTTTTAAACCGGCCATCTGCCATGGGGCTACTGCAACTCGCAGCTCACCATTTCTTTCAAAATCGCAATCAATATTGTATTTTTTAATTGTTGCCTCAATAGCATCAAGATTTTCTCTCCCTAGTTTTTCAATGGTTGCCATCTCATCGGCAAAGCGGGTGTAACCATTAACAAATCCGTGAGTAAGTGAGCCATTACAAAAGCCACCATTACGCCCTGATGCTCCATTGCCAGTCTCACGCTGTTCAATAATTACTACCTCACGATTTGGATCACGCTCTTTAGCAAGAAGTGCTGTCCAAAGTCCGGTGTAACCGGCGCCAACAATGCAAAGATCAGTTTCGATTTCACTAGTAAGTGATGAGTGAGAGCTTGGCTCTAATGGATCTGCATCTAGCCAATAAAGTGCTGGCTGAAGCTCTGATAATGAATTAAGAACAATTGGATTAATGGCTGGCATGGGCTGACTCCGGTGTGAACCGGATTCCACCCCTTTGCATAATTATCAGTGGCCCGGGTCCTCCGGAGTCCACACCCATAACGCAGATCTTTATCTAGCAATCTGTTTTTCGTCACAGTTACCTCTTTATCTTACTCTAACCAAACTGTGGTATCCAAAACAACACAGAATTAAGCATAAAAAAATCCCCCGCACTCTAGGAGTGTGCGGGGGATTTCTTTTTTTACTTACTTACTTGATCTTTGCAATCTGAGACATTGCTTTGTCATATAAAGGACCAGTTATTTGTGCATATCCCTTTTCTGGGAATTTAGCTGGACACTTTTGTAGCATGTATGTGTGCCACTCAGCAACGATCTTCTGAGTTTCAGCATTCTTACCTGCTGCAGCTGGATACACCAAGCCGTAAGAAGCAGTTCCGATTGGATACGCACCAGAAATTGACTTCTTGTAATCAGCTGTAAGGCTTCCATTAGCTTCAATAGTTCCGCCACCTAAAAATGCTGAGGTACCAGCAGCAGTAGGAGCAATAAACTCACCAGCAGCGTTTCGAATATTTGCTACAGGTAATTTATTATCAGTTGCCCAACTAAGCTCACCGTAACCAATTCCACCAACTTTACCTTTAACACCGGCTGCAACTAATGCTGAACCTGATGCACCTTGGAAGTTAAAGAAAGTTGAGATGTTATTTGGTGTTGAGTTAGCAAATGTTCCAGATGCTGTCTTTGGCCATAGTCTTTCATTTGCGCCAGCGTTAGCACCTTTTAGAAACTTACCAAATTGCTCAGAGGTTCCTGATGAATCAGTACGGTAGTAAACAGTGATTGGTAGTTTTGGAAGATCAATGTTGACAACTTTCTCAGTCACCTTATCGATAACTGGCTTTCCAGCTTTGTCTAGAAGTGGAACTGTTTTGGTCGTGTTCTTACCCTTGATTTTAACAGTTGTTTTTTTAGTTTTGTAGGTAACAGTCTTTAATGTGCGCTCATTATCTGCTGCAATCAGTTTGTCATCCCAGTTAGTAATGTAACCAGAGAAGATCTGAGCAACAGTTGCTTCGCTTAGGTAGATTGATTCTGTAACTGTTGGAAGATTATAAAAAACTGCAATAGGAGCTGCATAAACTGGTGCATACTCTAAGTGAGTAGGGAAATCTGCAGTGTAAACAGCATCTGAAGCTGCAAAATCAACTAGATTTTTTGTGAAATCAGTACGACCTTTTCCTGAACCACCTGCGGTGTAATTTACGGTGTGGCCAGTATCTTTTGTAAACTCTACTTTACAAACATCAATTAGTGGTTGAGCGAATGTTGCACCGCTACCATTAATCTGACCAGCAAATGCTGGCGATGATGATAAAACTAATGCGGCTGTGGCAATTACGGTAACTGCCAATTTTCTTTGTAACTTCATTAATCCCCCTTGAGATAATCGGTGAGTGAAAACTACTTAGACCAGGAGAATTTGAGACTCATTTTGGGTAAACAAATGATGTTAGTTAAGTTAACAATTGGTGACTGAATTAACCAAATCTTCCGGAGACGTAATCCTCGGTTCGCTTCTCTTTTGGATTAGTGAAAATCTCAGAGGTAGATGAGCTTTCAATTAATCGACCTGGGCCACCATCTGATAAAAAGAAGCCTGTGTAATCAGATACGCGCGCTGCTTGCTGCATATTATGAGTAACAATCACAATACTGATGCTAGAGGCTAACTCTCTGATGGTTTCCTCAATTCGAAGTGTTGATCCTGGATCAAGTGCTGAGCAAGGCTCATCCATTAAAAGTACTTGTGGATTTACCGCAAGTGATCTGGCAATACATAAGCGCTGTTGCTGCCCACCAGATAACGCTCCGCCATACTCATCTAATCGATCCTTAACCTCATCCCAAAGACCTGCTCTTCTTAAGCAACTCTCCAGTAATTCATCTGCATTTTCAATTTTAATCTGAGCTAGTTTTAATCCAGATAAGACATTCTCTTTAATTGTCATTGATGGGAATGGATTTGGTTTCTGAAATACCATTCCAACCTTTAATCTAATCTTTGTAACATCAACTCCTGGGTCATAAACATCTTTGCCATCTAAAATTACCTGACCAGCAAGGGCAGCTGTTGGAATAAATTCATGCATCCGGTTAAGGATTCGAATAAATGTAGATTTACCACAACCTGATGGGCCAATTAGCGCGGTTACTGTGCCAGAGAAAAAATCCATGGAGATATCTTCTAGTACATGCTTTTTGCCAAACCAGGCATGAATTCCTTTTGCAGTGAGACCAGTTAAACCAGCGATCGGTTTGCCCACCTTGGCAGTTCTAGCCGCCGCCACATCTGCAAGTGAATGAGTCGCAACTTTACGATCTTGCGCTGCGCCACTCTTCTGCGTACCCTCCGGCTTTCCTGTTAACTGACTCATATTTTCCTTTCCATCCTTGGGTGTTTCTGGTGAATTCTCATTGCTCATTTTCTCCTACTTCCCTTAGCTGCTCCAAAATATCTAGCGAGAGCAAAAAATATAAAGACAATAACCATTAATACAAATACGCCCTGCCAGGCTCTGCTAATTGCATTTTCACTTCCGATAAGTAGGTTTTTCCAAACAAAGTAAGGAAAAGCGGACATATTTCCTTGGGTAGGATTTAAATTAATTGCATCAGCGCCACCAATTGTTAAAAGTAAGGGCGCAGTTTCACCAACTACTCGAGCTATTCCTAGAATTACCGCCGTAATTAACCCGCTCTTTGCTGCTGGTATGACCACCATTGCAACTGTGCGCCACTGGGTAGCACCTAAAGCTAAACCAGCTTCCCGAAGATCACTTGGAATAAGTTTTAATACCTCCTCAGAGGTTCTAGCCACAGTTGGAATCATTAAAACTGTTAACGCAAACGCGCCCGCTATGGCGCTATAAGCATTTCCTAATTGCACCATCCAGACCGCGAAAATAAATAATCCAGCAACGATTGATGGCACACCACTCATTGCCTGCACAAAAAATCTAACTAGCCCAGCAAATCGACCTTTAACTTCAACAATATATAAAGCGGTTAAAATACCAATTGGTGTAGAAAGCACAGTTGCAAAGGTAACAATGTAGGCAGTTCCAATTACGGCGTGAATTAATCCACCCTGAGTTAGCTCAGTTTCCGAGGCTGTTTGTGACATGTCTTGTGTGAACATTGCACCTGGTGATAATTGAGAAGCACCTAATCTGATAATTTCATATAAAACTGAAGTTAAAGCAATGATGACAAATGATGCTGCAATATAAACCAGAACTGTGGTGGAGGAGTTTACCGCAGCCTTACGGTCTTTTTTGATCCAGCTAACTGCTGTGGCAGTAATTATTGACATAAAAATTAATGTTAAGGCAAATCCTAATTTTCCTTTTAATGGTGAAAAACCAACAATGGCAAGAGTAGAGACAACTGTAAATAACGCCCCTAGCAGATCAGTAATTAAGTCTTTTGGAGTTAGCTTCCAAGGATGCTCTGGCTTCACCATTAATACACTCTGGCTCATTTTTACTCTCTCGCTGTCTTATTAATAATAGCGTTGGCCAAAAAGTTAACCGCTAAGGTAACTAGGAATAACACAAAGCCGGCTGCCATTAATGCTTGTAATTCAACTCGATCAGCTTCCCCGAATTTATTAACAATCATCGATGCCACTGACCCACCAGCACTTAGTAGCACCTCAATTCTGATGTCATAAACCAAGTTAAGTACCGTGTATACAGCAACTGTTTCACCAAGGGCGCGGCCTAACCCAAGCATGGCGCCACCAATCACACCACCGCGACCATAAGGAATTACCACCGCTTTAATCATTGACCACTTAGTAGCACCGAGAGCGTAGGCTGCCTGGATTCGCTCTAGCGGGGTTTGTGCAAATACTTCCCGTGCTACCGCTGTCACAATTGGTGTAATCATAATTGCCAGCACTAAGCCTGCAATAAAAGGTGATCTAGTAAATACTGGTGCTGGCATATCAAAAAATGGAATAAAGCTAAAGTACTTATGAATTAATTTAGCCCAGTACTCAGCGTGCGGCATTAAAACAAAGTAACCCCATAATCCATAAACAATTGATGGAATTGCTGCCATAACATCTACAACTACCACCATTGGTTTTTTCAGCCACTGCGGTGCGTAATAAGACAAAAACAATGCGGTGCCAACTGCAATCGGCACACCCATAATCATCGCTAAAATTCCGGTAACAATTGTTCCGTAAAGCATTGCGCCAACACCATAAGAAGCAGGTTGACCCTCCTCTGGTATGGCGTCCACCCAATCAAAGCCAGTTAAGAATGCAAGACCAGCTGATCTAATTGCTTCAAAGCCGTTATAAACTAAAAAAAATCCAATTAAACCCAAAAGAACTAATGAAAATAAGCCACCAGATGTAACTACACCCCTAAATACTTTGTCGGTAAATCTTGGCTCGGTGGTTATTACTCTAGGTGTTGGCACACTCTTTGCTTGCGGCAGAGTGGTTGTCATAGGGGAATAATGCTGTGCTGTGAGTTTATTTATGAGGACAAAAGGTTAAAACAAGGTGAACGAAAGGTGAAATCATGCGGGCGGGTGACCCAATAGGCTTAGGCCATATGAGCGCTGATCTTCCAAACATAATCTGGGTCGATTGTGAGATGACTGGGCTAGATATCCAAAATGATGCCCTAGTTGAGATAGCAGTTTTAGTAACAGATGCCCAACTTAATGTCCTAGGCACTGGCGTTGATCTAGTAATTAAGTGTGAACAAGACAAGCTAGATTCAATGGCTGAGGTTGTTAAGAATATGCATACTAACTCTGGACTTATTAAAGAGATCCCAAATGGCACATCCCTTGAAAAAGCAGATGAAGTGATAATCACCTACCTAGAAAAATACGCACCAGTTGAAGGTAAATCACCGCTGGCTGGAAACTCGGTCTATGTTGATCGAGCCTTTATCGCCAGAGATCTACCCCTATTAAATAAGTATCTGCATTATCGAACTATTGATGTCTCAACCATTAAAGAGTTAGCAAGAAGGTGGCACCCTAAAACCTATTTCTCAGCCCCGGCAAAAGATGGCAATCATCGAGCACTCGGTGATATCAGAGACTCAATTGCAGAGCTTGATTACTACCGCAGCGCAATATTTCTTCCCTAACCAGGCAGTAATTAATAGGTAAGAGAATAGGTATAAAGAAGTACTTGGTATTTGCCGTATCATTACCCCAGCACAAACATGGTGGGCGTAGCTCAGCTGGTAGAGCACCCGGTTGTGGTCCGGGATGTCGCGGGTTCGAGCCCCGTCGCTCACCCCACTAATTTGGCAAAGAGTTAACTACTAATAACATCAGGGAGTAATAAATGAAACCGATGATCTTTGATGTGGTAATTGAGATTCCTGCAGGCTCACGTAATAAATATGAGATCGATCATGAGACTGGTCAGATTAGATTAGATCGAATGCTCTTCACATCAACTCGTTATCCATATGATTACGGCTTTGTTGAAAACACATTATCACTGGACGGTGATCCACTAGATGCTTTAGTAATGCTAGATGAAGCAACCTTTCCAGGTTGTGTGGTCTCATGTCGCGTCATCGGCATGCTTCGAATGAGTGATGAAGCAGGAGGCGATGATAAATTACTTTGCGTTGCAGCAGGTGATGTTAGAAAGGATTACCTAACAAATATCTCAGATCTGCCAAGTTTTGAGCTTGAAGAAATAAAACACTTCTTTCAGGTCTATAAATCACTAGAGCCAAATAAGGCGGTTCATGGTGGTGATTGGGTGGATCATAAAGCGGCAGAGGATGAGATCAACGCCTCATATAAGAGGTATAACTCTTAAACTAGTGAGCCTCGAACACTAAAGGCCGATGAAACTCGGCCAACTGCGACAATAAAAGCAGCAGTTCGTAGATCCACCTTGTACTTCTTAGCTACCTTGTGAACATTTGTGAAGGCAAGCTCCATTCGCTCATCTAGCTCTTTGCGAAACTTCTCAATTGGCCAGGAGAATTGCTGGATATTTTGTGTCCATTCAAAGTATGGACCCATAACTCCACCACTATTGGCCAAGATATCTGGCACTATCAAAATGCCCATTGATTTTAAAATCTCATCCGCGCCAGTGGTAATCGGCTGATTAGCACCTTCGACAATAATCTGCGCCGCTACCTTGTCAGCATTTTTGCTGCTGATAACTCCACCCAACGCTGCTGGAATCAAGATATCGCACTCAATCTCTAATACATCAGTTGAGCTAATTCGATTATCTGATTTAACCTGGCTCAAATCCTTCATCCCAAAAATAGCCGCAACATCAATGCCATTTTTCTCATAAATACCGCCAGTAACATCACTGATTGCGACAACCTTCATTCCTAACTCTTGGCAGACCAGCGCTGCATAACGCCCAACATTTCCAAAGCCTTGAATGGCAACTGTGGCACCTTTAATTTTTTTATCATTCTCCTTCAAGGTAGCTGCTGCAATCTGTGCCACCCCTCGACCAGTTGCCTCCTCTCTACCTGCTGCGCCAAATAAACCAACTGGTTTGCCAGTAACACAAGCTGGTTGAAATCCCTCAAGCCGGTGAAACTCATCCATTAACCAAGCCATAGTTTGCGCATCTGTTCCCATATCAGGTGCTGGAATATCTCGATTAGGTCCTAGGACATTTATTAATGTTCTAGTCCACCTTCTAATTACCTCCTCTTTTTCAAGTGGTAATAACTTTGAGGCATCAACTGTTACGCCACCTTTTGCACCACCAAATGGCACATCAATTAGCGCAGTCTTCCAAGTCATAAGGGATGCCAGGGCTCGCACCTCATCTAAATCAACATCTTGGTGAAATCTGATGCCACCTTTTCTTGGGCCTCTGGCACTTGAGTGTTGCACTCGGTAACCGGTTAAAACATCAATACCAGATTGGCGGTGAAGTGGAATTGAAATTACTACCTCACGTTCACAGGAGCTGATCGCATTAATTACGCCCTGATCAATATTTAAAATATGGCCGGCTTGAGCAACTCTTTGATTAACCTGCGCAAAGGCGGAATGATCACTCATTCTTCAAACCTACTTCAATCCCGACTCTTTAGTTGAACGGTGCGTTAATTCAAGAAGAAAAGGGTATGAAATGCTCACTCGCCCTGACTTAATAGTCAATACTTGCGCTTGTGATAGTTGATACCGCCTTATATGTTGATGGAAGACGAGTAGATGGCCCAACTGATATCTCAGATCAGGTTGATCTAGCTAGAGCCAAAAATGGCTTTGTTTGGGTTGGCCTTGCTGAGCCAACCAAGCAGGAGTTTGATCACATTGTCGGTGAGCTTAACTTTCACCCACTTGCAGTTGAGGATGCGGTAAGTGCTAAGCAAAGACCAAAGATTGAAGATTACGAAGGGTTAACTTTCTTTGTTATCAAAACTGTTTTTTACAACGAAGCAAAATCAGAGATCACCACTGGTGAGTTGATGTGTTTTGTCGATAATCACTTCATCGTAATAGTCAGACATGGTGAAGGCTCACCACTTACCACCGTGCGGCATGATATTGAACAACACCCCGAACAATTAAAAATCGGCCCCTTTGCGGTATTACACGCAGTAATTGATCGAGTAATCGATGGCTATACCAATATCGCAACTGAGTTAGAAAATGATGTGATTAATATTGAGACTCAAGTATTTAGTGGAAAGCGAAAAACCTTTAGCCAACAGATCTACTTCTTAA
>OFRL01000706.1_pt1 | contig 13694 bp, 13 predicted proteins | sample 1543121 | NCBI WGS metagenome assembly OFRL01 (sample SAMN07774228, study PRJEB24372) | wastewater metagenome | isolation source: Lake Maggiore Cannobio | place: Italy: Cannobio | collected 2016-01
CATTTTTTGTTCCAGTAACGCTTGCGTCGCCCAATTCCCTAACGTGCAGGGGGGCTTCAGGCGCTGATTTTGGTCATTCTGCTAGCGGCGGAGGATGGCATCGGCAGAACAGTTGCCGCTGACAATAGCGCTTTCATGGTTGGGCGGCCAGCCGGTATCGGTCCAGGCACCGGCTACGAGGAAGTTGGTGATCGGACTGCGCTGGATGGGCCGATGGAATTTAGCTCCGGGTCTGAGGGAAAGGATGGCATTGGGAATCGTTCGCCGGCGAATTGCCGTGATCGTGCTCTCAGGACGGAGAAGTCCCAAGGATCTGAGCAGGTTAGGAATCAGCACTTCAAGCTCGGAGCTCAGCTGAGACTGGGCGAAGCGGTTGTCGGCTGTGGTAAACGAAAAGCTGGTGCGATCTGGTTCGCTTCTTGTAACGAGTACCGAGTGAAAGGCCGTGTTGCCCAACAGGATAAGGCGAGGGGTGGCACAGGGCTGTTCTGTTTCTGTCAGGATGATGGTCCTGTTGGATGACTCCAGTAATGTGAGTTGCTGAAAGTAGGCGTAGCAGGTTAGCCATCGCTCTGGAATCAAGGGCGTCAGTTGCTGGGGGGACAGGGCGCTGATGTACCAATCAGCCTGGAGCAGGGAGCCATCCTTTAGCAGCACGCCGGCGATGCGATCGCGGGCATAGCGAAGTTCAATAGCTTCAGCATTGCGGAGGATAGTGGTGCCGGCCTTGGTCAGCGCCTGGGTGATCGGTGGTACGAGGCATGTCTGCAGCGAATTCTGCATGATCGAAATACGGCTATCACAAAGATTTTTCAGGAACAGGGGTTTCACGGAATTTACGAATGCATCCGCTGACAGCGTGCAGAGATCGTTGCCTGTGAGCCATTGCGCGATAGGATTCCAGACCGTACGACATGTGCGCATAGTCTGTCCCAGCGTCGCAAGCCATTCCTCAGCAGTGCGTTGCTCCAGGTCGGTAGGTAGTAGCTCGTTGCCCTCCCACAACCGTTCCAGCCAGGATACCAATTGCCATCGTTCGTTCCAGGGGAGGCCGGTAAATCTCAGGAGATTTACCCCAATATGCAGGGAAACCGGGAGTTTGATCCTGGGGTAACGGATAAGTGAATGATCGGGGAGGCGAAACTCTAACGGGATGCTGATGGGGGCTCGCTGTGATGGATCGACATGGAGTGCCTGCAGTAAGGCTCGCGTGTTGTCATGGCAGCCTAGGATGGTGAAACATTCAGGCCCCTCGTGAGGCGGCTTGCCTGTGGAGGTGCCTTCCAGGGGAGTGGGTCGATCAACGATGGTGATTCGATAGTTTTGATTGGCGAGGCGGTAGGCGGCGGTGAGCCCGGCTAGGCCTCCACCAAGAATCACAACAGACTGAGTGTGTGGGGCTGTCACGAGAATCTGGAGTGGAGCCAGACGCCAGCAGCGAGGGTTAGCCGATGGGTTGTAGAGAGCCGGACGCGCGGGCCAAATATCCGATGAGCCGGGTTGTCGATTTTTTTGAGAATACGAAAATACACAGATCGCATGATCTCTGAAACGGCTAGCGCTCGCCGGTCTTGCGCAGGCAGGGCCTCGAACGCCGTCTGTGCTTTGCCATAGTACTCATAGGCCTTGGCCGCTTCGAAGTGGAGTAACGTATGGAGTGCCTCATTCTCTTGTTGCTGGAGGATCATCGTCTCGGTGCAGCCAAATTGCTGGAGGTCTTCTTGCGGTAGATAGATGCGACCTTGGGCTGCGTCTGTCCCGATGTCCCGCAGAATGTTCGTGAGCTGGAAGGCCATGCCGAGACTGACAGCGTAGTCTTGCGCCCTGGCCGACGTCGGCCCGAAGATATGGAGGCAGATCAGTCCCACGACCGAGGCGACGCGATAGCAATAGAGCGAGAGGTCTTGCATCGAGGCGTATCGCGAGGCCGACAGATCCATGCCCACGCCCTTGATTAGTTCTTCAAAATAGGCTCGTGGGATGGACAGTCTTCTCACATGGTGAGCCAGACTGATGGTCACAGGGAAGGTCGGCGTCCCTTCGTAGGCAGCCTGAAGCTCATCCCACCACCGCTGCAGTTCCGTGGAGGGATTGCTGCCCGTCGGAGGGTCATCGACGGCATTGTCCACCTCCTTGCAGAAGGCGTAGATCGTGTACATGGCGGCGCGCCGTTTTCTTGAGAGGAAGAGGAAGGAGTAATAGAAATTACTCCCACTTTTTTTGGTGAGAGTCGTACAGTAGGCTTGTGCTTTTTCTGTGGAGAGTAGGGTCATCGTGCTCAGCTCTTATGTCTTCGGCCACAAGCGTTCACGGAGTTCGCTGAGGCGAACTTGTGAAAGGCTTGGGGCGACTGCATGGGCTTCATGCAGATCTTGGATGGTGTGAGTGTTTGCGATGGCAAGAACCTTCATGCTTGCGGCTTTTGCGGCGCGAAGGCCTGGGATAGAATCCTCAATCACCAAACAGGATTCCGAGACAATGGTCTGATTCTGGCGTTGTCGATTTAGGGCAGCCATGGCATGGAGAAAAGGCTCTGGGTTAGGCTTCCCCTTGGCGACGTCCTCTGCGCCGGTGATATGGAGGAAGGCGTTTCTGAGCCCTGCCTGTTCAAGGATAAACTCGATTTCATGGCGAAGCGCGCCCGACGCAATGGCCAAGGGATAGGCGGCAGCAGCTTCGGCCACAAACTCGCGCACACCCGGGAAAATGACCAGATGGTCCTTGACCGATTCCAAGTAAGCCTGCGCTTTCCGTTGCATGAGTGGCTCGACGACCGAGGGGTGGGCGGGACGTTGGTGGGCTGTCAGCGCTGCGATAAAGCATCCGCGATCATCATAGCCTAGATAGTTGGCGTAGTAGTCCGACTCGTTCAGGCTGATGTCGATTTCAGCGAGCGTCAGACGGAGGGCAGCGAAATGGAGAGGCTCGCTGTCCGCGATGACTCCGTCGAAGTCAAAAATGATTGCTGAAAGGGTGTTCATGATGACTGTATTGACAATGTGGCCAGTCTGCGCAAGCAGGCATGTGCGGCTCAGCGTTTCACTTGAAGGCGTTTCTCCGACACCCAGCCCTTGGTGCCTTCGTCGGTGCGCACCCAATACATCCAGCCGCCTGGCTGGATGTCTCCGTCTAGGACGGTCATGGTTATTCCGGGATGAACGAGTGGTCCAGGCTTGGTGCTGGTGGCATCTTCATATAACAGAAGGCTTTCATCGGGCGCATTCAGATTTGTGATGACGGTTACTTTTTGTTCTTCGCCGAATAGAGGAGCAGGAAGGGGCTCTTCCGGTGGAGCTAGTTTTGCTGCGACTGGTGGCTGTGGTGCAAGTTCACTCAAGGGGGGGGTCAACCATACTGCCAGCATCTCGGGCTTCATGACGGCGAAATAGGCCATGCCGACCAGAAGGGATAGAAAAATCCAGAGGATCGGGCCGCTGCCTTTTGATTTCTTGTGAGGAGACAGTGGGCCAGTTGCTCGCGTGGGGGTCGTTTGATCAAGCTCCTCTTCCGTAAACTCCAAGTCCGGATCCGGTTGGCGGGCGAAGAGGACGGTCCACTGAGAAGGATTCCCGACGGAGGTCAGGTTTCCAACGAGCACAGCCATCGAGCACCTTTCTGCTGAGGGATTCAATCAGACGCCGGTCACGTATTATTGAAAAATACTTATCATCATCGCCCAGTGCTGTCAATTTTGCGAGGTGTGCACCACTCGAGAGGCCTTGGTAGAAGCGTTGTGGAGGATGGCATGAGAGAACTTGTTGCTCCTGGCTGTTGGACTGGAAGACGGTGAGGCTTTTGCCTCCGAGTCGGTAGGCACGGAGAAAGGCCTCCGCTATCTGGACCGAGTCGCCGCCGCCGGCAGATTGATGGTTTTCGAGATGCCATTGATCGAGAGGCGCCATGATTAGTCCTGCTTGCATCTTGATCGTCCGGTTCGGCAGAATGAGCGCCCACTGGCCGGTGATGATGAAATCCTATCTGAAGCATTCTGATCCCAAACGAAGATGCGACGCGCCTATCTCAATATTACGCAGCAGGTTGAGGCGGTCGTCACGAAGAGTGGCACCCACAATGGGATGCGGTGGAGGGCGTGTTAGTGAAGGTGACTGGCGCGGCAGTCCTCGGTTGTGCGACTGCGAGCCTGGACCTTGTCGGAAGATACTACTGAGTCACTTGCTACCATAAGGAAAAGTTTGGCAACATGAGCCCAGCAATATACCCCTATGTCATTAGGAGTTTGTTTATATGTTGAGTTGGTCTCGTCCTGACCCTCTCACGCGCGATCTCGTCCATTTGATCAATGCCAAGCGCCATGATCATGGCGATACCGACGCGGCGATCGATACGCTACAAGCCTTTTTGGAGCAGGGGCGTGAGTACGATCTCCTCACAGTGTTGGCGGCGTTGGATGAGGATATGGCGGAATGGCTTTTCGACTTGCTCGCGGAGGCCTCCTGCTCGGTGATTCTTGATGGGCCGACCGATGCACCGCTATCCTATGCCATCATGGCAGCCTTGGAGCTGCCTCTCCAAGTCAACCTGTCCCATCCGCTCAAATTGAAAATCGATCCGGTTGCAACAGCGGATCTGTTACATCGGCATCTCCGTCTCTCTGCGGAGACGGTTGTGCGGGTGGAGTCCCGGCTACTGACCGATTCAACCTTGGAGCCGTTCAGCCTTCAGGGCTTGAACGATCACTTGGGTTCGGTGGCGGATTCCCAGCGGACCACGTCTATTGCAGCTCGGCTCTATCCACCCGTCGAAAGTACTGCGTTTCTGTTCTTTGAGTTGATTGGTATGCCGGATTCCGGATTGCCGGATGCGCTGGAGGACCGGCACCGCCGTGCTCTCCTCGAAGGTCTCGTCGAGCAATGCCCCGAGTTGGCCCTCGCCCCCGATATGCTTGAAGCGCCGGTTTATGCAGCCTATGCCATGTTCGATGCACAAAACGCCGTGCGGCTCCATCGGTTGGCGGATGAGACTGCGGCGGTCTGGCGGGACCTAAATCCCCTCGTCCGTGCCCGCACGATCGTTCATCTCCATACCCAATGTGGAAACGGCGTGTATATGCCAGTTTGGACTGATCTGTTCGATCCCGAATTGCCCGAAGACCATGGCCCGGTCTGGAGCTCTCCCGATGTGTGGGTGTTTACCGCTGATTTACCCATTGAATGGCCTGGGGAAATGTTGACCAACCGGCTCCTCGCCGAGGGTTGTACCAGATTCGAAAATCACATCATTGAAGCGCCAGAAAATTAATCATTGCTCAGGCAGAAAGCGGGATCTGGTTAGGAGGTGAGGAGGTAGGCTTGCGTTGCGGCCTTTCTGAGTGGCTCTAAGAGTTTTTCAGAAACCTTGAGGCCCCCTCGTCCGATGCCCACTTCAACATCCGGTTTGGTAATACCGTGGAAGTCGCTGCCGCCGGTTATTAGTAAATCCAGCTTTTTGGCCAGGCCGAGGTATTTTGTCGTCTGCCTCTTCGTGTGGGTGCTGTAGTGGACTTCGATACCACCAAGACCCGTGCTTTTTAAGGTCGCTAAGAGTGGCTCCAGATCTTCTCCTGCTGATGTGGCCCAGGTTGGATGGGCCAACACGGCGACGCCGCCTGCGGCCTTGATCCAGGTGATGGCCTCAGCCGGTTGGGGCAGTTCGCGCGCAACGTAGGCCGGGCGTCCGTTTGCCAGATACCGGTCGAAAGCTTCTTTGGCAGACTCAACATAGTGCTTTTCCATCAAGAGCCGTGCAATATGAGGCCGGCCGACTGCATCAGTCCCGGCCAGCGTCTTAACCTCTTCATACGTCACATCTAGCCCCAAGGTACGCAGCCGTTCGATGATCTGCGGATTGCGGCTATGTCGACTCGCGCGCAAGGTGCCCAGCCGTTGGTTTAGCGTCGGGTCTTGCCAGTTTAAGAAATAGCCCAAGATATGGAGTTCATTGTCGCCGATGCGGGAGCTGATCTCTACGCCGGGAATGATTTCAATACCCAGCTCGGCGCCGGTCGCGATGGCTTCGGGAATGCCGGAGACAATGTCATGGTCCGTGATGGCCAGCGCAGTGACCGTGGCCCTGTGGGCGCGCCGAACCACTTCCGCCACTGAGAAGCTTCCATCTGAGTGGACTGTATGGAGGTGGAGGTCGATGCGACTCATACCGATGCCTCTGGCTGGCTGTCGGGGACTACCCGCTGCGCGAGGAGTTGCGCCGTGAAGGCCGACTCTGGTCCCTGGCAGCCATCATGTTCACCTTCGTCGTACGCGAGGACGCGGAGGCCGGAGGTGAGCCGGAGCAATTCGTTTTGAGCGAGACAAAATTCCGCTCGGCGCGGATGTTTGTGTCGCACATGATTGTCGAGGGTAAAGGTTTCGTAGAGCAAGATCCCGTTTGGTTTGAGCGATTGGATGAGAGCAGGAAAGAGCGGGCGATGGAGGTAGAAGAACACGACGATGACGTCATAGGTTTGGCTTGGAAGTTCCGGCCATTCACTAGTTGCTCGTTCGAGGTCTACAACCTGGACGTGGAGGTTTGAAAGGTTTCGCTGCTTCGCTGTGGTCACGAGCTCTGTCAGGGCCTGTTCGTTCCGGTCGATCGCCTCGACGTGAAAGCCCTGCGAGGCGAGATAGAGGGAGTTCCGCCCGGAGCCTGATGCGAGGTCGAGCGCAGTGCCTTTCGGTAGACGGTGAAGCTGCTGACTCAGAAAACGAGCGGGAGACAGCTCTCCACCGTGAATCTGGGGCGCGAGGCGCGATCGCTCGAGTTGCACACCGACGGACCTGCTGACGAGCTTTAGCGGTGGTGCGAGTTTCCTTAGCCAGATCTTGGCGTGGTCAATGGGAAATTCTGCAAAGAGCATGGCGAGGATTCGTTCCGTGAAGGTTTCCAGGAGTGAGAAGTCCTGCGTTGCAGCGAGTTTGATAATCTGATGGGCAACCTGTGCATAGTCGATCGTGCACCGGATGTCGTCCGAAGCGGCAGCCGGTTCAGTCTGGCAAGTTAGCTCTAGATCGACCGCCAGGGGCTGTGGCCGTTGGCGCTCTTCCTGCGTCACGCCGCAGCGCCCCTGAAACTCCAGCCGTTCGATGATGATGGTTCCGGCCATAACTATGCGATGGTCTTTCCCTTCCTGGCTCACAATCAGGCTCAGGTGTCCTAGTATACCCCCTCAGCTGCGGTAAAGTCAGGAGGCTGAGCTAGGGATAGGTTCTTGCCCGCAAAATCACTCGACTCTCAAACGTCCAACGCGGTCTTTGACGCGTGGACTCGACGGAGCTGAAAATTATGCATTGGGAAGTTGAATCTGCGCCTCCCTTGACTGCTCTTTCCATCAGCCCCTATAATCGCGCAGAGGAGCTGAGCCTTAACGCGCTGATTCAGCTTGAAAAAATGGCAGAATTTACGCATTTCAATGAATCAGGCCGGGCGCGTATGGTCGACGTCGGGGCAAAAGCTTCGACCGAACGGGCCGCCACGGCTCAAGCGACTATTTTCCTCCTTCCCGAAACCCTCAAAAAAATTCAGCAGGGTAAGATCGCCAAGGGCGATGTCTTGTCCGTTGCGCAGGTCGCAGGGGTGATGGGGGCCAAGAGGACCCCAGACCTGATCCCCATGTGCCACCCATTGCTGATCACTAGCGTTGATATCGCATTCAAAGAAGACGCACAGCCTGATGACAGTGGTCGCTGTTTGATCACCATTGTGGCGACGGCTAAGACGAGTGGGCAGACGGGGGTCGAGATGGAAGCGATGACCGCTGTCACCGTGGCAGCCTTGACCATCTACGATATGTGTAAGGCCATTGATCGCGGGATGAGTTTCAGCGATGTGTGTTTGCTCTCCAAGTCAGGTGGCAAGTCCGGCACGTACAGCAGGCGTGGTTGAGAAATCCATGGTCACGATTAAGCTATTTGGCATGACGAAAATGCTGGCGGGGAATCAAGGTTCCCTCTCGCTGGCATTGACGAATGGCCGACGGGTGAAAGATCTGGTTTCGCTTCTTGATGGCGGATATCCCGCCATCGGGGAGCTTATCCATAACAAGAAGATCCTGGTATCAGTTAATCAAGAGATTGCTCACGAGAATATGGAAATTTCGGATGGCGATGAGATTGCGCTTCTGCCTCCCTTCGCAGGTGGGTCGGGCATAGAACCGATACATGAGAGTGAGTTTGTTCGTGTGCAGCGTGACAATTTCTCCATTGACCGCGAACTTGAGCGGGTCAAGAGCCGATCCAAGCGGATCGGGGGGATTGCGACGTTTCTCGGCATTGCCCGGGACCGTTCCAAGGGGCGAGACGTCGATAGCATCACTTTCGAACATTACCCAGGGATGGCGGAGAAGAAGCTGTGCGAGATCCGCACGCGGGCGCTGAAAGATTTCGATATTCTGGAGCTCCTGATCATTCATCGGCACGGAGAGATGACGATTGGCGAAAACATTGTGTTGATTATTGCCGGAGCTGAGCACCGGGCGCCGGCCTTTCAAGCCTGCAAATGGGCGATTGATGAATTGAAGCAGATTACGCCAATCTGGAAACTTGAGCACACGCCAGAAGGTGAAGTCTGGGTGGAAGAGCACCCGTAGCAGGGTGACGAGTCACATATGACAATGCCGAAGCCGAACAATCCTCTGTATCCCGTCGCTGCCGATACGTTTGGCCGGCCGCTACGCAGTTTGCGTTTGTCCGTAACGGACCGGTGCAATCTCCGCTGCAAGTACTGCATGCCGGAGGAAAACTATGTCTGGCTTCCGCGCGAGGATGTGTTGACCCTTGAGGAGATGGCGACGCTGACGGGCTATTTTACGGACCTAGGCGTGGACCGCGTGAGGCTGACAGGTGGGGAGCCACTGTTGCGGCGCGATTTAGTCAGACTGATTCGGCTGTTGGTTCAAAACCGGCAGATCCTGGATATTGCGCTCACGACGAACGGGATTCTTCTGGCCGATCAGGCCGAGGCGCTGTTTGATGCAGGGCTGCACCGCGTGACCGTCAGTCTCGATACGCTCAGGCCAGAACGATTTCGCCAATTGACCCGCCGTGACGAATATGCGCGGGTCATGGAGGGCATTGCGTCGGTGGCGCGTGCAGGCTTCACGGGGTTAAAGCTCGATACGGTGGCGATTCGCGGCTTCAACGACGATGAGTTGGTGGGGCTGATCGAGTTTGGCAAGCAGGTACAGGCGGAAGTCCGATTCATCGAATATATGGACGTTGGTGGCGCGAACGAATGGTCGCAGCAGAAAGTGCTATCGCGAGAAGAGATGCTCATGATCCTGGGCAAGCGGTATGGCACGATCGAGCCAATTGCTGAGCGGGGGGCTGCGCCGGCACAACGATTTGTGCTGCCGGATAAGACGACCTTCGGCATTATTCCTTCGACGACCACGCCCTTCTGTGCGACCTGCGATCGCAGCCGTGTGACTGCCGACGGGATGTGGTACCGCTGCCTGTATGCGGCGCAGGGGACAGATCTGCGCACGTCCCTCCGCGCCGGCGTGTCCCCCGATGTGATGCGGGCAGTGATCCGCTCCGGTTGGGAGAGCCGTCGGGACCGAGGCGCAGAAGAGCGCAAGGCTCTTGAGCAGGATGGATTGCGTGTCGGAGGATTGATCGGGATTGAGAAACTGCGTGAAGACCCCCATCTTGAAATGCATGCTCGCGGTGGCTGACGTCCCACCTGGTCGCTTGTGTCGTTGCGCGCTCTTCCCTTGATGCCCCATGGTGGATACTGAAATCTTTACCATTGTCGGCCTTGGATTTGTGTTGGGGATTCGTCATGCCCTGGACACGGACCACCTAGCTGCCGTCTCTACTATCTTGGTGCAGCGCCCGTCGTTTCGCGCCTCCGGCATGCTCGCGGTCAGCTGGGGGCTGGGCCATACGGCGATCCTATTGCTGGTCGGGGGGGCGGTGCTGGTGTTTCGGGTACCGATTCCGGAGCCGATTGCAGTGGCGGCCGAGTTCGGCGTTGGGGCGATGCTCGTGCTTTTGGGTGGTCTGCTGGGATTGCGTTTAGTCCGGGAGCGTTGGCATGTGCACCGGCATGAGCATGACGAAACGCCGCATCTGCATTTGCACAGTCATGTAGTAGCCAAAGATCACGGGCATAGACATTGGTGGCAAGATTCCGCTCGCCCCTTCTGCATTGGCATGGCCCATGGCCTGGCCGGATCGGCGGCCCTCTTGCTGATCGTGGTGTCGTCTGCGCGATCGGTGTCCGAGGGCCTTATCTATATTGCCGCGTTTGGGGCGGGTTCGATCCTGGGCATGATCCTGGTGAGCATGGTGATAAGTCTTCCGGTTTTGTGGTCGATGAATCTTGGACGCCCTGTGTTTCTCGTGGTGCAGGGGCTGGCCAGCCTTGGAAGCATGGGCCTTGGACTCACCATGATGCTGCAGATCGCCTTCGGCACACAGCTGTTTTAACCGACTGATATCATTAGTGTTTTTTGTGGGAAATCCACGTGCGGCATGCTGAGGGCTATGGTATTCTGCCACCTCATGCTGAGGGCAACCTCGCACAGGACTGAAAGGAGCCTCCAGTGGCCTGGTTTAAAAAGCAAAAAACAACTGAGACGGAACCTGCGAAGCGCACCAAGCTTTCGGAGGGGATGTGGCTCAAGTGCAACCACTGCCGAGAAATCATCTATCGTAAAGAGGTTGAGCGGAATAATAAGGTCTGTCCGAAGTGCGACTATCATTTCCCAATCTCCGTCTTGGACCGGATTGCGCTGCTGACGGATCTTGGGACGTTCACCGAGTGGGATACGGAGCTCGCGCCTCAGGACCCGCTAAGTTTTCAGGACACAAAATCATACAAGAGTCGGGTCAAGGCGCACCAGGAGAAGACTGGTCGTAAAGACGCCATACTGACCGGCGAAGGGAAAATAAATAGCCAGCGTGTGGTTTTCTGCGTGTTTGATTTTAGTTTCATGGGTGGCAGCATGGGGTCAGTCGTTGGGGAGAAGATCTGTCGGGCGATCGACCGTGCGCTTGAGACCAAACTGCCGGTGATTTTAGTCACAACCTCTGGTGGGGCCAGGATGCAGGAGGGAATTCTCTCCTTGATGCAGATGGCTAAGACTTCGGCGGCTGTTGCCAAGTTGGGCGAGGCCAAACTGCCTTTCATCTGTCTGTTAGCCGACCCCACATTCGGGGGCGTCACCGCGAGCGTTGCTATGCTGGGCGATGTGATCATTGCCGAACCGAAAGCCTTGATCGGTTTTGCCGGTCCCCGCGTGATTGAACAGACGATTAAACAGCAGCTGCCGGATCAGTTTCAGCGGGCGGAGTTTCTCTTGGAGCACGGCATGATCGATATGATCGTGGAGCGCAAACAGCTGAAAGAGACGTTAAGCACGCTTGTGGGGCATTTTTAGGTCGGGCCTTCTGGGGGGGCTTAGCGATGTGGTCTGCGAACAGTCCCGGTCGGTCTGGCGGGTAACTTCCTAGTTGCAAGGCGTATAAGGCATTTTGTTTAATCCCTCATTCGCTCTGGTTACAGCATGACCTATGTTTCCGCCGTGGCCTATTTGTATCGTCTGCAAAAACACGGCATCAAGCTGGGACTTGAGACGATAACGGCATTGATGGGACGACTTGGGACGCCGCAGATCCGGTACCGGACGCTGCATATTGCCGGTACAAATGGCAAAGGATCCACTGCCGCCATGACCGCTTCGGTGTTGCAGGCGGCCGGTTATCGGGTGGGGCTCTATACTTCGCCCCATCTCGTGGACTTCCGTGAGCGGATCCGCGTCAACGGTGAGATGATCGCGGAATCGCAGGTGGCTCAATTAACCGAACAGCTGCAAGCGCTCTGCCTGCCGGACCTCTCCCCCACATTTTTTGAATATACAACGGCGATGGCCTTTCAGCACTTTGCTGAGGCGGGGGTCGATGTGGCCGTACTGGAGGTGGGGCTGGGCGGCCGGTTCGACGCCACCAACGTCGTCACGCCCATGGCGTGCGCAGTGACGACGATCGCGCTCGATCATCAGGACTATTTAGGGACGACGCTCTCATCGATTGCGTTCGAGAAGGCTGGGATTATCAAGCAGGGGGTCCCAGTTGTGTTGGGGAGGCTCGACAGGGAGGCCAGGCGGACGATCGATCAGGTGGCGCAGGAACGGCAGGCCCCGGTGTTTCGGATGGATGAAGATTTCCATACGGAGGGAGAGTCACCCGCGCATTTTTCGTATCGTGGACTCGACGTGCATTATGACGGGCTGACCTGCGCCCTGGAGGGCCGGCATCAAGTGGATAACGCCGCCTGTGCTTTGGCGCTCCTCGAGGCCTCGGCTCCGCAGGGGATTAGGGTGACAGACGCATCGGTGCGTGAGGGACTTCGTGCCGTGAACTGGGCTGGGCGATTGGAGGTGGTCGATCACCATCCCTCAATCCTCGTGGATGGCGCACATAATCCCGCAGCTGCCAGAGCTTTAGCTGACTACCTCACCCATTCTGTCCGATCCCATCCCGCTCGCCGCGTCGTCCTGGTTCTGGGCATGATGCGCGATAAGGACCATCGAGGGTTTGTCGAGCCGCTCAGAGGGCTGGTGGATGAGGTCGTCTTGACACAGGTGGATCTTCCCCGCTCCGCGACCGCCCAGGAGCTCCGTGCGTCACTCGGGGAGGTCTTTCAAGCTTCATACATCGCGGCCTCGCTCAGTGAGGCGATGGTATTAGCTAGACATCTGGCAGGGACGGAGGATCTGATTTGCGTGACCGGCTCGCTTATGCTCGTTGGGGAATGTCATGGATGGCTCCGTGGCTGCAAACTTTCGCCTCTGCAGGGATAAGATGGGAAGTATCGTGATGCAGTGTTGCCGGTGCCTGGTCGGGTGCTTGATCCTGGGGCTGCTCATTCCGTTCGCTGGGATTGCCGCAGAACAGGGTAGGGTTCCTCCATCTACGGCGACCACGTCCGGTGCGATTCCGCTCGACATCACGGCCGAACGAATCGATTATCTACAAGACCAAGAAGTTTACGAAGCCGATGGCTCGGTGGTGCTCGATCAGGGTGAGGTGCATCTGACGGCCGATCACATGACCATTCACGCCTTGCCCGGCGTCGTGATTGCCACAGGCCATGTCCGGCTTACCAATCCGAAGGCCGACGTGGTGGCGGAACGGCTTGAGCTTAATGTCAATACGGAGGCTGGAGTCCTCACCCATGGGCAAATCTATCTCAAGTCTACAAACAGCTTGGTGCAGGGGCGTCTTCTCCAGCGTTTTTCAGAGGACCATTATCGGGTGAAGGAGGGTCGGTTCACGAATTGCGATGCCTCAGACGGTCAAACGCCTGCGTGGCGGTTTCGTTTCAAGGATCTGGACTTGGTCTCCGGCGATCACGTGGCCTTTGCTGATGCATGGCTCGATATAAACGACGTGCCGGTGTTTCCCATTCCCACGTTGACTTATCCCCTCTCTAGCCGGCGGACCGGGCTCCTCATTCCGACTGTCGCGTACGACAACCGGTTTGGCATGCATTTGCAAGAAAGCTTCTATTGGGCCATCAATCCCAGCCAGGACCTGACGATCTCTCCCTCCTATTACAGCAGTCTTGGTTACGGGACTGATTTGGAGTATCGCTATGTGCTGGACCCGAAATCCAAGGGGCAATGGCTGGTCAGCGCCTTGCAGCAGACTACATTGCCGAGGGTGTCCGGTGTGAGCGAAGTGGGGGGCAAGGCG
>OFRL01000707.1_pt1 | contig 13688 bp, 21 predicted proteins | sample 1543121 | NCBI WGS metagenome assembly OFRL01 (sample SAMN07774228, study PRJEB24372) | wastewater metagenome | isolation source: Lake Maggiore Cannobio | place: Italy: Cannobio | collected 2016-01
GCGGGGGGTGATAGGAAATAAGTATTAAACAGTACTGTATAATTCTTAACACATAGCTAAATGTTATTTGATACTTAGTTATCTATTAGTTATTACTTAGGTTTAGTTGATACTTAATACATTGTTAGGTGTTATTTAGCATTTAATTAATTAATTTATACCACCCCGCCCTAGTTAATTAGAATCAAACAGTGCTGTTTGATTGTTCTTCCTGTCATGGGGCGGAAAAGTATAAAGAATTCCGCGCCACTATGTATCACAAACCTGCCGCAATGTGTAAAAGCTGCCTTTTTTTTAATATACAAGCTTATATGACGACGGTGGCGAGAAGGTTTTTGGTAACAGCGGGGTATTTTGAGGCTAAAATGTGTTCTGCCAACATAGTAACAGCCGTGTTTAGTCGACTTTACGGCACCCAGTGGCAAGAATTCCCGAGCAACAGCAGAAAACTGCGGATAATTGCGAGTTTTGACCGCGAAGTTAGTCCTATTGAGCTAGAACAGCTTGCTGACACCGTGGGTTGGTGTCGCAGACCTCGAAATCGTACAAAAAAAGCTTTAAATAATTCGTTATTGGTCCTTGGCCTATGGCGTCACAACATTTGGGCGCCGCATTTGATTGGATTTGCTCGTTGTACGGGAGACGGGGTACTGACTGCAACTATTTGGGATTTAGTAATTCACCCGTTGTATCAGCACAATGGTTTAGGTAAAGGTTTGTTGGATATTTTGACCACGCGGCTAAAACAAATGCAAGTTGAAAACGTAAATCTCTTTGCTGATGCGAAAGCAGTTGAATTTTATTCTGGTCAAGGCTGGGAACTTGAGCCTCAGGAAAAACGCTGTATGGCTATATAAAAAAAAATTCGGCGCAGGAGAACGCGGGTAAAACTTTTTGCTGTAGTAGAATTACTTCAAGTTGTATTGCTAGACGGGCAGTAAAAACATATGAACCCTTTTGAGTTTTTAAACAATGCCATCGTTAACGTACTTACTGGTTTGACGGAGCGTTATGGTACACGCTCACCAAATTATGTTCCTCCCAGTAATCCGGTGCCCCAACCGCGACCTACTATGAGGGATATTCCTTTCGGTCCTTATCAACCGCTAATAGATAAAGCTGAAGAAGTTACGAAGGCGGCAAACGCTCGGACTCTTAGGCAGCAAGAAATGATCTGTAAGGTGTTAGGCGACTGTTAGTTATGTATGACACTTCTGAAGATAGAACTCGCGCTCTACTGGATAGTTACATTGGTGAGCTAATTGCTCAAGACCCTAGTTTTGAAGTTCAAGATTACAGTCAGGAGGGTACAGATATTCCTTCGTTTGGTTTCGAGAATAAATATGCTCAAGAACAGGGCGGACCTATTGCCAATTCATTTGAAATTGGACCAAAACCTATACCGATTGATGATGTACCGGTTAAAGGTAATTACCCCATAGCCCCTGTGGAAACGCAAGTTAACCGTCTAAATCAACTGCGAAGGTCCTTTGGTCTAGGACCAATAACTGTCAAACAGTACATGAGGGGAGTATGAACTTAACACCTGATGAACAACGAGGAGAATACTAATTATGTATGACACTTTTGAGGATAGATCTCGCGCTCTACTGGATAGTTACATTGATAAACTGGCTTATTTACGCGATGATCCTGCTTTAACTCCGATGGATATCGAAGAACGTGATTTTATAGAATATCAAAAAAACAGACCTGTGCCAGGCACTGTGCTAGATCCTCAAAAACTTGATTTACAAGAGTATGCAGTACAGCCGGAATACTATGAAAATCCCCGAACTGGTCTACTCATGGCAACAATTCCTTCGGGCCCGAACACTCCGCTACCGACCCCAGGGTGGAATCCGTCAATGATTAAATCACCTGGTAATCCTAATTTTCGGCCTACACCTACATACGATAGAATAGGCCCAAATGGGGAACGAATCCCATATGGGCCCCTTGTTTAGTTGACTTTTAGTTGATCGTAGATACCACCGCCACCAGGTACGTTTTGTGCCCTAAGTACTTTGTCGTGGGTGTCCAAAAACTCTTTGATTTCTTCGTCAGTAAAACCTTGGTCGCGAGCTGCTTTTAGGTCTTCGCCCCCAAAAAAATCGGGATCGATACCATACTCAGTTGAAATTCCGCTGGATCGGGGATTTGGAGTGGTTGGTGCAGGTTTAAACTCTTGTGTTTGAAGGGGATTGTCGAATGTGGTAGGCATGTTAGAACTCTGTGGGCTGTAGCAGCCTAATGGATCTATGTCAAAGTAGATTGTTTTTTGGAAAAACTCAAAAAACTTTAATGTTGTTTGGTCTAGGCAGCCTATTTTGGTTCTCTGTCTAAAAAACTTTTTAGTAGTGAGCTACGCTAGCGATATAATAAACGTAGACTAACATTCGGTTGTAATGAGATTTCCCACATATTTAAATCCTTTTAAATCTCGTACCCCTACCACAAAATTGGGTCGAGTCGGTAAGGCACTTAATCCTTTAAATCCTTTTAATGCAAGGGCAATTTTAATTGAAGAAGCTGTTCGTGCGGTTGCCGGTAAGTATTTACCTGCAGACACTCAGCGAAGGTTAGAGTATTTTAGTTTTGGTCCACAAGTAGGTATACTTGCGAATATTCTTGACGCAGGTACAGCTAATGCTCAAGATGATCAAAAATTAATTCAGGAGTCCGAACGTATCCAACGTGGAATGCAAAGGCAAAAAGAAATTGGAGCTTTATCTTCTGCAGAAACTAAAGCTTTATCCCGTTCCCCTGTTGTAGATAGGCCTGCTTCTCCTGTAACTCGCGAAGTATCCGCTCCGGCTCCATCATATATACCTGCTTTATCTACTCAACAACCTCCGCCTCGTTCAATTCCTTTAACTGCAAGTCCAACACCGTTACCAGAAGAACAGAATGAACTTGCTATTGAATACACCAAGCAAAATTTGTTAGGTAAAGCAATGAGTGAAGGAGGCGAACTTCAACGTCGTCTGTTCGAAGCCGGTGGCGGTGCTGGTATGGCACCTGAAGATTTTATGGCTTGGGTTGGTAGTAATCCGGGTGTTGCCTATCGCGAAATGTTGCGTAGAGAATCTTTGGTTCAGTAACGCAGCACACATCTTTAATGGTAGCTTGCTGCTAGACTTACGCTGACACTCTAGGAGTTTAATTATGCTCTTCTCTAACGATAGCGACGACATTTTTAACTTCAATTCTTCTGTGCTTCCTAACGCTGATTACGTTAAGAGGGTAAAGAACAACTTAAGGGAAAGCATTCTTGACTACACCGGAGACGAGCAGCTTACTAAACAACTTAGTGAGGATATAAAAGAAATCCTGTACGAAGAGTACCAAGTATATTTATCTAACACAAACCGCGTTTTAGATACAATTAAAATTCTTTTTGCTGAAGATTTTATCGACCAAGAAGAAGATGAGTCAGGTGTAACCGTTTTTTAGTCGCGTGGTCAGTAGTCTTCCTCGCTAAGCTCTCCATTTTTTAAAGCTGCAACTACATCTTCACAGTTATATTTAGTTCCAAAGTACTGGATTACATAGTATCTTTTATTTTTGTGTATTGTTCCTGCAGTGTCTCCAGGTTTAATACGTCCGTTTCGTTTTGTCCATCTAAGTCCGCTAGGAGCTGAAGAGTCCAGCTCCAAGTATTCTTCAAATTCGTGTTTCATTTGACTTTGCAAGCAAGCTGCCAACCTGTAAAGAGTGCAAACTCAATGCAATTTGTTGCCGCTAGCGTACCTTCAACACCTTGTTTTACCTCGGGGTGGGCAAAATCGTCGAAAATACAAACGCCACCGGGTTTTACCATAGGTAAATACAGTGCCGTATCACGAGCAACTGAGATTGGGTCATGTGCTCCATCTATATAAAGTAGGTCAATCCAACGATCTTGTCCGAATCGATGGATTAATTCAGGAAAAACTCCCCAGCTATAGGCTTTGATTATTTCAATTTTTGCGGCGTTGGCAGATTTGGCGGCGTTACACCTTGCTGTGAGCTCAATATTCGCTAATTCTGGGTATTTTTCTGGTTCCGCGTGGTGTTCCGCACTTCCTGTAAAGGGATCAATCGAAATCAAACGTGAATCTGGGTGATCTAGATAAAAATCAGACCAGAAAACAGTTGAAGCTCCTTCGTAGACACCAATTTCAACAATTTGGCGCTGCTCAAGTGGATCAATTTTTAAGCCTGCCGCCTCGTTGTTGGTTGAGAGCACCATGTCGGTGTTCAACAGAGCGTCATACCAGCCCTGATTGAAAGTATATCGATCATCTAGTTTCTTCTTGTTCCCTTCTATCTTGATACGAGGTGCTTCCGTTGTCTCTTGTTTCATTTGAGACATGAGTTCTTTAAAGGAAGGCTTAGCACTCGTGGCCATTGGAAAGTGAGCGTTTCCAGCATGCTAGCACTACTTTGTTGACACGCAACAGTTGTGATGCTATGCTTTAGGTGTCACTACCTGCGTTCTATGGACTCTAAATTCAACTTTACTACTGGCGTTCCTCAGCTTCCTCTCGTTGCTTTGCTCTGGAAAGCACCTGAGCTTATCTCTTCGTTCATGATGCTGTTTGGTTTTTTTAGCCTTGTCTATTTTCTCCATGTGAGTATTATTCCAAATTATAAAAAAGGGAGTATATACGAGGCTAAATGGCAAACCTCGTATACAAAATGCATGCTGCACCTAGAAGCTACTACACCGATTTCACGTCGTTCCGGGGTTGACGGCTATAGCTTCAATTCTTATGCGGAACGAACCTGTACACTCTGGGCGACAGAGCAGACACCTAAAGAGTCCTAGTTATAGTAGGAGTTCTCCTTTGAGTGGCCTGGTTACTAAATGGCTTATCTGAACCACAACTTACCTGATTGGTCCTGTTACATCCGTAATGAATTTTTGTACAACCACAAAAAGGGACAAGGAGAGGTGTCGCGCTGTGACGTTCACTCCGTTGCGTCGATGGAGAAAAGAGTTCCTTTGTTTGAATGCTTTTTAGAGAACGGAGTAAATTGGACTCGTAGACCACTACATTCACTTTGCTGGAAACCTGACGCTGTAATAGAGCCTCTTAATCAGATTATGTACTGGGATTGCTTTTCTTCCTACGTGGATGTTCAAAGAAGAAATCGCCTTGCTGGGTTGAAAGCAGATCTTATCCGTCCTGATGGCACAAAAGTCCAAGGTGATTATATGTTCACGCTTGACTGGGCGTTTGAGAACAAAGGCATGACGGATTTTAACTATTCAGAAACACCAGAGCATAAGTGTGCTCACTTATTCAAGGTTGAGACTGGAAATTATTATGCTTACCCTAACAATAGAGTTTTGTGGTACGACAGTGCCTGGACTTTTAATCGTATTTCTGCGAATCCTGGATATGAAATAGACACTACTGTGTATTCAGTTGAAAATACTCGATCGTTTGAGACTTCTAATCACTATATTTATGACATAAAAGAAGTTGTTTAATCTTTTTTATAACGAACGCCAACCAGCTGTGGGAGTAGCTTCATTCAAGATTTTTAGGACTCGAATGAAGCTACTGGTTCTAACTTACTTTTTTGTACCGCCTTTGGTGCCCTTCATTCCGCCTTTACCGCCACCCTTACTACCGCCTTTGCTACCACCTGCTTTGGTCATGCCAGCCATGAGACTTGTTGCGAAGTACACTAAATTCTAATTTATTTTCTAATTTTTTACTCTGAGTGCCCGGTGTTTTTGTAAAGCTATTGTGTTAACATGTTGGGACAGACGACCCGTTGATGAGCGACTCGATCCCCGTACTAGGCACGGCTATTGTCAACAACCCTTACTGGTTACACCGTTTGTTTATGAGTATCGACTACCCAGTCGAAAATTTTGTTGTCTTTAACAATAACGGTCGTGGTCAGATTACAGAAGCAGTTGACAATATCCGTAATTGTTCTAACCCGTTTGTAAAAAAAGTTCATGTTACGCATCTGCCTTCAAACATTGGATGTTCCGGTGCATGGAATTTAATCATTAAATCCTTCATAACAGCGAAGTACTGGGTTATTTCTAATCATGACGTGATGTACGAACCTGGGTTTCTCGAAGAAATGAATACGAAAGCACAAGACGACGAAGTCGGTATAGTTCACGGCAAAGGCGGTGGGTGGGATATTTTTCTATTAAAAGATTGGATGGTGCAGAGATATGGATTATTTGATGAGAACTTATACCCAGGGTACTGTGAGGATATGGATTATGGTATGCGTTTTATTCATGACGATGTTAAACGAGTACTGTCTCTAGATACTGACTATTACCACGGCAGACGAAAGGACTACTCCGATGGTTCGCAAACTTGGCGATCAGAGCCTCGACTAGAGCAAGCTATTCATGTTGCTCATGAGCTAAACAAGAGATATCTACACACCAAATGGGGAGAGGCGTGGCAAGCTCACGTTGACGGCGAAACCTACAAAAATCCGTTTAATATCCCGGAGTTTCCCGTAGATTTCGTTACTTATGATCTAGACTTCGTCCGCCGTAAATACCTGGGGTTCTAAGATGCCTGATGTTCGCCACCACATTGAAAGCTATTGTCTGTCAGTTGACGACGATCCTGCGGCTCAGAGCTTCGATGATTACCTTTTAGTTTGCGGTGCCGTGTTGTTTGCCTCGCAAACGCAGTTAAAATCTACAAATCCTTTTGCAAACGCTTTTCCTGGAGACCATTATCGCTTGTTGGCAGGTCTTTTACACTATATTAAACCTAAGTGTATTGTAGACATAGGGACGCACTACGCTACTGGAACGCGTGTTATGTGCGATTTCGCGCCTAACGCTGATATTCACACGTTTGATCTCGCCCCGTGGGATACATTTGAGACTACATACTTAACGTCTGCCGATTTTGTTAGTAATGGGGGTCGAGTAGTTCAGTACTTAGATGATTTAAGTCAAGTTGCGGCGTTTGAAAAACATAAAAAACTTATGAATGAGGCTGATTTTATTATGTGCGATGCACCTAAAGATGGTGTTTTTGAAGAAAAGTTCTACAGGTTGCTAGCTGGTTTGCAACTTACAAAAAAACCTCGTTGGTTGTTTTTAGACGATATTCGTTTTCCTTCTGAGATGCTTAGCTGGCGCAGGGTTCAAAGTCCCAAAATTGATTTAACTTCTTTCGGTCATTTTTCAGGTACTGGTTTAGTTGACATATCTGAGGGTTTAAAGTTTTATGATTGACATAGCTTATTTTGTTTAAAATGCCTTTTTATTCGTCGCATCCGGCTGCTGGATGTCTCTTCAATAAATTAAAAACCGTTTTAGACGCAAAAAATATCTCGTCGTTTGCTCTTAGTAAAACGGCTGACTTGTCACCAACGACCACACGGCGTATCTACACAGATACAAAGTATATACCGTCGCCGGATGTGCTTGAAAAATTATGTTTATCACTTTATTGTAATCCTGGCGATTTACTGGGTATTCACAGTAAAATGGACTTATCTGTAGCAGTGTGTTCAGGTGTTTAGTCAAGCCGATTACGAGTTAGCTGCTCGAGTTTTAGGGCTTCCAGTACCCCAAACTCCTGCTGAAATGGCAGCAGCCGCACCAATTACGGCTCGAGTTGTTCGTGAATTCGGGCGTGGGCTTCCTCCTATGCCTGGGATGGAAGAAGAAGGAATGTATACAGGAGCTACTCGTTCACTGAATGCGTACCCTAATAATACTCAGCCTATGCTTCGGGCTCAATTATCATCGCGATTACGTACAGAACCCGAACGTCCGCACGAAGATAACTACTTGATGGAGTTGATTTCTCAGCTCGATCCTGAAGAGTTTGACTTGATTATGGATTTGCTGGTTAAACTTGCTTCTCAATCTGATGAGCACATGGATATGTTGTCTAGTCAACGTCCTGCAGAGTACGATACACCTAATTTAGGCGCCAATTATTCGATGTTGAATGCGCCTTCATCTAGCCACATCCCTCCTTCGCAAGAATATCAGACTCTTTCATGACAAACCTAACGCCTCGCCAACAACAACTTCGGGAGCGTGATGTTAGAAACTTTGCTCCTGAATTAGATCCTAATGCTTTTATGAGCATGTACATAGAAAGTAATTTTCCTCAGACAGTTGCGTATCCTTCTTCGCAACAACTTGCTCTAGGATTAGTGAATATTAAACCGGAAAATCCGCTAAAATCAGTGAAGAAACCGCTTAGCGGGACTCAATACGACAATCCCGGAGGTGTGTAATGGCCAGAGTTGCTCGTTCAGGCGGCGGAGGCAGAGGTGCAGATAATCTGCTTAATGCTTTTATTGCAGACCTTATTCTTGATACAGTAGGAGGCGTCGTGAAGGGTGTAGTAAACCCTGGTGGCGGAGGGATAGTATCTCCTCCTATTCCTGCCGCACAGGGTTCTAAATATAATCTTACTGCGCCTGATATTATAGCTATTCAAGCCCAAGCAAATGACGAGAATTATCGTCGTAGAATGGCCAATAAAGCAGCTGAAGCGTTAGGACAAGAGGCACCTTTTAAGACATATTTAGACGCTAATCAAATTATTAGCACTATGGTACAAACTAATCGTCAATTAATGGAAGAAGCTGGTGCACGGGAACGTATGCTGGCAGAAGTTGGGGCAAGGGGTCGTGTTCAAGAAGCACAAATAGGGGCTGAAGGTGCTACAGCTCGTCAGGCTATAGGTAGTGCGCTTGATGCTGCTCGAGCAATAGACACTGAGTTACTTCGAAAAACTGTCGATCCGTCTTTAGCTGAGCTCGCGAGGCCTATCTGATGTCTTTTCTTAGATTTGCTGGAAACCTTGCTGGAGGTGTTGCTGGAGGCCTTGTTATACCTGCAATTGGGTATTTAGGTTCTAAGTTCGCTGAAGGACAAGCAAAACCTTCAGGAACAACAGTTACTGTGCCTTCTGTAGGACCTGATCCTTCTGCAGGATCTGGTCCATCTGCAAGAAGTATTCCTATTCCTTACCAAAATGATTTACCTCCCCCGGACAAAAATAATTCCCCCGGTGATCTTGGAGGCAGTCCTCTAGCAGATCAGCTTGCGGTGCTTAAATATGCCGAGGAAATGGCAAAGAGACAAGCAGAGGAATCAAGAAAGTTTTATCCTAAAAAGCTTGAATATGATTATCAATACTACAAAAAACAAGCAGATATTGCTGGTTCACAAGCATTCCGACTTTCACAAGAAAAAACTTTTAGAGATACCGAGCGGGACACAATTCTCGCGTGGCAAAAAATAACTGAAGCAACCATAAACAGGGATACACAACTTGCTTATGGCATGATGAACTTAAGTGCAACACTAGGGATGCCTAATCCAAATGTTTTGACTGCTTTAGCTCCTTATTCACAACAGGCAACTGCTGCCTTTAAACCCGGAGTACCCGTTTTCTAATCATGGGCTTTCTTGCTGCACTTGGTGGTGGTTTAGGGACAGGCCTCGCCACTGGAGGTATTAATCTACTCGGAAGCTTGTTTGGTGGTGGCGGCAATGACAAGGCCAGCAAACAGGCTGCATATGATCAAAATTGGATGGCCACGCAGACTGCATTTGGCGGTGGCGGTGGAGGCGCTACAGCTGCACCCATAGACTACTATGCACTGTTTGGAGCTCAAGCAGCAGCAGCAAATAACCCACTGACTGCAGCAATGCAAGGTCTTGCGACCCTAACAGGTGCGTATGGCGGTGCTTTAGGTCTTGAGGGAAATACGATTGCTAGTAGTCAATTATCTGTTTTAAAAGAAGCTCTAGATCAAGCTCAGAAAAAATCTGCAACACAAGCTAGTATCACAGCTGCCGCCGCTGGAGCTGGAATTGATACAGCAAAAAATCTTGCAGCTGCAAAGCTTTCAACTGAATTAGCTGGGCCAAATTATTTAGCACAAGCTGGGTCTGCTAGTCTTGCCGGTGAAAATGAACTAGCAAAAACATTAGCGCAATCTAATATCGGGCTAAAAACACTACAGGAACAAACAAGAGCTGAGATAGCTGCACAACAAGCAGGTGCAGTTGCTAGTGCTTTCAAAACTCGAGCCAATACAGAAGGCAGCTTAGCTCTTGGGTCACAAGGTCGTGAAACGGCGTTGCAGCTGGAACAAGCTAGAACTCTTGGGGATCTTACAAAGATTAAAGCTCAAACCAAAGCGCAGCTTGCAATAAAACAATTCGGAGCAAATCAAGCTTTAGCTGGACAGCGATTCTTCGCGTGATTAAAGCAACTATTGGGGACTCAACCACGGTCGGTTCGTGGCTAACTTCGCTTAACAAAGCGCAACGAGATTCTTTTACATACTACGCAAAAAACAGCGTAAGCGATATTGAAGCTTATCTTTATGCTCGGTTTTTGACACCCAACTACACCGGCTCGATATCTGACATAACTGCTTGGGTTCAAGAGAAATATCCTAAAAGTGATCTACGTAAAGATCTATTAGTTGAAATAGATGCGTTAAAAGTTGACTTAGATAACGTCAGACAAATGACGGTAGCAGGTATGTTAGATTATGCCACAGCTGCTACGAAAATTGCAGTCCTTCAAAAAGAACTTCGTAGTCACATTCAAGCTGTTCGTCAGTTAACGGACGGAGTTGACCGTCGAGGTTTATTACTTGCCGGAGCAGATCGTTGCCTGCGTGAACTTCTTAACAGTTTCCAAGACCAACCTACGATGAGCTCCTTGATTGACGATGCTGCAATTGTTGTCTGGAGCACGATTGAACGCGAAGAGAAAACTTAAACCGGACTTAACAAAGACAAAACGTTAACCACGGGTGTTCTGAAAATACCTATAAAGCAATCGTTCACACCTAAGGACATCACAAGTTCTTCTTCATTTTCTATAAAACAACCAAAAGGCAAAATACAAGCTGGTTGATTAGATATATCGTTGCCTACACAATCAGTCCAAGTTATCAGTTCGTCTCGTGTCGAACCCACAAAAAGAGGTTCTTTCATCATGCGTGTAATTTTTGTTTGCTGCTCATCAAGTGTGTATGCACCCAAGGAGTAAAGCAAGTAAGGTCTTTTATCTAATTCATACACCATATATTTCCAGTGGAAAAACACAAGCCACTCATCATCGACAAGAACAGGCGCCGTGGAGTTAAAAGTTGGGTGTTCGCCTGTTAATGCTTTTAGACAAGACGAGTCAATAGTTTTATCAGGTTTTCCAGGTGACTTTATAACTAAAGGGATTGTTGAGTACAAAAGCTTTAGTTCTGATTTGTCGGTGTAGAAACACCAGTTCTTTTCGGAACCTCCGTCTTGTAAATTAGTGCCTATATCGGGAAACAAGCAGTCGGTTAGGTTGCCAAACTTGTTTATACTTCCGACGCAGATTTTAGGAGTCTTAATAAGCGTGTGTTTTGTTGTGTCCCATTTACTTGCATACGTGCTTGTTACAAATTGACACTGCAAGTTATCGTCAGGACTTATAAAAAGCCTGGGATCTTCGTAGCTAAGTCTGTGTTTAGCCGGTCGTAAATTTCGTGCCGCACAAATTGAGTCATCCCCTACGAGTTCTCCAACATAAAGATCCGTAGGCGTGTTGTTATAGTAAAAATATTTGTTGTCGTGGCGGAATACAAACGGTTCAGGCTGTGTTCGCCACGCAATTAAAGTAGAGTTTTTGTGTTTTAAAACACAGGGACTGAAGTTTGCTACGTTTCGCTCAGGCAAACCATTGGTTATCCGTGTAAACGTCCCACCAATATTTCGTGCTTGTTCGTAAACAGAAGGGTATCCACTTGTCGTTGGGGTAAAAACAGTCTTAACAGCCCGGTTGTGATACGTACGATAGCGGTGAAATTGTAAGCTCATTTCGAAATTTCCTCCATTGCTTTCTGGAAACCTTCAGCAATTTTGTCCCAACGGTACGAAGGGTTGGTTGTTACTTCAAAACAGTCGTTTGCTACTTTTTCTGCAAATTCTTTATCTCTGTACAAGTCCCCCATCTTGTTGGCCATGTCTTTAATATCTACAATACCTCGTTCGACACCTAGGTCTTTATCGTATATCCACGCTGCTACGTCAGCTAGTAATGCTTTGTTCTTCCACACTTCGGCAAATGACGTGTGGTTTGGTAGTACCTGCGGCTTTTTACAAGCTGCGTGTTCAAACGGAACTAAGCCCCAGCCTTCTCCGTTAGCTGTATTGATTCCGATATCACAAGCATTGTAAATTAAATTAAGTACGTCGTCTGGCGGCGCATTGCAGTAATCAATATTGGTTGCCGTCATTAGTAGCCTTTGGTCTGATTTAAGTCCTCGTCGTTTCATTTCGGTTTCAAACAAGGCACGGATGTCCCACCCAAGATCCTTCTCGCTCATATGCAAATAGAGCATTGTATCTTCTTTATCTATCGCAAATTCTGCAAAAGCTTTTATGGTCAGGTCTATTTGTTTCCTTGGTTGGTTTCGATTGGCGTTTAGAACAATGAATTTATCTTCTGGTAATTGAAGTTGTTGACGAACCTGTGTTCTATCTAATGGATAGAACTTGGATGTCTCCACACCGTGTGGGATTACGCCGAGCATCTTAGGTTTAACACCTAACTGCATTACCCTTTGCGCTTGTTCGATTGTAAATGTGATTGCAAAATCCCAATCTTTAACAAACCGCATATGGCTTTCGATATACCACTGAGAGTCCAATGGGAAATAAGCTATAAACTTAAACTTATATTGTGCCTGCAGTAGATGTACACGCTCCCATACTTGGTTAACAATCCAAATGTCATTTAAGCAAATTATAAAATCTGGTTTTTCAGCAGTAATGATTTCAGGTAGTCGTCCGATACCAAATCGATCCTGTGGGTTTTTAGCTGCGGCAGGATAGACCTTGAAAGGAAGATCATGAGGATCACCCGTATAATTTATTCCTACAGCAACAATCTCGTTGTTTTTCTGTAAGTGCTCTAGAACACTGTGTGTAACTCTAGCAAACCCAGTATTTGAAAGGATATCACCGTACCACAGAATTTTCGCCATTTGGGGTTAGAATCTTGCTATCAGTATACAGACAGTTTTACTTTTATGCCTAGTCGTGAAACTTTTGCTTATCGTCGCGCTCTGCAAATGCGAGCGGCGAAAGCGTTTGATAGCGACACTCCAGTGTTGGATACTATTTTTACGCGAGCAGCTAACGACTTTCAAACGTTCTGTACGTTGCTTGATAAACCACCAGCAAAGCACATGCTAGAGTGGTACTCACACTTGATCACAGGTCAGAGTAATAAGTACTTATTAGATATTGCAGGACAAAACCTTGATATACTATCCCCGAGAGGCTCGGCCAAGTCTACCGTGCTCAATATGTTCACTGCATGGTGTATAGGACGCCATACAGCAGCAAAAATGCCGCTTCAGATTATTTACATTTCTTACAACATCAACACTGCGATACCTAAAAGTCGAATTATTAAACAAATTGTTGATTCAACTGAGTTTAAAAAAGTATTTCCCACGTGTCGGCTCAAACCGGGTATGCAGAGCGATGTGGGTTGGTCGATTGATTTTGATTATGCGGGCATATCGCGAGTAGGTGATGAAGAATTCACACTACGCGCTGCAGGACTTAGAGGTTCAATCACATCAAAACGCGCACACTTGTGTCTTACGGGTGATACACTAATCTTGACAGATCAAGGCGAACAGCCAATTAAAAAAAT
>OFRL01000709.1_pt1 | contig 13655 bp, 16 predicted proteins | sample 1543121 | NCBI WGS metagenome assembly OFRL01 (sample SAMN07774228, study PRJEB24372) | wastewater metagenome | isolation source: Lake Maggiore Cannobio | place: Italy: Cannobio | collected 2016-01
AGTTTGTCGATCCGGTTGTGGCGGAAGGCGCGAAGTTTCGCTTTCGACTGAATGCAGCCGTCAAGAATCGAGGCGTGGTCGCCAGAGTCGGCGATTACCGTGTCGCCAGGCCCAAGGATCGTTCCAATCGTTCCGAGGTTGGTCTGGTGGCCGGTCGTGAATACGAGCGCGTCTTCGGCGCCGATCCATTCAGCGATCTCGCGCTCCAGCTCGATGTGCAGCGGGATCGTCCCGTTCAGTAGGCGCGAGCCGGTCAGGCCGGTGCCGTAGGTCTCGAGCGCCTCGCGGGCGCCGTCGAGCACGCGCTCGTCACCGGTCAGGCCGAGATAGTTGTTCGAGCCGAGCATGATTCGCTCGGCGCCTTCCATCGTGACGACCGGCCGCGCCGGCCCGTCGAGCAGCCGGAAGTAGGGCAGCAGATCAGCGTCTCGCGCAGCGCGCAGCTGCTCCTCGCGTTCGTGGCCGCGGACTTTGGCGAAAAGATCAACTCGAGTGGTGGACATATAGGCTGCTGGCAATGAGCGTAGAGATCAGGCCGGTTGAAACGAAGTCTGAGAAAAAGGAGTTTCTCAACTTTCCCTACCGTCTTTACGCCAACGAGTCTATCTGGGTTGCGCCGCTGAAGTTTGAACGCGCCCAGCACATCGACCCTAAGCACAACCCGTTCTTCGAGCACGCAGAGGTTCAGCTCTTTCTCGCCTACCGCGATGGCCGCGTCGTCGGCCGAATCTCGGCCCACGTTGACGACAACCTGAACGAGTTTCAGGGCAATAAGTGGGGGCTTTTTGGCTTCTTTGAATGCGAGGACGACGCCGAAGCAGCGACAGCGTTGATCGACGCCGCAGCCGAGTGGAACCGCGAGCGAGGGCGTGACCGAATCGTTGGCCCGATGAGCTTCTCGACCAACGATGAGTGCGGACTGCTGATCGAAGGCTACGAACTGACCCCAATCATCCTCACCGAATGGCACTTCCCGTACTACCGCAAGTTGCTCGAAGAGGCCTGCGGGCTGCGCAAGGCGATGGACACTCTGATGTGGGATCTGCACATCAGCGGCAAGGCCGATGTTCACCCAGCGATCTGGGAGATGGCAGGAAAGGTTGAGAGCGAGCACGGGATCATCTGCCGGCCGATGCGCAAGAAGGAGCTGCAGGCAGAGGTCGGCCTCTTCCTTGAGGTCTACAACGAAGCCTGGGAGCGCAACTGGGGCTTCGTGCCGCTGAATGAGCAAGAGGCTCGCGCCTACGCTGACAATCTCAAGTTTGTGCTTGATGAGAACTGGGCGATGATCGCCGAGAAGGCCGATACCGGCGAGGTCGTCGGCGCGGCGTTGACTTTGCCCGACTTCAACCAGGCGATCAAGGCCGCGGGTAACGGGCGCCTGCTGCCGTTCGGTTGGCTGAAGATTTTGCTCGCGCGTCGGAAGATCGACCGCGTTCGCGTCTTCGCGCTCGGCGTCAAGCGTGATTACCAGCACGCTGGCGTTGCCGCGCGGCTATACGAGATGCACTACGAATCTGCTGAGTCAACACCACAGACTGGCGGCGAGACCGGCTGGATTCTGGAGACGAATAAGGCGATGAACCGTGGCATGGAGGGGATGGGCGGAACCGTCACGCGGCGCTATCGCTTTTATGAACGGCTGCTAGTCGAGGGCGCCGAACCATCGCTTCCTGACGCCGAGGCATTCCCCTGGCGCGAGGATGCGCTGCAAGGAGTTGCCAACGAAGCTACTCTTGCCGATGATGATGCTTGACACCGGAGCAGCTACCAGCGAAGAAAGCTCGAACGAGGAAGAGGTTGACGCTCTTGTCGTTAACGAGCCGCGGCCGCTGCCAGCCCGTCGCTCAGCGGCCGAGCTGGTTGCCACGCAGGCCGCCGTTGTTGGAGGCTCATTCGTCGCTGGAGCTGTCGCTTGCGCTGTCGTCTCAAAGCGCCGCAAGAGCAAGGCTGCACGCCGCCGCAAGCGCTCAGGGCAGGGCACCGTCGCCGCTTCGCGCTCGTTCCTGGTCGATGTTCACATGCTGCAGCGCTGAGCGTCGATTGAGGCTCGCTAGGGCGTTGTTTCTGAGCCCAGCCCTTCGCCGGGCAGAAACTCGTTCGTGTAGGCCTGCGCGCTGTCGACAGCGGCCGCCAGCAGCTCGTTGCGCTTCATCCAGTCAGCGAAGGTCTGCCACTGGCTTGGCTCCTGCCAGCCGAACGGCTTGCGCGCCGCGGGGAAGAGGATCGGCAGCGTCGCCGCAACGGTCGCTGCTGCATCGCGTTTGCTCAGCTTCGGGGCCGCCGCGCGTAGAGCCTTGATGCCGGCAGCGGGGTTCGCTTTGGCGGCCTTGGTGCCGCGTTGCAGCGCGCCGATGAAGCGACGGATCATTGCGCCATTGCGTGAGACAGTTTCGTTACGTGCGACCAGCACGAGTTCGTCGTAGGGAGGAATGCCGGCGCGGTCTACCGGCATGATCCGCGGTCGCTTCTCAGCCAGCTTTAGCTCAACACCTTCAATGTTCCAGAATGCTCCGAGCGTCGCGTCAACGCGCTTCGAGGTCATCGCGCGGACTAGGTCGAAACCAACGTCAAGCTTCTTGACCGAAGTTGTGTCGACCCCCGCGGCCGAGAGGATCTGGTCGAGAAACGCGTCCTCGTAGGCGAGGCCATTGGTGCCGATCTTTGCGCCTTCAAGTTTGCGCGGGTCGACGGCCTTGTCGTCGACGCTCATTAGCGACGTCAGTGGTCGCTGCGCAATCGCGCCAACGGCGAGGATCGCCGCGCCTTTGTCGCGCGCGATCAGCAGCTCCGGTTCGTAGGAGATTGCAAGGTCGGCGCCGCCGCTCTGCAGCAACTTCAGCGGCTCAGACGGGTTTGATGGTGTGATCAACTTGACGTTCAGCCCAACGTTGGCGAACTCGCCGCTCGCCTGAGCGCTGTAGAGCCCAACGTGATCAGCATTCGGCAGGGAGTCGAGAACCACACGAACGACACGCTGGGAAGGGCTAGTTACGACGTCTTTCTTGGCTCCACAGGCAGTCAGCGTGGCTGCGGCTAAGAGTCCTGCTGCGATTGAGAGCTGTCTGATCATCGAGGGTCCTATTTCTTGAAGATAACGCCGCTGGGCGATGGCGCCTTGCGCAAAAGCTCTCGCCTGCTACCGTTCGGCTTGTCAATGTCGCGCATAAGCGCGATGAAAGTAGTGCCAGCGCCCGCACGATTGCCTCACAGCGTCTCCGCGAGTAAGCAGCACACAAAGCCGCGGAGGTTATTTCGATGGCGACTGGAACAGTTAAGTGGTTTAGTGATGAAAAGGGCTTCGGGTTTATTACGCCTGATGAAGCCGGTAAGGACCTGTTCGTGCACCACTCAGCGATCATGGGCGAGGGCTACAAGTCCCTTGCCGAAGGCGCAAAGGTGGAGTTCGAATCAGAAGAGGGCCCTAAGGGTCCGAGCGCTAAGGACGTGCGCACGATCTAAGGCCCCGTGGCCCTTGTGGCCACAGATGGAGTCTTTGCAACGGGTCGCCTTCGGGTGGCCCGTTGTCGTTTGATCAGCCGTTAGTACGATTGCCCGATGGAGCGGCCCAGCCACCTCGATGTTCTGATCATCGGCGCCGGTATCTCGGGAATCGGAGCCGCCTGCCGCTTGAGCGAGGATCTACCGCAGAAGAGCTACGCAGTCCTCGAGGCGCGCGATGCGATCGGCGGAACATGGGATCTCTTCCGATACCCAGGCGTCCGCTCCGATTCCGACCTCCACACGCTCGGCTACCAGTTCAGGCCTTGGATCGGGGAGAACGCGATCGTTGACGGCCCCGAAGTGCTCGAATACATCCGCGACACGGCCGCCGAGTACGGCGTCGATCGCAATATCCGCTACGGCTGCCACGTTACGGCGGCGGCTTGGGACAGCGCTGAGGCGGTCTGGACCGTTGAGGTAACGGTGGGCGGCAAAGAGACAACCCTGACCTGCGGCTGGCTCTTCAGCGCCAGCGGCTACTTCCGCTACGACCACGGCTACCAGCCGCACTTTGAAGGGCAAGAGCGTTTCAGCGGCCAGATCATCCACCCACAGGGCTGGCCTGACGATCTTGACTACGCCGGCAAGAAGGTCGTTGTGATCGGAAGCGGCGCGACAGCCGTCACGCTCGTGCCCGCGCTCGCCGAACAGGCCGGCCACGTGACGATGCTGCAGCGCTCGCCGACCTACATCATCAGCGTTCCACGCAAGGACGCTGTCGCCAACCTGTTGAACCGACTGCTGCCGCAGGATCTCGCCTCGAGCATCACGCGGCGCAAGAACATCTGGCGCCAGCAATTCGTCTTCAAGTTCGCCCAGTCTCGACCGAATCTGGTCAAGGCCTTTCTGCGTTGGTCGGTCAGTAAGCAGCTTCCAGACGATTACGAGATCGACCGCCACTTCGCGCCCGACTACGACCCGTGGGATCAGCGGCTATGCGCCGTTCCCAGTGGCGATCTCTTCAAGAGCCTCTCGAGGGGCGACTGCTCTGTCGTGACCGACCAGATCGCGAGCTTTACCGAGGATGGGATCGAGCTGGTCGGTGGCGAACGGCTGGAGGCCGACATCATCGTCACCGCGACCGGCCTCGAGCTGCTGGCCTTTGGCGGCATCGAGCTGACCGTTGACGGCTCACGCGTAGAGCTTCCCGAGATGCTGACCTACAAGGGGTCAATGCTCAGCGACGTTCCCAACTTTGCCTTTGCGATGGGCAACTACAACGTTTCGCTGACGCTGAAGGTTGGGATCGTGATCGATTACATCTGCCGTGTGATCGGCTACATGGATCGCTGCGGCTTCGACAAGTGCGCGGCAGTCAACCCCGATCCCTCACAGCAGACAAGCCCAATGCTTGATTTCGGCGCCGGTTACGTCAACCGCTCGCTCCACCTCTTCCCGCGCCAAGGTTCGATCGAGCATTGGGAGATGAGCCAGGACCTTGCGCGAGATCAGCGCGAGCTCGCCAGTGAGATCACGGGCGATGGCGCACTTCGGTTTGAGCGCGTCACAAGCGCCGCAGGGCGCGTGCCGGTCGCCTCTTAGCTTCCGTCCGCCACGCTAGCCACGGTTGCGGCTGTGTACATAGTCGTCAAGGCCCTCGTCTCGGGGATCATCATCGCCGCCGCCAGCGAGGTGGCGCGCCGCTCGACGTTGCTCGGGGCGATCATCATCTCGCTGCCGCTGACCGCAATCTTGGCGATCGTTTGGCTCTACCGCGACACCGGCGACAGCGAGCAGATCATCTCGTTGTCGTGGTCGATTCTCTGGGTGATTGTTCCGTCGCTCGTCTTCTTCGTCGCGCTGCCGCTTGGGCTGCGCAGCGGCCTCGGCTTCGCGGCGTCGTTGCTGATCGCCTGCTGCGTTACCGCAGTTGCTTACGCGCTATGGGTCGCGGCCGCCCGCGCGCTTGGCCTAAGCCTCTAAGGCCGAGTAGCTTCAGGAGCCGTCAGAATCTTGACGAAGTTTTCAAGCTGGCCAGTGGTCCAGCACTCGTAGGCCTCGCAGTACTGGGCGTAGGTGTCGATCACCGAGTCGCCGTAGTTCCAGTAGAGCCGCGGCTCGGGGTTGAGCCAGTAGGTGCGTCCGGCTCGCGCGGCGATCTGGGCGAAGGCGTCGGTTCCTGGCGCGCGGCCGTTGGTGCGCGCGTCGCCGAGCACGATCACGGTCGCGCGCGGGTGTAGCTGATCTTGGATCTGCTCCAGCAGCTCGCCCCAAACACGGCCGTAGTCGGTGTAGCCGGAGATGTCAGCGACGCCGGCATCGCGCGCAATCGCCTCGCTGACGGCTTTGAAGTCGCGTTCGCGCTCAAAGACCTCGGTCACTTCGCTGACGCGCTCGATGAAGACGAAGGAGCGCATCTTGCGGAACGAGTCGTGCAGGGCGTGCATCACGGAGAGGAAGAAGACGGAGGCGCTGGTGACGCTGGTTGAAACGTCGCAGATCACGAACAGCTCCGGCCGCCGCGGGCGCACCGGGCGGTAGCGCAGCGTGATTGGCACGCCACCGGTCTGCAGCGAGGCGCGCATCGTTCGACGGATGTCAACGTGCGCATGGCGGCGATGGCCGCGGTGCTCTTGGCCTTGGGTTTTGAGCCTGCGCTTGAGCTGCGTTACAACGCGGTGGACGCTGGCAAGATCCTGCAGCGGGCCGCTCGGCAGGGCACGGTCAAGCTCGTGCAGCGGCCGCGCCGCAGGCAGCGAGGAGGTCCGCTCGATCTGCTGGCGCTCCAACTCCTGGCGCAGTAGCTGCTCGAAGCGGCGAATTCCGTCGCGCGGTAGCCCTTCGGCGCGCGGATCATCCTGCGGCACGTCACCCTGCGGGTCGGTCCGTAGCCCAAGCGCGCGGCGGATTCGCTGGACGTCAACGCCGAGCACGCCGGAACCTTCGCCGGGCTGCGCGAAGGCCGCGATCGCGAGCCGCGCTAGGTCGCGAAGCGCACTCTCGTTCTGCTCTGCGATCGCGCGTGCGATCTGCTCGCGCAGCGCCTCGATGTCGATCTCAGAGTTGCCTTCGCCTTCGCCATCACCGCTGCCCGCTTCACCGATTCCGGTCGTCAGCGCAGCCAGCTCGGTCGCGCGGAAGAAGAAGCGTTCAAAAACGAGATCGAAGATCGCGCGGTCCTCGGGTGATTTGGCGAGCGTCGTGGCCAGCGTTTCGCGAAACAGCGTCGGCTCGTTCCAAGCCACCTCGGGTAGCGCACTGAAGGCATCGAGCAGCTCGCTCGTGCCTAGTGCGACGCCCTCGCCGCGAAGCTCCTCGCCGAACTCGACGAGGTGCGCCGTCAGACCGGCATCGAGCGGGTTTGTCAGCGGCTCAGAGAACAGCGCTGCGCGCCGTGATGCCTCGCGCGAGGGACGCTTGTCAGGAGGAGGCGGCACTGCTGCCGTCCTCAGCGCTGTCGAGCTTGACGCCGACGCGCTCGGCGACGATGTCGATATCGGTGCGGTGCTTGACGATGATCGACATCGTCTCATTGAAGGTCTTCGTGTCGATGTCTGTAGCGCCGAGCAGCAGCAGCGCCCGCGCCCAATCGATCGACTCGGCGATCGATGGCGGCTTCTTGAGGTCAAGATCGCGCACCATCGCGACGACCTCAACGAGGCGGCGGGCGATCTTCTCGTCGAGCTCGGGCGCGTGCAGGCGGACGATCTCCAGCTCATGCTCGAGCGATGGGTAGTCGATCCAGAGGTAGAGACAGCGGCGCTTTAGCGCCTCGGTCAGCTCGCGCGAGTTGTTCGAGGTCAGCAGCACCAGCGGCATCGTGCTCGCTTCTATTCGCCCTAGCTCGGGAATTGAGATCTGAAAGTCAGAGAGCAGCTCCAGCAACATCGCTTCGAACTCTTGGTCGGTTTTGTCGATCTCGTCGATCAGTAGCACGACCGGATCGGGTGACGAGATTGCCGTCATCAGTGGTCGCTCGAGCAGGAAATCCTCGCCGAAGATGTCGTCCTGCACCTCTTGCCAGCCGGTGTCCTGCGCTTCGGCTTGAATCCGCAGCAGCTGCTTGCGGTAGTTCCACTCGTAGAGCGCCTTCGCTTCGTCGAGCCCTTCGTAGCACTGCAGCCGCACCAGCTCGCGGCCGAGCGTCTCGGCCAGCGACTTGGCCAGCTGTGTCTTGCCGACGCCGGCAGGACCTTCAACAAGAATTGGTTTGCCAAGCTTGATCGCGAGAAAGGCGACTAGCGCCGTAGCCTCGTCGGGCAGGTAGCCGACATCGATCAGGCCGGAGTTGACTTCTTCTGGGCGGTCGGGGGTAGCGGGCATCTTCTGCGGATAATAGGTTGCGCGGCCGTGAAGCCCTGCAGCGCCCTAATCGCTCTTCGGCTGCTCGCTTTGGTCTTCGAACGAAAGTTGGCCCTCTAGCGGCGGCTTCGGCGTAGCAGTCGACTTGGCCAAAGGGACCGTGCTGACGACTGAGTTGGGATCGCCCTCGAGCGTTGGGCTGTGCGGGTCGTCGCCGTCGAGTAGTGGCTCAGGGCGTTGGTGGGCGCGGAGCTGCCAGCCGGCGTAGGCAATCACGGCGCCAAGAAGGAAGGCTATGAAGATGCCCCAGTTGACGCCAACTTCGCCCCATGAAGGGCTGCCGATTGGCCTTAAGACGCCGGAGTCGTTACCGCTCGGGCGGTCAAGCTGGCGGTAGAAGATCAGGAACATCACCCACGCCCCAGCCGCCATCAGCACGATCCCGTCGCCGCCGGGAAGGTGGAAGGCGCGACGGTCAGCTCGCGCAGCGCAGAGCGCAATCACGCCGAGCGCGACAAGCAGAACGGAGGCCTCAACAAAGCCCCAAGACTGAAAGGCGTTGAAGGAGTCGCTCAGCTCAGTTGGTGGCTGGCCGGGGCGCGTGACGAAGCCGCCCTGCTGGTACCAAGGCAGCAGCATCGACATCAGCAAACCGATTGCCGCCGCGACCGCCAGCTTCTGTTCGCTGTAAAGCGTCTGCCAGGCGCCGCGCGGCCGCGCCGCGCCCGTACTCACGCCGTCGCGCCGGCTGCTACCCGCATTCGCTCTAGCAGCAGCTCGCTATCGGCGTCGCTGATCGTCCGTAACTGGCCTTGAAAAGCAAGCTTCCAATGCTCGGCGGGCCACTTGGCGATGTGCTCGAGATCGTCCTTGACGCTCTCGGCGGGAACCCAATCCGCTTCGCCCAGAACCAATTCAGACTCGGTCTCACGTCGCCAGGGGTAAGGGTCGGGGCTTCCCGGCTTGCCTGGCCAGACCGGCTCACGGTCTTCAAATAGGTCGGAAGTGATGATCACTGAGCCGCCAAAAGCCATCACTTTTGTCAGGTAGAAGATGATGCGGTCGCCGATTTCCATCGTTAGCGCCTGCTTGCGCCGCCGTTCTTTAAAACCGATCAGCTTGAAGCCAAGCTCGCGGGTGACGGCGAAGTTGTCGACCGAGCCGGTCAAGATCCAAGTGGCTGGGACTTCGGACACAAGTCAATTGTAAGGGTCGCCCAACGGAAGCTGCGCTCAGCGTGGAGCCGCGGCCGGCGCTGTCGTGCCAAGGCGCGCGTAAAGGTAATCGCTAAATCGCTTCGTCATCACGCAGTAGGGCCCTGGATCTGGCCAGTTTTTGAAGTCGTTCAGTACGGCATCCGGGCCGCTCTTCTGCCTCAGCGCGGTAGTTTCGCGTTGGCGGTCGGCGGTCATCACGTCGCAGAGGCCACGGAGGAAATCGCGCAGCAGCTCGTGGTAACCGACAGTTGAGAGCGAGCCGGGCTCGTAATACGACCACGAGCCGCTGTTCGAGAAGGGAAGTTCGTAACGGCCGCGGGTCTGGCCTTCGAGCCAAAGCCTGCGAGCCGTCTTGTCGCCACTTAAGTCGGCTAGGTCATGGAGCCCGCGCAGCGCCTGGTAGAACTGGTTGTAGATCCGTTGCCCTGGCGCGTAGGAGTAGCCGAGGTAATGCGATCCGTGCTCCAGCTTCAAGCGCACGCCGCTCGGTGGCCGGGTCCGGAAGATGCCAATGCCACGCTTCGCAAGCGTCATCAGCTGAGCGTCCTTTAAGCGATCCGAGCTTCGCGCCAGCGCCTGTATCGCCGTGCCTTGGGCCATTCCGCTAACCCAAGGCGGCCTGCCGCCGCCGAACTGGAAGAGGTACTCCCAGGCAGCTCCGCCAGCGCGGCTTGAGGCCAGCTCGCTGACCTCTCTGGCCAGCGTGCGTAGTTCCGAAGTTTTGCTTTTGGTCGCCCAGAGCGCGTTCATGTAGCCGAACGTGCCGAGCCACTGGATCTGCAGCCCTTGGCCGGGGTAGGCCTGCCAGACCAGTTCGCTGCCGGAAAAACTAACGCGCTGGCCGTAGCCGAGCGAGGAGCCGTTAGTCCACCACTGCGAGTTGCGGCGCAGCGTCTCGGTTAGTGCAGGAAGCCGCGAAGCGGTTACCAGCCCGCCCTTAGCCATGCGGTCGAAGTTTGCGATTACGGCGCGCAGCTCGCTGCGACGCTGGCCGCTCAGCCCTTTAGCGGCGTCGCGTGCGCTGCTCAGCGCAGCGTCGTAGTCGGAGCGCTCGGTGGCGCTGATTGCGCCGACGGATGCGAGCCGGGCGATCGCCTCGTTGAGGTTCGCCGACGACGCGGTCTGCGCCGGGAGTGTCGATGCCGAGGCGACGGCGATCGAGCGGCCAGGGTACTGCGGGAGCTGACTGCTAAGGCCGGCTGGAATCAGCGGATTTTCGCGCACCGTGACGCGGCCGCCCTGGTCGAGGAAGAGAATCGTTGCGCCGTTGGCACTGGCCGCGCCACTAAGGGCGAGCGTGACGAGCGCCGACGCAACGCATAAAAAAGGCCTACGGCGCACGTAGACAAGGCTAGAGAGAACGCGTCGGCGCGGTCGCAGTAAGCCTTGCAGCTGGGACATTTCGCTGCCCGTGAGGCCACCGCCGAAGCCGGGTTCGAGTCATTCGCCACGTATGCTTAACGGCTGATGAACGCGCAACCGCCCGCGAGCCCTTCAGTCTTCCGACGCTTGCTCGACGCCGCTGGCTGGCCGGTTTTGCTGGTGATCTTCATCCCGATCGCCGTGATCCTTCAATACGGCGGCGGCGGCTCAACGGTGATCTTCATCACGGCGGCGCTTGGCGTTATTCCAACCGCAGCACTGATGGGCCGCGCGACCGAGGAGCTCGCGGCCCGGTCAGGCCCTGGTATCGGCGGGCTTTTGAACGTCACATTCGGTAATGCACCAGAGCTGATCATTGCTCTCGTGGCGCTCAACGCTGGGCTTCAGGAGGTTGTCAAGGCCTCGATCGCCGGCTCGATCATCGGCAACATTCTGCTCGTCCTTGGCGCCTCAATGTTCTTCGGTGGCTTGGGCCGTGACGAGCAGAAGTTCAGCGCCCGGGCCGCCAGCGCGCAGACTTCGATGCTCTTTCTCGCGGTGGCCGCGATCGTAATGCCAGCGGTCTACGAGCTGGTCGTCGGCAGTGGCCTACCGAAGCCCAACGAAGTGATCGTTGACTACGACTCAAGTGTTGAGACGCTCTCGCTTGTCGTTGCAGCCGTGCTGCTGATCGGATACGGAGCTGGGCTCGTCTTCTCGCTCAAGACGCACCGCCGCATCTTTAATCCGGAGCCGGGCGACTTGGAGGCGATCGGTGAGTCATGGAGTGTCAAGAAGTCGGTGATTGCGCTGGCGATTGCCGGTATCGCGGTTGCGGCAATGTCGGAGATTCTCGTCGGCTCGATCGAAGAGACCGCCAGCAAGCTGGAGATCAGCGAGTTCTTCATTGGCGCGATCATCGTTGCGATCGTCGGCAACGCTGCTGAGCACTGGGTCGCAGTGCTCGCTGCACGCAAGGATCAGATGAACCTTGCGGTCAACATCTCGATCGGTTCGAGCGCCCAGATTGCGCTCTTTGTCGCGCCCGTCTTGATCCTCGCCTCGCACCTGATCGGCCCACACCCGATGGCGCTGGTTTTCAACGGCTTTGAGCTCGCTGCATTGATCCTCTCGGCGCTGCTCGCCAGCCAAGTGACTCAGGACGGCCGTTCGAACTGGTTTGAAGGGCTTCAGCTACTAGCCGTCTACGTGATCATCGCTTTCTCGTTCTTGCTTGCCTGAACGGGGCGACTAAATCCGTCATGATCGCTGAGCGTGCGACTCGATTCGATAACCCCCGGCGACATCGTTCGCGTCTCAATCCGCGGACGCGTCTTCCATGCCGTCGTGCGCGGCAGCGATCCTGGCGGAGTTCAGATCGAACCAATTGAGCGCGGCATCACGCAGCGCCACGCGAAGGCGCGCGACATCGTCGAGCATTGGTCGAAGGGTGGCCGCCCGCGCGCCGCTGGCGCCCGCGCCGTGAACCCTGAACAGCGCTCACTCGACGACTTGCTCGACCGCTGAGCCGCGCCGCCAGGCGACGCTCGTCATACTATTGGGCGTGTCTGAACGCAAGACCGACGAGGCCGTCGCCGAAGCGGTACCGCTTACCGCGACGCGCACTTCAGCAAATACTGGCGGCGGTCCGGGCGGCAGCGATCCTCTCGTCGGCGAGCTGCGCCGCGCCGGCCTTTTGCCGCTGCTGGTGCTCCACCTTCTGTCAGCGGGAGCCTCCTACGGCAACGCCTTGATCGAAGGGATAAGCATCTCGACCGGAGGACTAATCAGCGTCAACCCGAATACGATGTACCCGCTCTTGCGCGCGCTTGAGGAGAACGAGTTTGTGACCGGCGAGTGGGAGCACCCTGAGCGCCGCTCGCGCCGTTTCTACGCGATCACCGAGCAGGGCGAACTCGAGCGTCAGCGGCTCGTCGCCGAGATTAAGCCGCGCCTTGAGGAGGTTGCCTCGGCGCTTGAGCTGCTGCGCCGAGTGCTCTAGTGAGCACGGCCTCCGCGAAGACGATCATCAGCGGCGTTGAGCTGACTGCGGCGCAAGCTCTTTGGTACGACCGCGAGTCTTGGCCGCTTTTCATCGATGGCTTGCGCTCGATCGTCAGTGTCTCTGGTGAGCCGCCCTTGGTTGGATCGAGTGTCGTCTGGCAGTCAACCCCGGCTGGGCGTGGTGAGGTCCGTGAAACGGTGCTTAGTTACGAGCCTGGAGTGGGGCAGGAGCTAGAGGTCGAAGATCGCGCCATTGCGGCTCGTCAGCGCGTGCATTTTTTAGTCGTCGATGGGCAGCTGCGAGTCGAGCTCGAACTTGACTACCGGCTAAAGAGCTCAAATCCGTTCCGAGCCGTCACCGATTGGCTCTTCATTCGCCGCGCGCAAAGTGAGTCGCTACAGCGGACGCTGACCGCCTTCCGACTCGAGCTCGAAGCTCAACGCGAAGCAGCTGCTGCGCGCTAGCGCGCGATCGCGGCGCGCGCCCGTAGCGCCGCTTCGAGCCGCAGCAGGCTCTCTTCGAGCGCGGCGATCTGTTCGGCGCTAAGCCCCCCGATCAGCGCCGTCTGCGCCGCATCGGCGCTCTTTTCCGTGGCCTCAGCTAGCAGCGCAATACGCTCGTCAAGATCGCCCTGGCCGGCCCAGCTTGCCAGTTCGGCGACTGCGGCACGGAGCGCGCAATCGAGCTGGAATGCCGCTTCGCGCCAGCGGCTAGCGTCAACGTCGGCTCTCGCTCGGAGCGTCAGTTCCTCACAGGCGAGAATCACGTCGCGCCCGCTAAGCACAGCCGCTAGGCGCTCCTGCGGGCTGAGGACGGCTTCGCGGCGCTGCCTGCCAGCGCCAAGCACCACCTCAACCGCCGAACTCCAGCGGCCGCTTGCGACCTCCTCGCCGGCTCCAACCCCAACCCTCAGCACCAATGCCTGGCCGGGTGCGACTGCGTGTGCGGCAGGGTCGGCGGCAGCAATCCGTTGCCGCTGGAGGACGGAGTTGACGACCGCGAGCCCAGCTAGCGCTTCGGATTCGTAATCGGCGCCGCGCAGCCAGGCCGCTGGATCTCCTTCGAGCGGGCGAGCGTCGATCAGCGTCGCGCGGCCGATTTCGACCGCTGTCGCTTCAGGGTTTGGACTGGCTGCGCGAGCGCGGCGGCGGTTTGCTGGATGGCGGCGAGGCTGCCGATGACTTCCTCGCGCACGCGGAGGAAGAGTTCGTATTCCAACTTCATCGCGCGCTCTTCCGCGCCGAGGATTTTGCCTTCCATCGCCTTCAGCTCGGGCGTGATGAAGCGTTCGCCGTTGGCGATGGTTTGCTTGCGTATGTAGTCGG
>OFRL01000711.1_pt1 | contig 13613 bp, 7 predicted proteins | sample 1543121 | NCBI WGS metagenome assembly OFRL01 (sample SAMN07774228, study PRJEB24372) | wastewater metagenome | isolation source: Lake Maggiore Cannobio | place: Italy: Cannobio | collected 2016-01
TATATCAGCCCCGCGCAGTTCGAACGAACCGCGTCACGTTGAGCAAATGCCTCTCCACTTTTGCGGGGCAAGTCCATGACACAATCGCTTTCTTCAAACAGCATGTTGAGAATGGAAATCTCTGGGAAGAGCTGTGGATCGAGGAAAAGCCCAAAAAAGAACGGGCCGCCCAGCTTATCTATTACGCAATTGCTGATGCATATTGCCACGCCAATAATGTCGATATTTCGCCTGAGGCAAACATGGGCGGTGGCCCCATCGACTTTAAATTTTCCCAAGGTTATCAGTCGCGTGTCTTGGTAGAAATGAAACGATCAAGCGGCACCGTTCGACACGGTTACGAAAAACAACTGGAAATATACCTAGATGCATCGCGGTCGCAGCATGGCATATTCGTGGTTATGGACTTTGGCGACTTGGGCAAAAAGCTCGAACAGATCACAGAGATTCAGGCCAACCGTCGGGCAATGGGCGGGCGAGCTTCCGACATTGTGGTAATCGATGCCACTAGGAAAGCGTCGGCCAGCAGGCGACATTGAGAGCTGTGGTCACAAATGCAATTTCCGCTACCTATCACTATACCCCCTCCCTTCCAGGGAGGGGAGATAAAGCGGCAGTGTCCCACCCGATTGACACGCCCCCTGCCTCCGCGACAGAAGAGCGCGTGCGCTTCCCTCCATCCGGAGCTTTCCCCATGCTGTCCCGTGCCGCCCTCTTGCTGGGCGCTGCCCTGCTTCCGCTGACCGCCGCCACCGCCAAACCTGCCCCGGCAGCATCCGCCCCCGCGATCAAGCCGATTGGCTTCACCGAACGCACGCTCGCCAACGGCCTTCGCGTCTATGCCATCCGCGACACGTCGACGCCCAACGTCTCGGTGCAAGTGTGGTACGATGTCGGCTCAAAGGATGACCCGGCCGGTCGCTCGGGCTTTGCGCACATGTTCGAACATCTCATGTTCAAGGCGACGCGGAATCTGGTCTCGGAGCAGATGGACCGGCTGACCGAGGATGTCGGCGGTAACAACAACGCCTCAACCAATGACGACTATACCGAATATCACGAGACGATCCCGGCCAACCACTTGCAGCGCCTGCTGTTCGCAGAGGCCGACCGGATGGCCGCGCTCGTCGTCGAGCCGAAGAGCTTCGCCTCCGAACGCGACGTGGTGAAGGAGGAGCTGCGCCAGAACACCAATGCGCGGCCTTACGGCAAGCTGTTCTCACTCTATTTCCCGGCGATTTCTTACACCCGCCATCCTTATGCACGCGGCACGATCGGCAGCCTCGACAACCTGCAAAGTGCGCAGATCGATGACGTGCGCGCGTTCCACGCGACCTATTACCGGCCCGACAATGCCGTATTGGTGGTCTCCGGCAATTTCGATCCCAAGCAGCTCGACGCCTGGGTCGACCAGTATTTCGCCGGGATCAAGCGCCCGACCACCCCGATCCCGCGCGTGACGGTGACCGAGCCCGAGCGCACCTCGGCCACGCACTATGTCGTGCGTGAGGCCAATACGCCGCTGCCTGCGGTGATGATCAGCTACCCGATCCCCGCCGACAGCGACCTCGACAATGCCGCGCTGACGGTGCTCAACGCGGTCCTGTCGCAGGGTGAAAGCTCGCGGCTGTATGAGACGCTGGTCTATCGCGACCAGCTCGCGCAGAGCGCCGAAAGCGTGCTCGATTCCAAACAGGGGCCGGGCAATCTCGCGGTGTTCGCGATCCTGGCCGGAGGCAAGAAGGCCGCAGACGGCGAAACCGCGTTGCGCCGCGAAGTCGCCCGTTTGCGCAACACGCCCGTCAGCGCTGCCGAACTGGCCGAGGCCAAGAACGAAATCCTGACTTCCGCGCTTGAATCGCGCGAAACCGCCGAGGGCAAGGGGCGCACGATTGCCTCCTCGGTGATCATCGATCGCGACCCGCGCGCCGCCGACCGGCAACTCGCCGCGATCGGTCAGGTCACCGCCGCCGATATCCAGCGCGTTGCGGCCAAATATCTGCGCGACGAACGCTCGGCGACGATCCAGTATCTGCCCGAGGACAAGACCATCGCTGCGCCGCAGAACGACCGGATCGAAGTCGCCGATACCGTCGTGGTCAAGCCGCTGGTCGTGCCGGGCGCGGTTGCGGTGGTGACGCCAGCGAGCGCGGCCGAGCGGATCGCCCCGCCACCGGCTGGCCCCGCCATCGCGGCGAGCGCGCCTGCCCCGCAGGAATTCAAGCTCGCCAACGGGCTGCGCGTGGTGGTGGTCGAAAAGCATGATCTCCCCCTGCTGAGCGCCTTGCTGATCGCGCAGGGCGGCGGCGCGGCGGATCCGGCCGATCGCGCCGGATTGGGCAGCCTCACCGCCGACTTGATGACCAAGGGCACCAAGACGCGCTCGGCCACCGAAATCGCGCGGCAAATCGAATCGCTCGGCGGGTCGATTTCGAGCGATGCGAGCTTCGACGGATCGAGCGTGACCGTAACCGTGAAATCCGACCAGGCCGCGCCTGCGCTCGCCATCCTGGCCGATGTGGCGCGCAATCCGGTGTTCGCATCCGAGGAAATCGAACGGGCACGGGCGCAGGCGATCGACGGTGTGCAGGTCGCGATCAAGAATCCGAGCCAGCTTGCCGGGCTCGTCGCCGCGCGGGCCGCGCTTGGCGATACCGAATATGGCCATCCGCTGTCGGGCACGCCGAACTCGCTCAAGGCGATTACCCAGGCCGACATCCGCCGCGCCTATGCCGAGGCCTGGGCACCCGGACGCAGCACGCTGGTGCTGGTCGGTGACGTGACCCCGGCGCAAGCGAAGACCTTGGCGGAGAGCAATTTCGCCAATTGGACCGCACCCGCCGCGCCACCGGAAGCGGTCACGCCGGTCGCCGCCTATCCCAAACCACGCGTGATCGTCGTCGACATGCCCGGCTCGGGCCAGGCAGGCGTGGTCGTCGCACGCCCGGGCCTCGCGCGCACAGACGCAGCCTATTATCCGGCGGCGGTCGCCAATACCGTGCTGGGCGGCGGCTTCTCTTCGCGGCTCAATCAGGAAATCCGCATCAAGCGCGGGCTGGCCTATGGCGCGGGCAGCAGCCTGCAAGCCGGACGCGATCCCGGTGCCATCGCCGCGCGCACTTCGACCAAGAACCCCAGTGCACCGGAGACGGTGTCGATCATCCTCGCCGAAATGAAGCGGCTTGGCGCCGAACCCGTCACCGCTGCCGAACTCGAAACCCGCAAGGCGGTGCTCGTCGGCAATTTCGGGCGCGCGACCGAGACCACTGGCGGGATTGCAGGGACGATCGGCAGCTATACCGTGCAGGGCGTGCCCCTCAGCGAGCTGGGGCGCTATACCCAGCGCGTCGCGGCGGTCGATCCTGCAGCGGTGCAGGCGGCGGCGGCAAAGCTGCTCGACCCAAGCGTGGCGAGCATCGTCGTGGTGGGCGACGCCAAGCTGTTCCTGCCCGAACTGCGCAAGACCTATCCCGACGCAGAAGTGATCGCGGCGGATGCGCTGAAGCTCGACAGCGCTTCGCTCAAATAGGGTCCGCGCGGCGAAACCCTTGCATTAACCAACAAGTGTTTCGCCGCGGGACGCCGCAAAATCGGTGGCATCGCGGGGCTCCGAGATCGGGTATGGGCGACGCGTGCGCGTGTGGACGATCCTCGGTTGGTTACAGACTCGGCGGCTGAGCAAGCTCGGCCTCGTCGGCCTGTGCGCGCTGATGCTGGCAGGCGTGTCGGCACACGCCGCCTTGCGCGCGATCGTCGATCAGCAGGCCAAGGCGTCCCGCAACGCCGCGCCGCCGACCGGGTATGAAGCCGAGGATCATTTCCCCGGTTCTGCCTATTTCTACACGGCCGATGAGGCACCAGTCCCGGCGCGCGGTGCGACCGGCACGATCGCGCTGCCAGACCTGCCCTTGCCCACCGGCGCAGCGACGCTGGCCCCCGACGGGTCGATCCACCCCGCAGCCCCCTTCTCGCTTGCCAATGTCAGCGCGACCGATCGCGGGCGGGCGCTGCAATGCCTGACCACCGCCATTTACTATGAAGCCGCGACCGAGCCCGATGCCGGGCAGCAGGCGGTCGCACAGGTGATCCTAAACCGCGTGCGCCATCCCGCCTTTCCGGCGACGGTGTGCGGGGTGGTGTTTCAGGGGTCCGATCATGCCGGATGCCAGTTCAGCTTCGCCTGTGACGGGTCGCTGCAACGCGGGACACCTGGCAAGGCGGCGTGGCTGCGCGCGCTGAAAGTCGCCGCCGCTGCGCTGGGCGGCCATGTCATGGCGCAGGTCGGGATGGCGACGCACTACCATACCTATGCCGTCACGCCGGCGTGGAACCGCAGCCTGGTGATGACGGCGGCGATCGGCGCACATTTCTTTCACCGCTGGCAAGGCTGGTGGGGCACGCCTGCCGCGTTCCGCCAGAGCTACGTCGGGGGTGAGCCGGTGCCGGGACCGCTGGCGCGGATCACCCCGACGCCCGTCATCGCCGCTGCGCCTCCGCCCCCAGCCGCCCCGAAGACGGCGAGCGCCGCGATACAGCCCGCCTATGCGCAAGCGAGCCTGCCAGTCGCGCCTCGCCCTGCCGCCGATACGCTGCCAGGCGACTCGCAAATCCTCGACCGCTGGAAGGATTCGGGCAAGCCGCTGCGCTAGCTCCGCGTCACCCCGGCCTTGTGCCGGGGTCTACCATGGTGTTCCTCCAACACCTGCAGGATTTGCCGCCCGGTGGCCCCCGGGACGAGCCCGGGGTGACGAAATGGGCGCGGTCTTTTCGCCTTACTTCCCTGCCCCCAGATATTTGTCGAACCACGCCAGCGTGCGCCGCCGCACATCGGCGGCGTTGACCGGATTGCGGATGCCGTGGCCCTCTTCGGGGTAGATCACCAGGCTGGTCGGCACGCCCATGTCGTGCAGGCCATGCCAATATTCGACCGACTGCGTCGGCGGCACCTCAATGTCGCGTTCGCCGACATAGATGAAGGTCGGGGTGTGCGCCTGCTTGATGAAATTGACGGCAGAGACATCCTCATACGCCTTGCGGTCGTCGTACATCGTCTTGCCGAAGAACGGCAGCATCCACTGATCGATGCCGTTGGTGCCATAATAGCTCACCCAATTGCTGAGCCCCGCGCCCGCGACGATCGCCTTGAAGCGATTGGTCTGGGTGTTGGCCCACATCGACATGAAGCCGCCATAGCTGCCGCCCGTCAGGCCCAGACGGGCATCATCGACCGGCGCGACCTTCTCGACCGCGTCGATCCCGGTCAGGATATCGCGCAAGTCGCCGCCGCCGAAATCACGCTTGTTGGCGGCGGTGAACGCCTCGCCCTGGCCATAGCTGCCGCGCGGATTGGGCAGGAAGATGTAATAGCCCGCCGCCAGCAGATCGCCAAAGCCCCCGCCAAAATAGGGAACGTTCGCGGAGGAGGGACCACCATGCACGATCGTGACCATCGGCGCTTTCTTGGCCGGGTCGGCCCCAAGTGGCGCGAGCAGCCAGCCCTGGACGGTGAAACCGTCATTTTTCCACGTAATGCTGCGCGCGGTCATCGCCGCGGGGACAGCATCATTGTCATGGGTGATCTGGACCGGTGCTGTGACCGGCCCGGCAAAGATCGCCGGGGCATGCGTGAAGTCCTGCGCGACGGTGGCGACCGTCAGCCCATCCGCACTGAACGCGGCCTTGGCATCGCCCGCGGCGAGACTGGCGGGGCGGCTCCAGCCGAGACCGTCGGCGCGTTCCCCGGCAAAGGTGAACAGACCCATCCGGTCGCCGCTGAGCGCGGTGCCGCGGATAAACCGATCCTTCCACACCAGCGACGTAACCGTCAGCGTGCTGTGCGGCATAAGATTTTGCGGCTCGCCACCGGCGAAGGGCACGGTCCACACATCGCCGCCGACCGCGCCGAAATCGCTCATCAGCCCGCCAATATAGGCGACTGTCTTGCCATCGGGGGAAACGCGCGGGAAGTTGAGCTGCGTCGTCGGCTTGGCGATCGTGCGGACCGCGCCCGTTTTCGCGTCCACCGCATCGAGCGTCGCCACCCACCAATTGTTATCGCCATTGCCCAGCGCCGAGGTGACCACGAACCCCTTGCTGTCGGGCGTCCAGTCATATTCATAGATATAGCGATCGGCCGGCGACACCGGCTTCACCGCCTCCGCCGAGACCGGCGCGCCCGACACGTCGAACACCGCGATCCGCTGCTCGTCGCTCTTTTCGCCAATTTCGCCGATCTGGCGCACCCCGGCTTGCGCCGCGCCCGCTTCCTTGGCCGCACCGATTGTCACCAGCACCGCCAGCCGCGTCCCGTCGGGCGAGAAGCGCGGGGTTTGCGCGATGCCGCTGATCGTTGCCACGGTGCGCGCCTTGCCATCGTGATCGAGCGCAAGCGTCACCGTGCCCGCCTTGCGATCGCGCGCGAGCCAGGCGAGGCTGCCATCGGGCGCGAAGGTCAAGCCAGACAGGCCGCAGGCGCTGGCGCACGGATCGAAGCTGCGCTGGACCTTGCCGGTCTTGGCGCTGCGCAGCGTGATCGTGCTTTTGCCCGTCGCATCGCTTTCGACCGTCGCAATCGTGTCGCCCTTTGCCGACAGCGCGAGGCTGCCATAGCCGTGGACCGGTGCCGCGAGCGCGGGCGTGGCGACAGCGGAAAGCAGAAGGGCGAACACAGTGAGGCGCATGAAAGGAAAGCTCCGTCGAGGTGATGGAGCGGTGTAGCACGGTGCTGCGGCGGGGCAACTGCTCGCGCTTCTTCTTCCGCACCATCCAAGCGCACCCGATACTCAAACCCCTCCCCTCCCTGACAGGGAGCGGAGGGGAAGGGAAAAACAAGCGCCCACTATTTCTCCAGCCCCTTGGCCTTCCCCCACGACCGCGCCGCCGTGTACCCAAGATAGCCCGTGCCGAAGAGCGCATAAAGCGGCTCCGGGATACCATTCAGATACGCATTCATCCCCGCCGCGATGTCCCTGGCCATTTGCGGTTGCGCAGCCGCGATCAGGCCCATCGGGATCGCCCACAGCAAGAGCGTATACATAACGTAGAGAAAGCTCGGCCGTGCGCGACTGGTCCAGGGATCGGCGCTTTGCGCTTCGGCCAGGATCGCCGAGATCTGCGTTTTGACCTGCTCCATCTCTTGCGTGCCCTGCAGCGTGAGCAATTTGAGCTTGGCCTCGTCGCGCGCCTTGGGGTCGGGGATGATCTTGTCGATGATGCTGGTGATGGGGCCGATCAGGCCGTCGAGAAGTCCCATGATCTCACTCCTGTTGAAGGTCGGAAGTCCACAAAGTCCACGCTACGTCCCCCCAGTTTCGGGGTTCACGCGGGTTAACCAATTCGGTTGGCGAGCCACCCGTAGAGAAAGGCTTCATTGGCCAGGCGGCGCTCGGCAAGCGCGACATAGCGTTCGCCTTGCAACGCCTCGATTGCCTTGAGCAGCACCGCCTCGCCGCCTGCCCCGCGCCGCTTGAGAAAGGCCGCAAGCGCAGCGAGCGTCACCGCGCCGATACGCCCGTCGACGGGCATGTCAGGGTAATCGGTGGCCCCGCGATTGAGCGCGTTGAGGGCGCGTTGCAGGAAGGCGGCTGCGACCGCCGGCCCCATATTGACGCCGCTGTCGAACAGCTCGGCGGCAAGACCGGGCGCGTGTTCGGCAATGGCGTCGAAGCGCGGTGCCTCCCAATAGAGCCGCCGATACAGCGCCCGCGCCCGCTCGACCGGAAAACTGCACATCGGCCCATCATAGCCATTGGCGCGCGCCACGGCGGCGGTAATCCCAAACCGTGTCTCGCCGCCACGATCGGCGGGATGGTTGACGTATCCCCCTTCGCGATCCAGCACGGTGTCGATCAAGCTGTCGATGGTCATGGCTACCTCCTGGCATAAGGAAGTAACCTATTTGGTATTTGTAGGACAGCCTTGCTCGTCCCCTCCCTGGAAGAGCGTTGGGTGAACAGCGCCCCGCGCTGTTCAGGTCATGCTGGGGGCATGACCGACCCCACGCTGGGTCGGGGGTGGGTCGGCCCGTTATCGAACGCATCCCCAGCCATTGGCCAACCCACCCCCAGCCCCTCCCTTCCAGGGAGGGGAGAAGATGACGCCTCGCTTACGGCTTCCCCGACCCCACTTGCGCCAGCAATACATCCACCGCTGCGCGCAACTGCGCGTCCTGGCCAGTCGCACTTTCCCCCAAGGCCCGCTCCACCGCCAAGTCAACCGGGCGCGGGTGCATTTCCATATCCTGCCCGCGCCCGTCCTGAATGCGCGTGCTCGGCGTGCGTACCGAGGAGCCGTCGATCAACGGCTCAGCCCCGGTAAAGATGATCCATCCCGCCGTCGGCTGCCCGACGACCTTGCCGAGCCCGAGCGCGCGATAGCCTTCGGTGAAATCCTCCGCATCCGAGAGCGAGGATTCGTTGGTGACGAGCACGGTCGGCTTGCCGAGCGCACGCTGCCCCAAGGCCTGGCGCCCCGGCAGCGAGAACAGGTCGCGCGGCGTCATCGTCAAATAGTTGCGCCGTGCGAACACGTCGATCGCATAGCCGTTGATGAAGCCGCCATTGTTGTTGCGGATATCGACCACCACGCCCTGCTTGCCCTGATTTTCCGCATCGAGATCAAGATAGAGCTGATCGAGCGATTCTGACGACATGTCGGCGATATGGACATAGCCGAGCTTGCCGCCCGACAATCGCTCGACCAGCGCGCGGCGATCGTCGACCCATTGGCGGTAAGCGAGCCCGGCCGCGCTTCCGGCCGAAACCGGGCGCACCACCACCTCGCGGCGGCCATTTGCCCCCTCGACGCCCAACCGTACGCGGCGGCCGACGGTATTTTCCAGCAGCGCGTCGAGATTGTCGTGGGCACCGACCGCGACACCGCCGACGCTGACGATGCGCTCGCCCGGCACGATCTTTTCGATCGCGGCAGGGCTCAGCGTCACCACCTCGCGCACGACGAGCCCGCGCCCGGCCTCGTAGGCGGAACGATCGAACCGCACGCCAATATCGCCGACGCGGCCCGATGGCAGCGTCCCCGGCCCCGTGAAGGGCCGATTGATGCCGGTATGCGAGGCATTGAGTTCGCCGATCATCAGGCCAATGATCCGGCGCAGTTCGTCGGGCGTGCGGGCACCCGCGACATAGGGCTGGAAGCGCGCGCGTAGCGCCGCCCAGTCATGGCCGTTGAACCTGGCATCGAAGAACTTGCGGTTCAGGATGCTCCACGCTTCATCGAACACGACCTGCTTCTCGGTCGCGAAGTCGACGTCCATATCGGCCGCGACATTGATCGGCTTGGGCTTGGGGGAATCGATCGGCGTTGAAACGACACGTCCGCCGTCGAGATAGAACAGAACCTTGCCATCCCCCGACAGTGCGAAATCGCCCTTGGGACGATCGCTCTGCGTCAATTGCTGTGCGACCGGGGGCTCGTCGGCGAGTTCGTCGAGATTGTAGCTGTAGAGATTGGCCCGCCCCTTTTCCGATGCGCGGAAGACCAGCGTCTTGCCGTCGGCGCTGATCACCGGGGTGTCGGCGCTGAGGCCCAGCGGCAGGATCGTCGCGCGCCCGCGCAATCCCTGCCACACGATGGTGACGGGCGGCACTTTGGGCGCGAGCACCGGCGCAGCACCTTTTTTCGTTGCTACCGGCAGCGGCTTTGGCGTGGCGGGCGCGGGGATATCGGTGGGGACTTCGGGCGCGCCTGGCTGTTTGCCGGGCTTGAACAGGTCGCTGAACTTGTCCTCGCGGAACTTGGGCACGTGCGGCAGCAGATCGATGCGGACGACACGCGAATCCTCGCTGCGCTGCGCGGTGTCGAACAGGATATACTTGCCATCGGGCGACCAGGCGATGCCACCCATCTCGCCATTGCCAAGGAAGCTGACCGGGCGCGCCGCGCCCCCCGCCGCCGGGACGACATGGACGTTCACGAACGAACGCGCATCGCGCAACGGGAAGGCGACATATTGGCCATCGGGCGACCAGGTCGGGCGCGGCCCCTCGCGCCCGTCGGTGGCGATTGCACCGGTGAAAAGCGTGCGATCGGTGCCGCCTGCCCCAAGCGTGACCAGGTGCAGTTCGCGGTCGTTGAGCACATAGGCCACCGACTTGCCGTCGGGGGCGTAGGACGGCACCGACGCGATGCCGTGTGTGGTGAGCATCGTCTCGCGACCGCTGGCGACATCATATTCGACCAGCGCATGGTCGAGCCCGCGCTCGGAGATGACCAAGGCGCGGCGGCTGTCGGGCGACCACACCACTTCGCGCTCGGCCCCCGGCGTATTGGTGATGCGCTGTGCCGGGCCGCCATCCTTGGCCGGGGCGGCGAAGACTTCGCCGTGGCCGATCACCGCGACCTTCTGCCCGTCTCCCGAAACAGCGAGGCGACTGAAGCTCTGCAATTGTTCGTGGCGGCGCGGCGTCCCGTTGGCGGCCCCGCGCAGCGTGATCGGCACCGCGCTCGCCTGGCCGGTCGCGGGATCATAGCGCCACACGCCGAAATCGCGCTCGAACACGATGGCCGATCCATTCGCCGCCATCGACGGGTAGAGTAGCCGACCATCGCCGAAGTGCGTCAGTTGTTCGGGTGCCGCCCCCTCGCCCAGCCCCACGCGCCACAGATTTTCTGTGCCGCCACGCGCGCTCATATAGACGATGCTGTGGCCGTCGCGGCTCCACATCGGCCAGGCGTGCTTCTCACCGCCGGGCAACAAGCGGCGATAGGCACCGCCCTCGGCGACGGGTTTCAACCACAGCTCGGTCTCATCGATATGCGAGGTGCCGTTGCGCCACCATTGCGCCCCGCTCAGGCCGCGCGCGTTGATCGCCAGCATGGTGCCGTCGGGCGACGGTGCCGCCTGAAATTCGGCGAGATATTTCTCGCGGCTGACCTGCATGGGCGTGCCGCCCGATGCCGCCACCCGATAGATATCCGCCTGCCGCCCGACATCGGCAACGCCCGAGGCGAAATAGAGGTATTTGCCGTCGGGTGACCAGGCATCGAGTTCTTCAGCCGATTCCGCATAGGTCAATCGCGTCACCGCGCCGCTGGCGAGATCCAGCACGTACAGATTCTGGCTGCCCCCACGGGTGGAGGTGAAGGCGAGCCGGGTGCCATCCGGCGAATAAAGCGGGCGTCCCTCGGTCGCGGCATCGGTGACGAGCGGGCGGGCGGTGCCGCCGGTCGCCGCCACTTCCCAGATGTCCCCGCCCGAGGCGAAGGCGATGAGACTGCCATCGGGCGACAGGCTCGGCTCGGCAAAGGCCGCCCTGGCACCGCCCTCTTGTGCGGACGCAGAACGCGACCCGAGTGCGGTCGATGCGAGCAACGTCGCCGCGGCGAATGCAAGGCCCCGGAAGATCATGGAAGCACGCCTCAATATTATAGGAATTTGCTTATCGCCATTTCTCATCAGCAAAGCGTAAAACAGTGTTCATCACAAGCGCCGTCTGCCATGTTAGCATCGGCTTAACCGAAGAGGTTCAACAGGGCCGAAATGGACCCTATCACTCTCCCGGCGTTTTCTCCCGTGGTGCCAGTCCGCCGACCGCACAGTGCTGCACTTGCTCTGTTTGGCGGCCTCATCCTATTATTGGCTTGGGGCGGCGTCGCGATATCGCGCGGTAATGGGTATGTCGCACCCTTATGGTTGGCCAACGCGGCACTTGCCGCGACCATCTTGCAAGCAGGCTGGCGCAGTGCTTGGTATTGGATTGCGACGGCCTTCATTGCCTTGTGCCTTGCCGCCAGCTTGAACGGGGATCCTCCGCTATTTTCCCCGGTACTCGCGGCGGTCAATTGTGCCGAAGCGATCGGCGGCAGTTGGCTGCTGATGCGGTGGCAGAAACACACGCCCGACATGGCCGACTTTCGCGACCTGCTGCGCTTCGCCCTATGTTGCTGCGGCGTCGCCCCGGCCGTGTCCGGGGTGGCCGCAACGCTCTGGCTGGCTCCGCACGATCTTTGGCATGGCCTGTCGATTTGGCGATATTGGTTTCTCGCCGATAGCCTGGGGATGTTGATCGGCGGGCCGATCGCTTTGATCGCAATCGATAGCTGGAGCAATCGCCGCAAGGTCACCCCCCCGCGCGCGTTCGAGATCGCGGCGATCCTGACCGCCAATGCTCTGGTGGCGGCAATCGTGTTTCTACAACCCGCCTATCCGATGTTCTTCGTTGCACTGCCCTTGATCATTCTGGCCTCATTCCGACTGGGCGTCCGCGGAGCGGCCGCCGCGATCGCGGTGGTCGGTATCATCGGTACGGTGGGAACGCTGTCGGGGCTGGGCCCGGCTTACATGATCGGCGGGACGCTCGCGACACGCGTCCATCTGCTGCAACTGTTCCTGGCTGCGTGTTTCGGAATCAGCCTGCCGTTCGCGGCGGCGATCGCGGGACGCGAGCGCATTCGCGAGGAGTTGAAGCGCAGCCGCGACTTTTCGGAAACCCTCGTATCCTCGATGCAGGAAATCGTGTTCCGGACCGATGCCGAGCGGCGCTGGATCTTCCTGAATCCCGCCTGGGAAACGATTACCGGCTATAGTGTTGCGGAAAGCCTGGGGCGATCAACAACCGAATATCTTTTGCCCGAAGACCGCGCCCAGGGGGACGCGCGTTTCAACAAAATCATCAGCGGAGAGGTGACCGAAGCGACCCTGCGGCAACGCTTCTTCAATGCCGCTGGCGAATGCCGCCATATCGAGACCATGCTGCGCCGCCTCGCCGAGCCGGACGGCAGTTTCGCCGGGACGATCGGTACCATTCGCGATATTACAGAGACGGTTGCGACACAGCACGCCCTGACCGAGAGCGAAGCGCGCTTCCGGCGCCTGGCAGAAACCGCTCCCGTCGGAATTTTCCGCGCAGGTGCCACGGGCGGGCTGACCTATGTCAACCGCGCTTGGGCCGACAAGGTCGGGCTAAGCATGGAGGATGCGCTGGGCAACGGCTGGATGCGCGCTCTGGTCGACCCAACACCCTTTCTGGAACAGCCCGCCTGGGAAGACTTCAAACCGGGCGATGTGCGGGTCCGCGACAACGCCTTTCGGGGTTCGGACGGACGGGAATTGTGGTTCCAGACCGTCAACAGCCCTGAATTTGACGAAAATGGCGTGCTGATAGGTGGCTTGTACGGCGTGCGCGTAAACGGTCTCTTTGCCGGCGAATCCATGTTTCATCTCAAGCAAGATGTATCAAAAGTTGCACTCATGCACCTTGTCGCGACCATGCAAAATTCGGCAATGTCACTGCTTGATGTGCAATGGCTCACTCCTCACCTCGAAACACTTGGCGCAACGGAAATTCCCCGCGACGACTACCTGCGTCGTCTTGACGAGGCCGTCAACCCCTAACCTTGACGTATGAGTCGCCGCGACGAACCTTGGCTGATCCGCACCTATTCGGGGCATTCAACGGCAGAAGCGTCCAACGAGTTGTATCGCACCAACCTCGCTAAGGGCCAGACCGGTCTTTCCATCGCCTTCGACTTGCCAACCCAAACGGGTTACGACCCAGATCACATACTTGCCCGCGGCGAAGTAGGCAAAGTCGGCGTGCCGGTCGTGCACCTGGGTCACATGCGCTCGCTGATGCAACAGATTCCCCCTGGTCAGA
>OFRL01000717.1_pt1 | contig 13489 bp, 10 predicted proteins | sample 1543121 | NCBI WGS metagenome assembly OFRL01 (sample SAMN07774228, study PRJEB24372) | wastewater metagenome | isolation source: Lake Maggiore Cannobio | place: Italy: Cannobio | collected 2016-01
CGGTTCCACACCCGCTGCCCCGAAGCCATCGAGCGCTGCAAAACAGAAGAGCCGCTGTTGCGCGAGACCAGCGCCGGCCACTGGACCTCCTGCCTGCTCGTGAATTAGCGCGGCGGGTGCCGGGGTTGGGCTGCGGCATTAAAAGTGTCGCCCGCCGATTGAGTAATTTTGTTATGGCGCGCTGTTGCGCGATCCTTGCATCAAAGCTGTCGCGCGTCTTGAAATTTGCGCGCGGCGGCGCAACTGCTCCTCCAATCATAATTCCCTGCGCGGAGAACAGGTAAAGCCGTATCTATTCTGTGCGATAAATCGCGCGGCGAAAGGCCTGAATGACTTCGCTTGAGTCAGCTAAAGTAAAGACCGTAATCAAGATCCTGAGATTTACTTCGTTTGCGCCTGCGCATTCATGCAAGCAATAATACCCCCTAACTATGCCGGCCTGGAAAATGCAGATCTTGCGTCGTGTCTAGCTACGATCTACCGAATCAAGTTTTTGTAGAAGGATTCAAGAGCCCTTGAACATCGCTAATCCAAGCCTTTAGCAAGTCCATTTCCCCAGCCTCAAGAACCCCAATTTCAATCAAAGCCGAGTAGCACAGCACCAAATTTTCACTGAGGTGTCCAACCCCCGACTTCAGTTCCAAAGTCTGCAATGCGGCTATTATCTTTAGATTGTTGCAATAACCATCAACCTCATCTGCGAAGTCATTCATCAGATTATGTTCGTTGCGTTCTTGTCGCACAGTTGCGTTGTGGAAAAGCACTGACCAGTCATTTGACCAGCAAATCCGCTGTGCCACAAAGCTTCGCCAAATGTCCGTCATTCTGAAACTACAAAATGTAGGTAAATATAACAACATGTAGGCATCTGGAAACCACGTAGTATTTTGGCTATTGAATGGGCACCAAGAACCATTTGATAGTGCCAGCGGATCCAGTCTGTCAAATTTCACAGGAAGAGGCATGACAAGCCGGTAAATTGCATCCACATCTGGATTGTCATCTGCCAATCCTTGTTGGATGGGACATAGGGTTTGGTCTATGCCGATAGAGTGTGGTGGCATTGCGCCCCACAATTTCTCCAAGGGGAAACCTCTCGGCCAAATTTTATGACTGGAGAAGTATTGGTAAATATTTACGAAGTTATCTCCGGTGATGGTACGGCAGCGTGGGGAAATGTCTTTGGCGGCCCAAAATTCCAGCGTCGGGATGTTGTCGTCATCCGTTTCCACAATTATTTCGGCCCCCTCACTTATTGCTAATAAGTACCCAATATTCTTTCGAGAATAGTGACGCTCACGACATAGTTTTGAATAATCGAAGGGAAGTTTCGATTGATCTTCTAAAGAGTAAAATCTAGCATGTGGCAAATGAAAATCTCTTGGCGATTTAGAATCTCCGATAAGTATTAGTTCGTAGCCATACTCTTGAGATCCTATGGCATAGGATCTCAAGGCTTCATTGGGGCGCGAGACTGTAGTAATTACTAAATGTTTTGGCACGGCAAACAATTAATTGATTATACTGGCCGACGAGCGGATTCGTTTTAGTAAGTAATGGAGTAGCACCTCGAACGAGTTTAAAATAGCGCGTTTCGAAACGCTCGGTGATGGAGCGCGATAGTGTATCGGTATTTCAGCAAACCGTTTTTTGCGAAGCAAGTACCGAATTTCCGTCTGGAAAAAGTGTGCTTTTGAGAGCAGCGGATACGCCAAGATCTTGCCAACTATGTCGCGGTGAAAGCCTTGGAATCCAGAGGTCATGTCTGCCATCGAGGTTCCCAAAAGTGTGTTGGAAAGAATAGTTCCTGCACGCGACAAAAAAGTACGGTAATAGGTCGAATCCCAGATAGAGCCGCCGTTGATAAAACGGCTGCCGAACGCACACTCATTGCCTTCGTTTAAGACTCGTAAGAACATCGGGATAGCGCGCGGGTCGTGGCTGAGTCCGGCATCCATTTCTATGATTACATCGGCCCCTTTGTCGTATGCTTCTCGGTAACCGCGCATATAGGCATCAACAACATTCTTGCATTCCGGAGCCCAGATGGTAATAAAGCGGCTATCTTTGTTGGAAAACTCTTGGCATAGATGAAGTGTATTGTCCTGAGAGATTCGATCTACTATAAAATATACACATCCCGATTGGAGCCGGTCTAAGGTTGCAGATAATTGTAAAACGAAGGACGTAAACTGCTCTTGTTCATTTGCCATTGGTACTACTACCGCGAAATTGTCTGTAATGTACATTTTCGGTTTTCCCTTATTCATACTTCGAATATAGAGATTGTACTTTAGGCGAGACAGATAACTTTATCTTCTAGCGCAATCTATATTGCAGATAAGTGTACTTTGCCGGGATAGGCTAAGGAATAAGTTGCCCGGGCTATTATTTGAGGTGCGGAAATTTGTAAGCTGGGACTGTATTTCAAATGTGCTCCCGCAATCGAGTTAGTCGTTGAATAACTTGATTGAAGTATCATGTTTTCCCCGCACCCACAGTCGCTCAGCGGGCGCGCCACCACCCGTACGGACAGCATAGTCCGTTACGCGCTGGCGCATGTCGGCTCCGTCCACCCAAAACGACGATAGTTGCGATTCGTAGGCGCTGATCGCAGCCAGCTTTGCATCCAGGTCTTGCGCCGTGACCGGCATGGCACGCGCCGCAAAATCTGAACTTGGCAGAGTGATGCACTGCATCGCTGCAGCATCTTCTGCGTACGGGTAGTCCTCGTAATATCCACGCTTGCCGGGCAGCTCGGATTGCTGCGCGGCCAAGCGCACTAGTTGATGGTCCACATGGTTGCCAAGCGCAAGTGGTATCCAGATGTGGGTGTCCGCTGTCACGCCACTAATGCGCACAAGCTGCTGCGCCAGTTGCTGCACCAGCGCGTGCTCCACGGCATGCAGCGTTCCAAAGATTTGCGCATGCCCGGCGTAGAGCCACCCGCCTTCGGGATTTACGCGGTAGATGCAGTCCGGAAGTGTGAGGTGAACTGCCATTGCGCCCAGCAAATCTGCGGCGCGCAGATCTTCCGCCCTGCGCTGCGCGACCAGTTGTGCGGGCGTGCCCAGGCCCGCAGGGTTCCAACGCTGGTGCAGCCGGCTGGCATACGCGGACAACGGACCGGCCGGCGGCAGGCCCGCGCAAATGGTGACGATTGCAACGCGCTGTCCGCTGCGCGCCCATTGCGCCACCAGCGCACCGCAAGAAAACACAACATCATCAAAATGCGGCGAGAGCAGTACATGTTGCAGCGCGCGATTGACCATGATTGGAGCCGGTGCTAAAATTATTTTACGGCGATGGGCCGCTAGCTCAATTGGCAGAGCAGGGGCCTTTTAAGCCCTTGGTTACAGGTTCGATTCCTGTGCGGCTCACACCGTAAGCCCACCCGCAATGGTGGGCTTTGTGCTTCTATCTACAAACTGCGGCAGCCCAAATCAGATGGCCAGCGGCCATGTTGGCAGCACATCCATTGCCAGGTCATCCGCGTGGCCGGCGGCCAGGCGCTGGTGGGCGGCAGCCGCAATCATCGCGGCGTTGTCTGTGCACAATGCTTGCGGCGGTGAATACACCGGCACCTTGCCAGCGCGATCTTCAATCTCCGAGCGCAGCAGGCGGTTGGCGGAAACACCGCCGGCGATAAGAATGCCGCGCGCCTTGAACTTCTCCGCAGCCTGCGCCGTTTTTTCTGCAAGTACGTCGATGGCTGCAGCTTGAAAGCTGGCAGCCAGATCGTCGACGGGCAGCTCCTTTGGGCGCGGTGATTTCGCCGCGCTGCCGGCAAGCGCCGGGCTTTTCACTGCCCGCGCAACTGCCGTCTTCAATCCGCTAAAAGAAAAATCCCAGCTGTCATCCATCCACGCCCGTGGAAAATTAAACGCATCCGGATTGCCGCGCTGCGCTGCAAGTTCCATGTGCTGCCCGGCGGGGTATGGCATACCCAGCAGGCGCCCCACTTTGTCGAAGGCCTCGCCCGCAGCGTCGTCCAGTGTGCCGCCCAAGCGCTGGTACTCAAGATGCCCGGTGGCAAGCACCAGCTCTGTGTGGCCGCCAGATACGATAAGTGCGAGCACCGGGAACTTGATGCTGCGCACTGCACTGGTAAGCCACAGTGAATAGAGGTGGCCTTCGAGATGGTTGATGCCGAGCAGCGGCAGGCCGCTGCCCAATGCCAGGCCTTTGGCCGCGTTCATGCCCACCACCAGCGAGCCCACCAAGCCCGGTCCGCGCGTAACAGCAATCGCGTCGATGTCGCGCAGCGCAACATGCGCCTGCTTGAGCGCAGCGTCGATGACTTGGTACACAAGCTGCACATGCGCGCGCGACGCCATTTCTGGAAACACCCCGCCGTATTGCGCGTGCAGCTCGCTTTGCGATGCAATTACATTGGAGAGCACCGTTCGGCCGTCTTCCACCACGCCCGCTGCGGTTTCATCGCAGGATGTTTCAATGCCAAGTATGCGCGTGGGCATGGTTGTGGTCAGCCGGCACGCACAGGGATGACCAGCTGCTTGTCAAACTCTCCAATGGTTTCGGGACGCCCGGTGTCCGGGTTCATATAAATGAAATCCTCGATGCGCACGCCAAACCCGCGCTCCGGGTAATACAGCCCGGGCTCAACGGTGAGCACCATGCCGGCTTCAAGCTTGTCATCGTTACCGGGCACATCTGCCAGCCGGATGGCTTCATGGACGCTCAGGCCCAAGCTGTGCCCGAGGCCATGCAAATAACCATTGGTGGTGCCCGGATGGCTGTGGCTGGTGGGATGCCCCAGCTTCTCAAAGTATTCATTTACAAGGCGCTGGGGCTCGCGGCACGCCTGGCCCACGAACATGCTGTTGATGGCAATATCGAATGCAGCATGCACCTCGGCGTGCACGCGCTCCACCTCCGGCGGCGCATGGCCCACACACCATGTGCGCGTAAAGTCATAAAAATATCCGCCGCCAGCCTCGCGCGGAAAGTAGTCAAAGACGATTGTGCGGCCAAGCTCTATGGGCTGCGCATCCTCGCCGTGCGAATGCGGCACGGCTGCATCGCGCCCGATCGCAAAGATCACGCCTTCCGGATCCTCAAGCTCCAGCTCAAAGGTCCAGCGCCGGATCTCGCGCTTGACCGCGCCAATGGTGAGCGGGCTGCCGGCTGCAGTAATCAGCACGCCGGCGCGCGCCCGGTGGCTGGCCAGAAAGTCGCGCGTCTGCCCGATGACACTGATGGCGGCTGCAGCTGCGCGCCGGATGCGCGCCATTTCGGCAGCGCTTTTGGTGCGCTGTGCGCGGTCGAAAACTGTGGGTGTGGTCTCGCCCACAAAGCGGATTGCCGGCATGCGCTGGGCGAGGTCCGCAAACAGCGCCAGCGTGTGCCCTTGCTCGGCGCGTCCGTACACGCCTACACTGCCAGAAATGCCAAAGTCTGCGCACAGCGCCTGCACCAGCCGTGCGTGCGCCCGCAGCGCATCGCCACCTTCGGCAGCCAGCAGTTCACTTGGTTTGTACTTTGCGCGGTCAACCACCTGTAATCCGGATTTCGCGGCCTCGTCGCGTTCCATGCCAACCACAATCAGCACTGGTTCGTGGCCCCGCTGCTTGATTGCGAGCGTGCTAGCGCCAACCTTGGCGCCGTTTGCCAGATAGTACATGCACGGGTTCTCATGCGTTCCGCCCGAAACCAGCAGCGCATCCAGGCTGCGCTGCTGCATCAGGGTGTCGAGTTCGGTTTTCACAAGCGTCTAGTCTTTTTTACAGGTCGCTTCGACTGTATTTACAAGAACAAAACTATCAATAGGGCAGCGCCACTTGGTTGGGAAGTCGCTGATCCGAGTTGAAATGCCCCAGCTAAAGTATGCCTGCCAGACAACGAATGTAGTGGCGAAAGCGATGGCTCCCCATCTAAAGAGCGGCCGATCGAACAGGGAAAATCGAAGTGATATTTGCAGCAGCCAAAACACCCAAAGACCAAAACCAATGTACATTGCTGGCTGAAAATGACGCATCCACATGGTTGGATGGAGCATAAACCACCAGTATGTGTAAGCGAGAACCATCACGCTGAGCGCACCTGACGCCAAAGTTGTAAAGGCGCGCCGGTCGGCAGGGCGCTGTGAGGCGAGGCCTGCCAGAGTGATGCCTACAGACCCAAGCGAGAGCGCAACCACTTTTAATTTTGTCCCAAATGTAATAAATGACTGCGACCATTCAAGATGTGGATCATTGAGCCGCGAAATCAGATGAGAGAGAGAAAACGGGTTATCAGAGGCGGCCAGCAGAGTGCTCGGATGCATTGTGATGGCTTGCCCGCCACCTTGCCCGAGCCCTATGAGGCCAATAGTGGTGAACAGCCATCGCGCAGCCTCTGCTATCCCGAATAGCGCAGTGCAGACGAGCAACCACGCAACTAATGGCAGCAGGAATGCTGACATTAGAGTAGCGAGTCGCTGCGCTTTTACCAGAATGGGCTTTGCAATCGTCAGTGCACTTACAAAGGTTAGCAACAATGGCACAGGCAACAACATCAGCCGTGTATGCCAAGCTGCTATCCCCCAACAGATTGCTGCCAAATGCGGTCGGCGGGCGGCTGCAACCAGTCCTAGGCCAACCCAAAGTATGCCGGGAAGCTCTCCTAGGTTATAAGTAAACCCGAGCCAGTACGGCAAAGCGAAGGGAGTTGTAACTGTGGCGCTCCAGATTAAGCTTGAGCCGAATAGCGCGGGAAGTAATCCAATCGACCAGCGCTGAAAAAGAAGGATACCGATTAGCACTGCGGTGAGAGTATCTATAGCGGAGACGACTGTGCGGCTGTACAGTAGGTCTCCCCCTAAACTAAAAACTGCCCCGCCGATACCACTGCCAGCAATTCCAGACCCGTGCACCCAAGCACCGAGTTGGGTCATCCTACCTACTCCATCCCCAAACGCCTCAAAGAAATGGGCGTAATCCTTGATAAAAATAATCTCATCAACAAACGGTTTTTCTGAATAAATTGACCGGTAAATAATTCGGGCTGAGTTGACGGTTAGCAAAATGATGCCGGCTACCATTAGCCAGTTCGTGAGTTGGTGGTAGAAGCGGGATTGTTTTGTGTTCTCTACCTGCGCTGCTTGCGGCTTTAGCCAATTTGTTTGTGCGCTCATTGAACACGCCTAAAAGTTACAAATGTCTCCGTGCACTTCTGCATTAGAGACGACCAATCCCCCACAGTGCGCGGATCTAGCAGCAGTTGACCTTCTTGCACGCGGGCGATGATACCGTGAGTGCGCAGGCGAGCCGCTTGTGCCGCGGCGCCGCGGTGGCGCACCGCCACCAGCTTGGTGGGCAGCGTCTCGCCGGGCAGGCTGCCGCCACCCACAGTGGACTGTCCATCGATGACCGCCGCATCCAGGCCAGTTTGCCTTAGCGCGCTGCTTAATTCTTGTGCGCGCGCTTCAATCTCGGCTAGTGGCATGCTGATCATGCGCCACACCGGGATTGCGGTGGGAGCTTCAGCGTGCAAGTAGTGCAGCAAGGTTGCGCTGAGGGCTGCCAGGCATAGTTTGTCTGCGCGCAGTGCGCGTACCAAGGGGTGCTTGGCCAGTTTTTGGATTGTTGCAGCGCGCCCCACGATGATGCCGCACTGCGGGCCGCCAAGTAGCTTGTCGCCGCTGAAGCACACTGCATCACAGCCAGCCGCAACGCTTTCCTGCACCATTGGTTCGTGCGCCAAGCCAAAGCGCGTGGTGTCCAGCAGCGCGCCACTGCCCAGGCAGTCCACCACGGGCACGCTATGTGCTGCGCCCAGTGCCGTCAGCTCGCTGATGCCGGGCTCCGTGGCAAATCCCTCAATGCGAAAATTGCTGTGATGCACGCGCAGCAGCAGCGCTGCCTTCAGCTTTGGGTCGCCGATGGCGCTGGCATAGTCGTGGGCGTGCGTGCGGTTGGTGGTGCCCACCTCCACCAGGCGTGCGCCAGATTGCATCATTACATCCGGGATGCGGAAGCCGCCGCCAATTTCCACCAGCTGGCCGCGCGAGATCACCACTCCCTTGCCTTTGGCAAGGCCGGTGAGTGCCAGCAATAGCGCAGCAGCGCAGTTGTTGACCACCAGCGCATCCTCGGCGCCTGTTAGCTGGCGCAGCAGTTGCGCCGGATGCACGTTGCGTGAGCCGCGTTTTCCGGTGCGCGGGTCGTATTCCAGCGTGCAGTAGTCATCCGCCACTGCGAGCATGGCAGCTTGTGCGGCTTTGGAGAGCGGCGCGCGTCCCAAGTTGGTATGAATGATGACGCCGGTTGCATTCGTAACCGAATGCAGCGTTGGCGCTGCTTGCTGCGCCAGTTGCAGTGAAATGGCTTCCAGCAGTTCGGCTGTGCCGCCCGGCCCGTTTGTGCCGGCAGCCTCGCGCAGAGTGGCGCGCTGCGCATCAAGCACTGTGCGCGCAGCCGCCAGCGTCAGCGGGCGCCCGTAGCGCGCTTGAAGTTCCACCGCTTGCGGGCTTTGCAGCAAAGTCTCCACGGCTGGCAGCGCCCGGCGCGCATCAGCGGCCACTATCGGGGTCCCAGCGGCTGCGTTCACGCACTTCCAGCAGCCATTCAATGAAAATAAAGATGGCCGCTAGCAGCGCGGCAATTTCCCACGTGAGCGTACGCGCAATTTGCAGCCAGGCGCACACTGCGCCCAGCAGCGCGGGCCACAGCGCGCGCCGCAACAACACATGTGCCGGCGCCGGTGCGCGCCCAAAGCGCCGGTTAAGGTGGCGCACAATCGGCAACAGCGTGCCGGTCAGCGCGCTCAAGCCCAGCATGAAGAACAGCCAGCGTGCATCGGCGGTGGGCACGGTGAACAGCCACAGCAGCAATACGCCGAGCCAGCCGACAACCGCAAGCACCGCGCCTGCAAGGTCCAGCCCCAGCAGCATGTCCGGCTTTTTTTCTGATTGCATTAGCTACGATTATAACTTGGGCATGCGGCCGTTCATGCACTTCGGCAATCGTCGGGCGCATAAGTATAATGAAAGAAGCCTGCCCTTTTGCGGCAGCGTTGTTCCATGTCTCTCCTTACATTTAGTGCGCTTGGCAAATCGTTTGGTGCTGCGGATATATTCGCCGGACTGAGCGGCGCAGTGCCGGCGGGCGCCCGGATTGCGCTGGTGGGAGCCAACGGCAGCGGCAAGACCACCCTGCTGCGCATTCTGGCGGGCGAAGACAATCCGGACCAGGGCGGCGTGCATCGCGCGCGGGCTGTGCGGCTGGGGTACCTGCCGCAAGTGGTGCCGCAAACTGCAGCAGCGCATACTTTGTGGGAGGAGATGTGCACGGCGTTTTCTGCGCTGCTGGCGCAGCAAGCTGAGCTGCGCAGCCTGGAAGAGGCGATGGCTGCGCCCGCGCAGCGGGCCAATGCGCTGGAACGCTACGGCGTGCTGCAGCACGAGTTTGAAGAAAGCGGCGGTTACACCTACGAGGCGCAAATCCGGCAGACGCTGCAAGGGCTGGGTTTTTCTGCTGCGCACCATTCGCTGCCGCTTGCCCAGCTTTCGGGCGGGCAGCGCACACGCGCACTGATGGGGCGCCTGCTGCTGGAGCGGCCGGACCTGCTGCTGCTTGACGAGCCCACCAACCATTTAGACATCAGCGGTGTGGAGTGGCTGGAGGGTTGGCTGCGCTCCTGGAGCGGCGCGGTGCTGATCGTTTCGCATGATCGCTACTTTCTGGACGAGACCGCGCAGCTGATTTGGGAGCTGCAACCCGGCCGACTGGAGAGCTACCCGGGCAACTACAGCGCGTACGCAAATCAACGCGCGGAACGCCACCTGCGGCAGGAGACAGAGTTTGAAGCGCAGCAGGCGCAGATTGCGCGCGAGCAGGACTACATCCGGCGCAACATTGCCGGACAGAACACCAAGCAGGCACAGGGGCGCCGGCGTCGGCTGGACCGGCTGCTCTCCGGCACGCACGAGAATGACCGGTTGGTGGACCGGGTGACAACGCGCAAGCAGCTGCGCATCAACCTGACCGGCAATAAGCGCTCGGGTGACCGCGTACTGGAGACCGCTGACCTGCGCGTGGGCCATGCCGATGACCAGCGGGTGCTGCTGGCCGTGCCGGACTTGCTGCTGTGGCGCGGGGAAGTGGCAGCGCTCATCGGGCCAAATGGCGTTGGCAAAACCACACTGCTGAAGATGCTGCTGGGCGAATTGCCGCCGCTGGGCGGCTCGATCCGGTTGGGCGCAAGTTTGCAAGTGGGATATTTTGCGCAAGCGCATGAGGGATTGCGCAATGAGATGAGCGTGCTGGAAGAACTGCAGGACACAAAATATATGCCGGAGGGGCAGGCGCGCGATTATCTGGCGCAGTTCCTTTTTCCGCGCGATGATGTATACAAGCCGGTGGCGGTGCTTTCCGGCGGCGAGCGCGGCCGGCTGGCACTTGCCAAGCTATCATTGCAAGGTGCAAACTTTCTGCTGCTTGATGAGCCCACCAACCACCTTGATATTCCCGCCCAGGAAGTTTTGGAAGCTGTGCTCTCCAATTTTGCCGGCACTATTTTGCTTGTGTCGCATGACCGCTACTTGATAGAGAAGCTGGCAACGCAGGTATGGCTGGCCGAGAACGGAATCTTGCAAGTGTTTAACGGGCCGTACCATGAGTTTGCTGCGCTGCGCCGGGCGGGCGCGCTGCCAGCCCCGGTGGCAGCCGCTGCTGTGCCGCGCGCAGTGCGCGCCCCCGCCAAGCCGCGCAAGCAGCCAGACAAGGCTGCCCGCAAGAAGGCCGAGCAGGTGTCTGCGCTGGAGCAGTCGATTGCGCTGCTTGAGCAGCATGCGCTGGAGCTGGCAGCCGGCCTGGAGCGGGCTGGCGTGGCGCAGGATGTGCCCGGCTTGCAGCGTCTGGGCCGGGAGTACGAGCAGCTGCAACATCAGCTCTCCAGCAAGCTGGACGAGTGGACGGCGCTGAATTGAAACGCGCCTGCTGTTTTAAGCTGCGCGGCAAATTTCAGATTTAATTGCTGATGCGCTATCTGTTTAATTTATTCTCGTGGCTTGTGCGCCGCTCTCACGGTGATTTAAAGCAGCGCAGTGCGCCACAGCCGGCGCGCCAAACCCGCCTGGATTCGCCAAAATCACCACAAAGGCCGGCGCCTCCGCCGGACCAAAAGCCGTTGTCAGTTTTGGCTGCCGGCGCGCTTGTTGGTTTTTTTCTGCTTGCCGTTGGCGCATCAAGTGCCCTGATTTATTCGACGGTGCGGGATTGGGTGGCCAGCGGCGCCGTGCCCGGCCTTGGCGCACTTGCGCTCCAAGGTTCAGCAGCTGCGGCGGCAGTTGCTGAAACGGAAGAAGCCGACGGTGCGGCCAGTAGCGGCGAAACCGGAAAGTATTTGTGGAACAGCAGCGAGCGAGTCACCGTGCTTGTGATGGGCATCGATCAGCGTACCGGCGTTGAGGTAGACACGGCTTATCGCACAGACACGATGATGCTGGTGACGCTTGATCCGCTGGGCAAAAAGGCGGGCATGCTTTCGATTCCGCGCGACTTGTATGTGCAAATCCCGGGCTATGAAGGGCGTGACCGCATCAACACCGCCAACTTTAAAGGCGATGTGCAAAAACTTCCGGGCGGTGGCCCGGCGCTGGCGATGCAAACTGTGACTGCAAACCTTGGGATTGCCACGGACTATTACCTGCGCATCAACTTCACGGCGTTTGAGACTTTTATTGATGAGATGGGTGGCATCGATGTGGATGTGCCAATTGAGTTGGATGACCCCACGTATCCGGATTGCTGCTATGGCTATGACCCGTTTTACATTGCGGCCGGGCGCCAGCTACTCGATGGCAAAACTGCCTTGAAGTATGCGCGCACGCGCAAGACCAATGGCGGCGATTTTGACCGCGCGGCCCGCCAGCAGCAGGTGCTGCTGGCGGTGCGCGACAAGCTGTTTGACCTGAACTTTATGCCGCAGCTATTGCTGCGTGCGCCTGCGCTTTACCGCACGCTTTCCGGCAGCCTTGCCACCAACCTCTCGCTTGACCAACTGGTGGGGCTGGCGCTGCTGGCGCAGAGCATCGAGCGCAAGAACATTCAATCTTCAGTGATAGACGGCAAATATATCCTGAAGGAATTTGTAACCATGGATGGCCAGCAGGTGGTGGCGCTGGATGAGCAGCGCTTTAGCGCATTGCGCACGGAAATGTTTTACACGCCCGGCCCGGTGCCTTCTGCCACACTGGATGTGGAGCGGCAGGCGAAGGAGGAGAAGGCCACAATCGAAGTGCTGAACGGTGCAGCACAGGCGGGCATTGCCCAGAAAACTGCTGATTATCTGAAGGCTGCCGGCTTCAACGTGGTAAGCGTTGGCAATGCAGAGCGCTACAACTACGACACCACTATCATCTACGATTACTCTGGCCATTACTACACAACGCGCTGGCTGTCCGAAACATTTAAGGTGCCGGCGCAGGGCATTGTGGCCTTGCGCGACCCCAACAGCACGGTGGATGTGCGCTTGATAGTGGGCGGAGACTTTACGCTGCCGTAGGGCAGCGCAGTTTGCGCCGCGCTGCCGCGTGGACACCCTAGAAGGCGTTGTAGAGCGCCTTACATACCGCAACGCCGAAAACGACTACACAGTGCTGCGGCTGCGCATTACCGGTGCAGCAGGCGTGGAAATGGTGACGGTGGTGGGTAATCTACCGGATCTAAAGCCCGGCGCGAATCTGCGCCTTGCTGGCGCGTGGAGCAGCCACCCGGAACACGGCCGGCAGTTTCGCGCGCAGAACTGCGCGGTGCTGCCGCCGGCCACGTTGGAAGGCATCCGCCGCTATCTTGGCTCTGGACTCGTTAAAGGCATTGGCCCAAAAACTGCCGAGCGCATTGTGCAGCACTTTGGCATGCACACGCTGCAAATCATTGAGCAGGATGCCCGGCGCCTGAGCGAGGTGCCGGGCCTTGGCATGCAGCGCGCAGCCCTGATTGCGGACGCCTGGAACGAGCAGCGCGCGGAAAAGCACCTGATGATTTTTCTGCAGGGGCACGGCCTGAGCACCGCTCTGGCGCTGAAGGTGCACCGCCAGTACGGTAACGACGCGCTGCAAGTGGTGCAGCAGGATCCGTACCGGCTGGCGCGCGACATTTGGGGCATTGGCTTTAAGACGGCGGACAATCTGGCGCAGGCGCTGGGCCTGCCGCTGGATGCGCCGGCGCGCATCGGGGCCGGCATTGCGTTTTGCCTGCATGAGAGCGCCGGCAACGGCCATGTGTATTGCCCGGAAAGCGAGCTGGTGCTGCAGGCGGTGCAACTGTTGGGAATTGAAGCTGCGGTGGTGGCACCGGTGCTGGCGCGCCTCGCAAACGGCGACCCGCTGTTTGCAGAGCAGCTGCCGGCGGGCGGGCCGCAGCCGGGCGGCGCAAGTGCTGAGCGCGCCATCTATCTTGCGCAGCTTTACCGGGCGGAGGTGGGTGTGGCGCAGTGTGTGCAGCGTTTGCTGCAAACAAAAGCATCCAGCCTGAATGCCGTGCGC
>OFRL01000724.1_pt1 | contig 13335 bp, 13 predicted proteins | sample 1543121 | NCBI WGS metagenome assembly OFRL01 (sample SAMN07774228, study PRJEB24372) | wastewater metagenome | isolation source: Lake Maggiore Cannobio | place: Italy: Cannobio | collected 2016-01
CATACCAGGAGTGGACGAACTAGAAATATTGCGTGATTCCCACTTGCACCAGCGTGTTGGGGATCGGTTCCATCAAGCGGGCGTAATCCATTCGCAGGAGCGTGTTGGAGAGAAAGGTCGGCACGAGTCGAGCGCCTCCACCGACGTTCACCGCTCCGCGCCAACTTTTCACCTTCCCGTCTTCTGTGAACGTCTGATACGCGCCGAAGTCTGAGAACCCAACGAACTGCACCGCCCAGCGTGGAGCGAACTGGATGGCATGGCGCAACTCCACGTTGGCGTAAGTCTGTGCATGGTTCCGGAGGAGATTGTCCGACAACCCGCGAATGCCGACTTGGCTCCCCAGGACCAGACTATGGTTAGCGTTCCCCGCGTTCACCGCTTCCGCCGTGGCATTAATCATCAACACCGTCATGTCACCGAGTGGGATCCCCTGCAGATACTTGATGCGCCCTTCGTGGCGATTCTGGTTCGGCCCCAGAAAGTACCCGGGGCGCAGCTCAACCGACACGCGATAGCCCTTCGGCACGAGGTCGTGCCAATGGTACTGATCCCAGGTCAACTCCGGGATCAGACCGATATAGGTTCCATTGGGTGGACGGATGCCTTTCACATCTTGAATCTCTTCTCGATACACTTTCGCCACGAATTCGAACCGGAGAGGTGAGCCGTACCCAAAAGGTGCCTTGAGCTCGAACTCGCCCCCCATACGGCGACGATCCCAGATCGTCGAGGACTCGGCAAATCGAATCCCGCTGTTGTTATAGGCGCCCTTGATTTCCTTGGCCCAACGAGTGGGACTGTAGGCATGCTGCGAAAGATAGACCTCGACGTTCGGTCCGCGCTGACTGTAGTTGAACAGGGCTCCCAGCGCCGTCGCGCCCCCATCGATGTTGTATTCCACAAGGCCGCCTGTGGCGTTGAGATCTTGCGGGCTGCTGCCGCTCGTGAAATTGAGGATCGGAGAGAGGGTGAATTTCTCCTGAACCTCGATCGCCAGCGTCTGGTCCCGCACCGCGACCGTCACACGGTCGAAGAGACTGAGATTGCGGACGCGGCGCTCGAACTCCTGAATCTCTGCCTGCGTATAGTCGGCAGGGAGCGGCCGGGGCAGGAGGTCGAGAATGGCATCTGATCGCGTACGTTTCGCGCCCTGGATGTCGCTGTGCTCAATACGCAACAGGCTCGCCTGCTCTGCTGATTCGGCCCAGCTCAGAGCCACGAACCAGAGAGAGAAGAGGCTCACAGCTAAGAAGACGAGGCCGGTCAGATCCCACCGCTTCATATAACGACTCTCAACTCCAGGCATAGAGTGGGTGCTGTCTTTGGTGAAATCAACTGATCGGTCGTGAGAAGCCCGACAATATGTGACGTAAGTTATTAAAAACAAGAATCGGCGCGCTCAAAAGCAGTTGCAATGATACACGAGACAAATCGAATCGATGTCAGGCGTTCAGGAACAGGTTATTGGCCCCTTTGTTGAGAGAAAGCTCTAAAACAGAAAAAACGCCGTGAAGAAGACTGATCATAATGAGAAAAATGTATGGGGTGAGTGACGGGTTTCGAACCCGCGACCTCCGGATCCACAATCCGGCGCTCTAACCAACTGAGCTACACCCACCATACAAAGAGAACAGGGGAGACGATCCCGATGAAAGGCTAGGAATCCTAGCAAAGGAAGCAGGAGACCCGCAACTCGCTATCCGGCCCTTCAGTTCCGTGCGTCAAAGGCCGCCTGCATTTCTGTAAGAATGGTGGCAGCAGCGGCAGCCGGGTCTGAGGCATCTCTGATAGGCCGGCCGATCACCAAATAGTCGGCCCCGGCCGAAATCGCCTGAGTTGGCGTGGTCGCCCTGGCATGGTCATCAACTCCCTTGCCGGCCGGGCGCACGCCTGGCGTCACAATGAGAAAGCGTGGACCCACCTTGGGGCGGAGGATCCCCGGTTCTTCGCCTGAGGCCACGACCCCGTCGCACCCGACTTCTGAGGCCAAGAGGGCTCGCGCCGCCACCAAGTCCTGCACGCTCCGCTGAACACCCATCTCGCGAAGGTCGTTGCTGTCGAAGTTGGTCAAGACCGTGACCGCTAGCAGTTTCAACGAGGAAGTGCCACGGCCCTGAACAGCTGCGGCCAGCGCCTTACGGTTCGCATGAATCGTCAAAAACTCCACGCCCATCGACGCAACCAATGCCGTGGCCCGACGAACCGTTTCTTCGATGTCAAGGAACTTCAAATCCAGAAACACCCGTTTGCCTCGTGCGATCAGACGTTGGACCATCTCTGGCCCGGCTGCGGTATAGAGTTCAAGTCCAACCTTCACAAACACAATCTGATCCCCTGCCCGCTCAAGGAGCCGGTCTGCTTCGTCGCTGGTCGGCACGTCTAGGGCCAGGATTAGACGGTCACGGGCAATGATGGTTGACACAGGCTTGTCCTTTTCAAAAATGGCGCCATAATCGCGTATCTTGACGCTTCATGACGCCGCATGGTACAAATGCGCTTCTTTTCTACCAGAGGAGTTTACTATGCCGGTTGTTCATAAATCGACAATTCGCCGAGCCCGCCAGTCTGTGAAGCGGCACGACCGTAACCGTGCAACGCTGGGCGCCCTCAAGACCCTCGTCAAGAAAGTCCAGTCGGCCGTGGCCGAGAAAAAGGTCGAGGATGCGAAGGTGTCCTTGCGTCTCGCCACATCGGCCCTCAGCAAAGCGGTAACGAAAGGTGTGATCAAGCCCAACACGGCCTCGCGCCGGGTAGCCCGCCTCACGCTCCACGTCAATTCCTTGTCGACCCCCCGCTAATCGTTCGCACATTCGAAATGGTTCGCGTTCTCACCGCTTGCGGCGCCTCGGCGCCACGACGTGGTGCCGGTGGACGTGCCATACCCTGTGCGCGATCACACAACCGCAGCAACAGCCCTTCAAGAATACGCACGGGGCGTCCACCGCTGCCACCTTTCAGTTTAGCATCAGCGTCCAAGAGCAAACCCAGCGCCTCCTGCAGATGGGCATCGGGAAACTGATCAAGGAACGAACGGACCCTAGAGGGGTCCATCCTCAACGTCCTCGCTGCTTCCCCCTCGCGGCCGCTCTGCCTAGCCATTTCCTTGACCTTCCAGAGCCGCCGATATTGCCACGCCAGTGAGCCGAGAATTCGTAACGGTGCCTCCCCTGCTTCCAGATTCCTGGCCAAGATGGCCAACACCCGTCCTCGATTTCTCGCCCCAATCGCCAAGGTCAAATCGAATACCGAGGCGCCAGGCTCTGTTCCCCGCAGGGTCACCACATCGGCAGCGGTAACCGATAGACTGGGCGACACATAAGCCGCCAACTTTTCCAATTCGCGCCGGACCGAGTAGAGCGCGCTGCCGCAGGCCTCTTTGAGCAACTCAATGGCTTCGTCGTTGAGCCGGATCCCAACTCGCTCCGCATCCTGTTTGAGCCACGGAAGCCATTGCGCCTCCCTGAGGGGGGCACAATCGACTGTCACCGCGGACTTCGTCAGCGCCTGGGTGAACTTCAGCCGTCCATCGAGCTTCGATGCGACAAAAATCACGGTTGTAGAATCGTTCGGCTTTTTCAAATAGGGAAGAATCGTCTCACATTCCTTGGCTGGGAGTTTATCGGCTGCTTTCACCACCACCACCCGCCTAGGCGCGAACACCGCTACTTCCGAGGCGCACGTGACAATCTCCGACCCGCTCACATCATCGCCGTAAAATAAATCGCAATTGAAGTCGCTTTCGCCGTCCCCCAATAATGCGGTCTTCAACACAGCCAGGGCCATATCACGCAATAAATCTTCCTCGCCGACAACCAAGTACAGGGGGGCGACCGTACCGTGAGTAAGTTGTGTGTTGAGTTGTGCGGGAGAGATAGCTGAAGCCATGATCCAGATCCGGTTTATTTGACGATTGTATCCGCAGTGTCCGTCGCCGGCTTCATCTTTAACCACTCGGACCACAGCGGCTGCGACTCCAACTGGAGTAGAAAGCGGGAAGCCAGATCTTCCGCGATGAACCGGCCCGCTTGCTCCACAGCCCGGTTCTGCAGGACGCGGTTGAACTGCAAGTCTGGCGTGACATAGAACTCCGAGGAGCCCTTGGCCGTTTGCGTCCACACGACACGTTTCGTCCTGGTCTCCTCCACCTTGACGGCAATCGTGACCTCGGCGCGGCTTTCGAGAGTGGTGGTCATGCTAAAACTGAGGGTCGGGATACCGACCCCCACAATTTGCCCCGTCAACACGAGATCGGCCACCTCAGTATCCGGCACGACTTGCGCCCCACTGCCAGAGGAAAACTCGTGACGCAGATAGTTGGTGAAACGAGCCTCTATGTTGGGCTCAAAACTCTTATTCTCCAAGGTCCTCACCACCAGCCTCGGTGGCGGAACCGTGGGAGAGGATGTCGCCTCTGCGCCCCCGATAGTGGGGCCGGCTCCCTCCACACGGAACTGATAGCCGCACCCGGCGAGCGACGCGAGCAATGCAAGACTGGCAGGCAGCACGAAACAGGCCCGCGCGCCTCTAGCGTTCAGTGTGTCTCGCATATCTTACCTTTCTCGCCAACCACGGCGACATTCATACGACGAAGTTTATCAGCTTTTTTTCGACATAAACGATCTTCTTCGGCTCCTGCCCCTGCAGCCACTCCGCGATCTGCACGGAAGCTAGCCCCTCAACCTGCGCGCGCGTCGCGTCGGCTCCCACCTCAAGCTTAGCGCGCAACCTTCCGTTCACCTGAATCGGAATGGTCAACCGATCGCTCACGGTCATGGCCGGATCGAAAGTCGGCCAGGGCTGCTGCGACACGCTGGGCTTGTGCCCCAGTACTCCCCACAATTCTTCTGCTAAATGCGGCGCGAAGGGAGCCAGCAGCAGGACAAAGGGTTCGAGCAGAGCCCGTGAGCGCTGCTCCGTCTTCGTCATCTCGTTCGTAAAGACCATCATCTGAGCGATCGCCGTATTAAACCGCAACCCTTCGATATCCTCGGTCACCTTCTTGATCGTCTGGTGGAGCAGCCGCTCCTGTGCGAGCGTTGGAACAATCCCCACCACGACATTCAACAGGTGACCCTCGTCGTTCGCCATGAGCCGCCAGGACCGTTCCAGAAAACGCGTGACCCCTTCTACGCCCCTCGTGCTCCACGGCTTCACCGCCTCCAGCGGGCCCATGAACATCTCATAGAGCCGCACCGCATCGGCCCCAAACTGGTCCATGATCTCGTCGGGATTGACGACATTGCCGCGGGACTTCGACATCTTCTGATTGTCTTCCCCTAGTACAATCCCCTGATGCACCAGCTTCTTAAACGGCTCAGGCGTACTGACCAGTCCGATATCGTACAGCACCTTGTGCCAAAAACGCGCGTAGAGCAGATGCAGTACAGCGTGTTCGCTACCGCCGATGTAGAGATCCACCGGCATCCAGTAACGCTCTAATGCCGGATCGACAAGCTGCCGCTGATTTTTTGGATCGATAAACCGCAGATAGTACCAACAGGAGCCAGCCCACTGAGGCATCGTGTTGGTTTCACGGCGCGCCGGTGCCCCGCTGATCGGATCGGTGGTCGTCAGCCAGTCAGTGAGGTTCGCGAGCGGGCTTTCGCCAGTCCCGGACGGTTTGAAGTTATTGGTCTCCGGTAACAACAGCGGCAACTGCTCTTCTGGAATCGGAAGGGCTTGACCATCCACCCACACAATCGGAAAGGGCTCACCCCAATAGCGCTGACGAGCAAAAAGCCAGTCCCGCAATTTATAGTTCACCGCCTTGCGACCTTTGCCCTGCCGTTCTAAATGAGCCGTGATTTTTGGAATCGCATCGCTCGGCGCCAGCCCATCGATCGAAAAGCTTCTATCCGATGTCGTGGAATTGACGACGGTGCCCTTGTCGGATGAGACAAAGGCCTCCTGCTCAACCTGACCTCCTGCAATAACTTCACGGATCGGCAAGTCGTAGGTCTTGGCAAAGGTCCAATCGCGCGCATCATGCGCCGGCACGGCCATGATGGCGCCGGTCCCGTAGCCCATTAAAACATAGTCGGCGAGCCAAATAGGCAGCCGCTCACCGTTCACCGGATTCACCGCATAGCCCCCGGTGAAGACCCCGGTCTTGTCTTTGTCGAGTTCCTGCCTCTGGAGATCGTTTTTTCTGGCAGCAGCCTCGCGATAGGCCGTGACAGCAGCGCGGCAGTCCGCAGTCGTAACAACCGCCACAAGTGGATGTTCCGGCGACAGCACCATATAGGTTGCACCGAACAAGGTATCAGGCCTCGTTGTGAAGATCCGAACTGTGCCAGAGCACCCGACCAAATCGAATTCGACTTCTGCTCCAACCGATCGGCCGATCCAATTCTTCTGCATCTCCAAGGTGCTGGCGGGCCATTCGACCAGCTTCAAATCTTCGAGGAGCCGATCAGCATAGGCCGTAATCTTTAAGATCCATTGGCGCATCGGCTTGCGCACCACATCGAACCCGCCGACCTCGCTCTTTCCATCGATAATTTCTTCGTTGGCCAGGACCGTCCCCAGGGCGGGACACCAATTCACGGGTACTTCCGCCACATAGGCCAGTCCCCGCTCGAACAGTTTCAAGAAGATCCACTGAGTCCAGCGATAATAGTCGGGGTCGATCGTGCTGACCTCGCGTTCCCAATCGTAGGACAGACCGACACGCTGCATCTGGCGCTTGAAGGTGGCGATGTTCTGGGCTGTCGTGACAACCGGATGAATACCCGTTTTCACCGCATATTGTTCCGCTGGAAGTCCAAATGCGTCCCACCCCATCGGGTGCAAGACATTGAAGCCCCGCATCCGCTTGTAGCGGGACACAATATCCGTCGCGGTATAGCCTTCGAGGTGGCCGACGTGAAGGCCCGATCCGGAGGGATAGGGAAACATGTCGAGGCAATAGAATTTTGGCTTAGTCGTGTCGTCCGACACACGGAAGGTCCGGTGCTCATCCCAGTAGGCCTGCCACTTCACTTCAAGGGCGTGATGATCGTAGGTGTTACTCATACCGTAAGAAACCGCAGCTGTGTGGGAAAAGAGGAGGAACTCTAGCACAGACCCCTGGGGGTCACGAGATTGCCGAGGCCCTCAAAGCGCGCAGTTTGCTATACTGGGGCTTGTGAGAGGACTCTACAGCCGCTACATCTTTCCTCGGCTCATGGATCATCTCATGAGCGGGGCGGAGTTTGCGCAGCTCCGGATTGAACTGTTGCGATCGGCACGGGGCCAGGTCTTAGAGATCGGCCTGGGAACCGGACTGAATCTGCCACATTATCCAAACAGCGTTTTGCGGTTGCGCGCAGTAGATCCCTTTCCCCTGCTACCCGATCGTCTCGCCGCACGAAGCGACGTTGCATCATTCCCTATCGAACTGTCCTGCATCAGCGCCGAAGATCTTCCCTATGACACGCAAACCTTCGACTGCGTCGTGAGTACCTGGACCCTCTGCACCATTCCCGATCCGGTGAAGGCGCTCAGGGAGGTGCGCAGAGTCCTCAAGCCGAATGGCGCGTTTCTATTTCTGGAGCATGGCCGGAGCGAGGACATAGGGGTTGCAGCCTGGCAGGATCGATTGAACCCACTCCAGCGAATAATCGGCTGTGGCTGCAACCTGAATCGGAAGATTGGTCAACTCATTGAGCAGGCGGGTCTCACGATCAGACGGCTAGATCGGTTTCAGATGCGGAGCGTCCCGCGACTGGGCGGAGAAATGTATCAGGGGTCGGCCATGCCAATTGCTGCCTCATCCTTTCGGCAGCGGCCTCTTCAGGAGAGTCAATAGACTCTCGACTGAGGGAAAGGATGCGGAGGGGACCGAGGGTAGCTGAGAACTGGGCTTCGCGCTATGGACCAAATGCGCGATCCCGAACTGCTGGGCGGCAGCCAGACAACCTTCATCATCGTCGATAAACAAGGCTCGCTGCGGATTGAACCCCACCAACTGCTGACAGGCCGGCCAATAGGCCGGACGCATTTTCAAATACCCCACCTCGGAGGCCGTCACGATACGGTCTACATGCCCGTCGAGGCCCGTCTTGGCGATCTTCACATCGACACCAGCTTGATGGGCGTTCGTGAGGATCGTGACCCGCCGTTCCAGACGCTTGAGCTCACGGAGAAACGTTTCCGCACTCGGCAAAAACCCCACTAGATAGTCTAGCTCCTTGTGCAGAGCCACCACGTCGATTCCCACCCGCTCTGTCCAATAATTTAAATCGGTCCAGGCCAGCTCTCCCTCGACCGACCGGTACATGGCCATCAATCGATCCCGGGACCCCTCGTAGGTCAGTCCATGCAGCAAGGCATAGCGGTGCGGCAGGGCCTCTTCGAAAAAGAAGTTGTCGAAATGGCGGTCTAGCAAGGTCCCGTCCATGTCGAGGAGGACATCGTCAATATCTTCCCAATTCACGTGCAATGGCATCATTTCGGCTGAGTGTACCTGACGATGATTGTGTTTGCCAAAAATCTTGTGTTACGGTTAGAGATACGTTTTTATGCCACGCACCAAAAAGTCCACGCACATCCTCGCAGAAGAGACCGCGCCGGAAGAAACGGCGCCGACGCCAATACTGCGTATGACGGCGAGTCATCCGCCTATTGTGGCCATTATCGGCCGCCCCAACGTCGGCAAATCGACGCTCTTCAATCGCATGCTCGGGAAACGCACAGCCATCGTGGACGACGTCCCCGGTGTCACGCGGGATCGCAACTACGCCGACGCTACCTATCGGAATCGTCCCTACCGCTTAGTCGATACTGGGGGGCTGGATCCGACTGCCTCGGAAAGCATGTTGATCCTCATTAAGCGCCAGTCAGAGCTCGCCATTGCGGAAGCGGATATTTTGATCCTGCTGATGGACGGCCGGACTGGGCTCACGACCCCTGACCATGCCGTCGTCCGCCTCTTACGGGGTACGACGAAGCCCTTATTCGTGGTGATCAATAAGATCGATACGCCCAAAGTTGAACCACTCGTCGCAGATTTCTATAAATTGGGTACTGAGACGCTCTATCCAATCTCTGCGGAGCACGGGATCGGCGTCTCCGACCTCCTCGATGCGATCTATCCGCTTCTCCCAGTCCCAGATGAGAGCCCTGAAAAATCAACGATCCCTCGTATTGCCGTCGTGGGACGGCCAAATGTCGGCAAATCCACGCTGGTAAATGCCGTGCTCGGAGAAGACCGGGTGGTCGTCAGCGATGTACCTGGCACCACGCGGGACTCCATCGATTCGATCGCCATCCATAAGGGGCGGACCTATCTCTTCACGGATACAGCGGGCATCAGGCGGCGCGGAAAGATCGACCGAGGAATTGAAGGCTATAGTGTGGTCCGGTCGCATCTGGCCATCGGCCGGTCCGATCTCGGAATCTTGCTGCTTGACGCCACGGAAGGCGTGACCGAGCAAGATACCAAAATCGCCGGTGTCATCATCAAGCAAGGCCGGGCCTGCTTCCTTATCGTCAATAAATGGGATCTCCGTGAGGGCGATCACGAGGCGCGCCAGGAAGTCGAACTGGAACTCAAACGGCGCTTTTCCTTCCTAACTTGGGCGCCGGTCATCTTCGCCTCAGCCGCACACCCCGATTCACTGGGCCAGCTCTTTCCGACTATCGACCGGGTCTATGCGGCATTTTCAAAGCGAATCCCGACGGGTGCACTGAATAAGTTCCTGCAAGAGATCCTCACCACCCACCCGCTGCCGGTGCGAAAAGGGAAACCTACGAAGATTACCAAGTCCGCCTTCATAACCCAGGTCGCAATCCAGCCACCGGTCTTTGCGTTGTTTGTCGGGCACCCGGACAATATCACCCCCAACTACCTCCGCTTTCTCGACAACAAAATCCGCGAGGAATATGGGTTCGAGGGCACCCCGACTCGCTTGCTCGTTCGCAAAAAATAACGGGGCTAGGAATGCTCAATACAAAAATTAAAATTTCTCCGGTGAACGTGAGTCAGCCGTTGATTATACGCATCAACCAGAAGCGGGTCCCCCTCACGCGCTCAGCAACGAAGGCACCATTTGCACAACCAAGCGCCTCAGCTATCCACTAATCTATGGCTACAGCCCTTAAAAATCGTGCCCAACCCCTCCCTGCCCCAGGACCCAACGAATTTGATACGCTATATCGAGACCACGTCGACCTGATTTACCGTTACGCCCATCGCCTGTGCGGTGAAACGGAAGCGGCCAAAGATCTCGTGCAGGAGACCTTTCTCAATGCCTACCGGGGGCTCAAGAATTTTCGTGGAGACGCGCGGATCTCGACCTGGCTCTACACCATTGCGTCACGCGCCTGCATGCGGATGCGGCGTAAACGAAAAGGAGAGCCGAAACATGAACTCTCGCTCGATGAGTTTGTGCCCAGATCAGAAGGCGAGTTTCGCCTCCAAATCTCGACGGAGGGGCTCAGCCCTGAAGCGGCGCTGCAGAACAAGGAGCTCCGGCAGGCCCTCGACCAGGCAATCAATAAACTCCCGAAAAAATATCGCATGGTCCTCATCCTGTGTGACATGGAAGAGCTAAGCGCCAAGGAAGTGGGTACGATCATGGGCGTCAACGAGCGGGCCGTGAAATCTCGGCTGCATCGTGCGCGCCTCTTTGTCCGGCGGGAACTGAGCGCACGCGGCATCATCGATAACAATGACCACAAGCCGGGAGGCTTGCGCGCATGACGACGAAAAAAGTTGCTATGACGAAAAAAAAACAGGCCACGCCATCCTCGCCCCGCCATAGGGCAGGGCAACGCCATTGCCTAAAGCTTCTCCGGCAACTCTCCGCCTATATCGACGACGAACTCTCCTCCGACATTTGTGAGGAAATACGCCGCCATCTCGGCGACTGTCCGAATTGCGAGGTCTTCATCGTTTCCCTCCGGCAAACTGTTGTCCTCTGCCGCCACCGCCCAGCCCACCCGCTCAAGTCGGCCGACCGGATGGCCCTGCACCGAGCCATCCTCAAGAAGGCCAACGCTAAATGAACGGAGCGTTCCGGCTCATCGGCCTGGCCTGGCTGCTGGCTGTTCCTGCTGCCGCGCTTTCCGGCGATCTCGACGCGGAAACGATCACCGTGGAGATCCATGGGCGAGCGTTCATCCCGAACCGTATCGTCCTCCATGCAGGGCGGAAGACAGCCCTACAATTCCGCAATCACGATACAGAGCTCCATGCCGTGGTGGCCAAGGAGCTGTTCCTCGGCGTCAACTTCAGCGTGGGCGGCAACGGAGCCCCAGAATTCGGCCCCGACGGGCTCATCCGGGTCATCATTCCGGCTGATGGACTAGCGGAGATTCAATTCACACCGGCCAGCGCCAAAACCTTCTCCTACTGGTGCGACATGCCAGGCCATGACATGCGGGCGGTGATCGTCGTCGAGTAATCAGAAAGTCAGGGCTCTGCCAGATCCGTTCTTCGCCTCCCGCCTCTGCGGGTCTCTTTCAGATCCTAAATGCAGCATGGTATAGTGCCGACTTCGTTTCGTCCTTTACCCTAGGAGCCTGTACAATATGAGACGCCTGCAGATCCTGCACCGTGGCTGGCTCACAATCCTGTTTCTTTCCGGAGCCCTATCGATGGTTGCCGCGGCGATCCTAATCGATACGTCACCGACATTCGCCGCTCAGAAAAAATCCAACCCGGTTGCCACCGCTGCCGAAATGACGGCGCACCGCTACGCCGAAGCAATGGGGGCAGGAGACAAAGCAGGCGTCGGCCGACTCGACTTCGCCTGCCAATATGCCCTAGTCGCTCACAGCACGAGCAACCGTCCCGACCTCGATAGCCACTACGACACCTGCTGGCAGCGCGTGCAAGAGGCCCATGCCCCCACCCTCGTCAGGAGCGACGTGGGGATGGAAGTCTTGTGGCCTAGTAACGGGGCCCTAGTCTTTTTCAGTGAAACGTTGGACCGCTATCCCGCCTCAGCCTTCGTGGCCAACTCGCTGGGCCAGGCACCGCCGGGAACCGGATTCCATCTCCACATTGCCGGAAGCACACCGCTTCCCTCCGCTTCGTTCCGTCTCAAGCCAAACGGCCCGGTCGTGGCGGTGCCGACCACCCTAGTCAAATTTATCGTCAGCTACCAGGATCCCCTGACCGCTCCCGCGACCTATGCAGCCGGATCCGTCAAATGGACCAACACAATTAAGCGGACTAGACGCGCGCTCAAAGAAGTCACCCTCCAATGGGTCGTCCTCTCTGGGCTGAAGAAACAGGGCTTCGCCAACGATACCGCGGTCATAAACCTTCCCGTCACCAGCGGAGCCGTCGCCGGCAGCGGCATCCGAGAGAAAATTCCCTTTGTGACAGAAACCAGCCGCGTCCTCCCCAACGCGCTGGTCTGGTGGAAACCGACAGATGCCCCAGGCCTCCTGACCACCGCCGCCGCCCGCGCCGCGGCCTTTCCGCAACTGCGCGACCGCGTCGCCATGTTGAATCGTGTCCTCATCATCGACCCCAATCAAACCGATGCCCTCATGGTGCTGAGCCGGCACCTCTATACCATCATCCTGGGCGAAGCCATCCCCTTCCACAAACTTATCGTGAAAAACCCGGCTCTCGCTCAGGTCGTGAACGAACATTTCTGGACTATCTATGCCCAATCGATACGCCTCGACCTATCGCTGGGAATGGAGATGGGCGGGTTTGATAAACCAACGACCGCCGATTATCTCTACCGCATGATCGCCGCCATGCAGGCGTTGGCGGCGCTCCATCCAGAGCAGCTCGATAACCAATTCCGGTTAGCTGTGGCCCTGCGGTGGAACAACGATCAAGAGGCGTCGATTGAAACGGGCCAGGCCTTGGTCAAAGCCATCTCGCCTGATCGCAGAGCCGGCAGAGCCGAGGCCCTGCTCCAGCTGGCTTGGTCCCGCGTCAACAAAGTCGCCTGGAACCGGATCTTCGACGATGCAGACGTTCGGATTGCCTATCAGGACGCCGACGAAGCCCTCGCATTGGCTGATTTGCCACTCGATAAATTCATGGCTGAATATACCAAAGCCTACAGCTTGCTCTTCACCCCGAGCCGGAATAATCCAGAGATCTTGGCGCGACTGACGGAAGCCAAAAAATGGTTTTCCGAAATCCCCGGACAGAGCCCTGATATCTGGAATTTCTTCATCGGGGCAGAGTTGTTGAAGGCCGTCCTAGATGCAGATCCGATATTTCAGCCAGTGCTCGCTGCCACAGAGCCGACGAAAGGCTAGTGCGCCGGCCTTCTTGCCTATCGTCTTTTCTCTCCGCTTGGCTGACTTGTTAGGTGTATGTTCAGGCTAAGCCGCAACCCGCGCGTATGGGACTTTCCCCCCGTTGAGGAGGCCTCA
>OFRL01000728.1_pt1 | contig 13302 bp, 7 predicted proteins | sample 1543121 | NCBI WGS metagenome assembly OFRL01 (sample SAMN07774228, study PRJEB24372) | wastewater metagenome | isolation source: Lake Maggiore Cannobio | place: Italy: Cannobio | collected 2016-01
TTCCAACAACAAGACCAGGCCATGCTCGCCAATCTGGCCGAGGCCACCGGCAATCATGCCAACGCGCTCTATGAAATAGATGATGCGGAGGTGGACAGCAAGGGGCTGATTGAGTGCGCGCTGGTGCCGCTGCGCGATCTGGTTTTGTTTCCGCACATGTCTACGCCGCTGCAGATTGGGCGCGAGCGCACGCTGGCAACGGTGACGGCGGCCAACCAGCGGGGCGAGACGCTGATTGCGGTGGCGCAGCTGGATGGCGACATTGAAGACCCGCGCGTGGAAGACCTGTACACAATGGGCGTAGAGATGGCCGTGGGGCGCGTGTTGCGCATGCCGGACGGCAACACCGCTGTGCTGGCGCAGGGCCGCCGGCGCGTGGAGCTGGTTGAGGTGGTGCAGGAAGAGCCGTATCTGGTGGTGCGCGCCCGCCCGCTTGAGGATCCGGTGCCAGATCTGGCTGTGGTGCCTTCGTCCATGCGTGCGGTGCTGGCGCTGTTTGAGAAGTGTGTGCACCTGAACCATGGCCTGCCCGAAGAAGCCTACGCCTTTGCAATCAATGTTGATGAGCCGGGCTGGCTGGCGGACCTGGTGGTCTCAACCATTGGCGTTTCGATTGCGGAGCGGCAGCGCGTGCTGGAAATGCGCGACCCGCTGGCGCGCCTGCAGGAAGTGCATGTGATGCTCAGCAAAGAGTTTGCAATGCTCGAGCTGGAGGAACAGATTCACTCACAGGTGCAGCACACCATGGACCGCGGGCAGCGCGAGATGTATTTGCGCGAGCAGCTCAAGACCATTCATGGCGAGCTTGGCGAGGGCGACCCGTGGCTGCAGGAGCAGGGCGAGCTGCGCACGCGCATTACGGCTGCCGGCATGCCGGAAGAGGTGGAGCAGCGCGCGCTCAAAGAGCTGGAACGCATGGCGCAAATGCAGCCCATGACGCCCGAGGTTGGCATCATCCGCAACTACATTGATGTGCTGCTGGATCTGCCATGGCGCACCGCCACAGCAGACCGGCTGGACATCCGGCGCGCGCACAAAATTCTGGACGCCAACCACTATGGCCTGCCCAAGGCCAAGGACCGCATCCTCGAGCATATTGCAGTGCGCATGCTGGCAAAGGGCAACCAGAAGTTGCGCCAGCCGATTTTGTGTTTTGTGGGACCGCCCGGCACGGGCAAGACTTCGCTCGGCAAATCAATTGCGGAGGCGCTCGGGCGCAAGTTTGTGCGCGTCTCACTGGGCGGCGTGCGTGATGAAGCCGAGATCCGCGGCCACCGCCGCACTTACATCGGCGCCATGCCCGGCCGCATCCTGCAAACCATGCGCAAGGCTGGTTCCGTGAATCCGTTGTTCATGCTGGATGAGATTGACAAGCTGGGCAACGACTTCCGCGGTGACCCGTCCAGCGCGCTGCTGGAGGTGCTGGACCCGGAGCAGAACAACAATTTCTCCGACCACTTTCTTGAGCTGCCGTATGACTTGTCGCAGGTGATGTTCATCACCACTGCAAACTATCTGGGGCCGCTGCTGCCTGCGTTGGAAGACCGGCTGGAGGTGATTGAGTTCAACAGCTACACGGAAGAGGAGAAGCTGGAGATTGCGCGCCGCTACCTTGTGCCGCGCCAGCTGGAGCTGAATGGCCTGACGGCGCAGAAAGCCAGCTTCCCGGATGCCACGCTCACTGCGCTGGTGCGCGAGTACACCTACGAGTCCGGCGTGCGCAATCTGGAACGCGAGCTGGCCAGTGTGTGCCGCAAGATTGCAAGGCGCCTTGCAGAAAAGAAGCCGGCAGCGCGTGTTGTGCAGGCGGGGCAGCTGGCGCGCCTCTTGGGTCCGCCGCAGTTTTTAGACATGCAGGCCGAGCGCAAGGATGAAGTGGGTGTGGCTACCGGACTGGCTTGGACGCCGGCCGGCGGCGACTTGACATTGATTGAAGTGGCGCTGCTGCAAGGCAAGGGCGGGCTGCAAATTACCGGGCAGGTGGGCGAGGTGATGCAGGAGTCGGCGCAGGCTGCGCTGGCTTATCTGCGTTCGCGCAGCGCACACTTCGGCGTCAAGGCGGGCTTGTTCGAGAAGACAGATGTGCATCTGCATGTGCCAGAGGGCGGCATTGCAAAAGATGGCCCGTCAGCCGGCATCACAATTGCCACTGCGCTCATCTCCGCATTTACCAAGCGCAAGGTGCGCTTTAGCGTGGGTATGACGGGTGAGATTACTTTGCGCGGGCGCGTGCTGCCGGTGGGCGGCTTGAAGGAGAAGATTCTTACGGCCCGCCGCGCCGGGTTGAAGACGGTGATCATCCCGCGCCGCAACGAGAAAGATCTGGCTGACCTGCCGCGCCAGGCACGCAAAGATTTGCGGCTGGTGCTGGTCGATCATTTGGATGATGTGTTGAAGGTGGCGCTGACTGCGCCGCTGAAGGCTGTGGCGCAGTCAGTCAAGCCAAAGGCAAAACCTGCGAAGCCGAAGTCACGCCTGGCAAAAATCAAAGCCGGGCCCGCCAAGAAACCACTGGCCAAGCCGGTACCACGCCCGGCTGCGCGGCCTGCAGCCCGCAGCGCCAAGCGCTAGCGCACTGCGGCCCGGGCGCTACGCCCGATTGAAGGCGGCTGTCAGTTTGTCCAGCGCAGTGAAGAGCAGTGGCTTCCACTGCGCCGGGTCTGGCTCGCGCGGCAGCCAGACTTTTCCCTTGGAGATGCGGCTGCCAGCGGGCAGCACATTGGTGAGTGTGGCGCGCGCTGCGTCGCTTTCCCAAAAGCGGCTGCGCAGCGAAATCAATCCGCCTTGCGTACCCACTGCTTCCACGCCTGCGCCGTAGGCACGCAGCTTTACACGCAGCTGGTAAAGCAGGTTGCGCAGCGCAGCGGGCAGAGCGCCAAACCGGTCCTCCAGCTCAGCGCGCATCTCGGCAATGCTCTGCTCCGTGCTTAGCTCCGCCAGCCGCCGGTACAAACGCACCCGCAGCGCCTGATCCGGAATGTAATTGGGCGGAATGCCCACCTCCAGCGGCAGGTCGACCGCAATCAGCGACAGATCCCAACTGGGCAGTTCCCGGCCATCGCCGTTGCTGCTCGCCCGCAGATGGTTGACGGCTTTGCGCAGCAGGCGCGTGTACAGGTGAAATCCAACTGCGGCGATGTGTCCGCTCTGGCGTTTGCCAAGGATGTCGCCGGCCCCGCGCATTTCCAGGTCCCGCATTGCAATGCTGTAACCCGCGCCCAGTTCCGTCTGCTCGGCAATGGTCTGCAGGCGTTCGCGCGCATCTTCGGTGATGCGTTTGCGGCCTTGTGTGGAATGCAGGAAGTAGGCGTACGCGCGGTTGGCGCCGCGACCCACGCGGCCGCGCAGCTGGTACAACTGCGCCAGCCCAAACGTGTCGGCGCGATCCACAATCAGCGTGTTGGCGTTCGGGATGTCCAGCCCGCTCTCGATGATGGATGTGCACAGCAGTATATCGTGCTCGCCGCGGATGAACTCGGCCATCACTTGCTCCAGCTGCTTCTCCGGCATTTGCCCGTGCGCCACCGTCAGGCGCGCCTCGGGCAGCAACGCAGCCAGTTTGGCGCGCACCGTCTGAATTGTTTGCACGCGGTTGTGCACAAAGAACACCTGCCCCTGGCGGTCCAGCTCGCGCAAGATGGCCTGGCGCAGCACATGCTCTTTGAACGGGCCCACATGCGTGATGACGGGCAGGCGCTCGTTGGGCGGCGTGTTGATGGTGCTGATGTCGCGCACGCCCGTCAAGCTGAGGTACAGCGTGCGCGGGATGGGTGTTGCAGTCAGCGTCAGAATATCCAGCGTGGTGCGCATGGACTTGAGATGCTCTTTGTGCGTCACGCCAAAGCGCTGTTCTTCATCAATGATCAGCAGCCCGAGATCCTTGAACTGAACATCCGCCTGCACCAGACGGTGGGTGCCGATGATGATGTCGATGGTGCCGGCGGCCAGCTCTTTGACAATCTGGCGCTGCTGCGCTGCGTTGCGAAAGCGCGAGAGCATCTCCACGCGCACCGGGAACGCCGCCAGCCGGCGCTGAAATGTTTGAAAGTGCTGCTGCGCCAGTACCGTGGTCGGCACCAGTATCGCCACCTGCTTGCTGTCCGCTATTGCCTTGAAAGCCGCGCGCAGTGCCACTTCGGTTTTGCCGTAGCCCACATCGCCGCAGATCAGGCGGTCCATCGGGCGCGGCCGCTCCATGTCTTCGGTCACGGATGCAATTGCGCGCTGCTGGTCCTCGGTTTCAGTGTACGGAAAAGACGCGGCCAACTCCTGCTGCCAGCGCGCATCAGCGGAAAACGCGTAGCCCGGTGCAGCTGCGCGCCGCGCATATAAATCCAGCAGCTCCTGCGCCAGCACCTCCGCTGCCTGGCGCGCCTGGTCGCGTGCCCGCGCCCACTCTGCGGAGCCCAGGCGCGAGAGCTCCGGTGTGCGCTCGTCCGGCCCGATGTAGCGGCTAAGCTGGTCAGCCTGCGTGATGGGCACATACAGGTGGTCGCCGTTTTCATAAACCACCAGCAGGTACTCGCGCTCGGTCTCATGCAGCGTGCGCGTCACCAGTTCGGTGAACTGGCCGATGCCATGCTCCAGATGCACCACCAAATCGCCCGGCTGAAATTCTTCAAAAGCACTTTCGGGCGCAGCGGCTGCTGTGCGGCGCAGCGTGCGCTGGCGCGGCTCCGGCCGGCTCCAGCCAAATATTTCTGCGTCCGTCAGCAGGTGCAGGCGCTTTTCCGCAGCGCCATTGGTTTGCGGCTCCAAGCGCAGCACCCATCCCTCGGCTAGCGCGCCTTGCACAAATAATGCGGAGCCAGCCTGCGGCACAAAATCTACAAGCTCCACCGGCGCATGGTACGGCGCATGCTCGCCCCACAACTCCGCCAGCCGGGCTGCCTGCCGGCTGACGATGACTACATGGTCGCCGTCTGCGCGCAGCTTGTGCAGCAAGTCCACCAGTGGCGGGATCTGCCCGCCCAGGCGCGGGCCGGGTGCAAAATCTGCAGCCAGCCCGCTGGCGGCTGCTTCGCGCTGCTGCCCGCCCAAAATCACCAGTGGCATTGTGGAGAGTTGATCCTGCAAGTCTGACCACGACACATGCGGCGCTGGCGCGTCACTGGGCAGCTGGCGCGCCGCAATTTGTTCGGCACGCAGTTCCAGCGCTTGCTCTTCAAACTCCTGCACCGTGTCTTCAAACACCTCCCAGTCATCCGCCACCACCAGGCAGTCCGCCGGCATGTAATCCAGCAGCGTGGCAGACTCCGGATGCAGCCAAGGCAGATAAAACTCAAGCTCTGGAAATGGCACCCCGGCTGCCAGGCGCATCAAATCTTCTGAAATGGATGAGCTGGCACCCGTGTCCGCCACAGCTTGCGCACCCGGCCACGCGGCTTGCAGCCGCGCTGCCAGCTCTGGCCCGTTGGCGGGCAGCGCCTCGCGTGCGGGCACTATGCTCACGCTGTCCACCAAATCTGCGGAGCGCTGCGTCCCCGGCTCAAACTCGCGCATGCGCTCAATCTCATCGCCAAACAGTTCAATGCGCACCGGCTGCAGTCTGGTGATGGGCCAGATGTCGATGATGCCGCCGCGCCGGCAAAACTGGCCGGGCTCCACCACCACCGTCTCTTGTGAGTAACCGGCAGCCAGCCAGCTGGCCAGCATTTGGTTCAGCGGCAGATTGCCGCCGGCTTGCAGAACATGCAAGTGCGCTGCAAAGTCCGCCGGTGGCAGCGTGCGCGTCAGCAGCGCTCGGGCGGATGCAATGATGATGCGGCTGGCTTGGGCACCGGCGGCGGGCGCGCTGCACGCCGCCAGGCAGCCCATGCGCTGGCGCAGTGCGCGCGCGCCGCGCGGCGTGCGGTCGTAAAACAGCGAGTTGGGTTCGGAGAACAGCAGTGGCGCGCTGCCTGTCCAGCATTCCAGTTCTTCCTGCAGCACAAGCGCGCGGTCGCTGCGTGCCACCAGCACCAGCAGCGGGCGCGCCAGGTCTTGCGCCAGTGTTGCCAGCACCGGCACGCGCGCTGCGCGCGAAAGCTGCAGCGGCGTGCCGGCAGCTGCCGCCGTACCCAGCAGCTGCGCGTATGCAGTGTGCTGGCGCACGGCAGCCAGCAGTCCGGTCAGAATCATGATTAAATGCGGCGCGGGCTCAGCCCACGTCCCGGTTGTGGCGGTTCATCGCCGCGTGAATGCCGTCGCGCACAAAACATTCCATCGCCGTGGCAGCTTCCTCCAACACCACCGGCAGCAGCGCGGCTTGCTCGGCAGTGAAGGGCCGCAGCACATATTCGGCCGCGTCCATCACACCGGGCGGGCGGTCAATGCCAATCCGCAGGCGCGCCACCTGTTGTGATGCAGCGTGATCCAGAATGGATTGCAGGCCGCGCTGGCCGCCGGCGCCGCCCTCGGCGCGCAGGCGAATGGTGCCCAGCGGCAAATCCAAGTCATCTGCAGCCACCAGCACGCGCTCCAGCGGCAGCTGATAAAAACGCAGCAGCTGGCCCACGGCAACGCCGCTTTCATTCATAAAAGTTTGCGGCTTGGCCAGCACCACTTGCACCGGCCCGAGGCGAAAGTCTGTGATCAGCGCCGGACCCTGCTTGCGTGTGAAGCTGGCGGCATGGCGCGCAGCCAGCGCGCTCACGGCCATGAAGCCGGCATTGTGCCGGTGCTGCGCGTAATCGCGGCCCGGGTTCCCCAATCCCACAATCAAAAAACGTTCCAACAGTTTTGCCTGAAAACGCAAAAGGGGCTCGCCCTGTGGCCAGCCCGGTCCGCGCTAGATATTGGGCAAAGTGTATCAAACGCGCAGGCGCGTGCTGGTTGGCGCGGCGTAAATGCCGGCCGCGTGCAAGGCTGCTTGCCGGCGTGCGGGCTTACGGGCGGCGCAAGTCTGCGCTGACGCTGCGCTTGAAGCGGCGCCATGTCGGCCGCACCACCGGCCGCAGCAAGCCATACACTCCCAGTGCGAGGAAGCCCGCAATCGCTGCCACGGCACCCCGTCCCAACGCCAGAAGATAGGGCGAGCTTGTGGGCGATTGCGCACTGCCGGCAGGCGAGACGACAGGCGAGACGACGGTTGAGATGGCGGTTGAGATGGCGGTTGATACGGCGGGTGCGGTGGCGGTTGATACGGCGTTTGGTACGGCGGTAGACGATGCAACCGCAGGTGTGGTGGTGGGTGCGGGCGCTTCTGTGTTTGGCACCGTGGCAACCGCGGTGGCAGGCGACGTGGCGCTGGCGGCGGGCAGTGGCACGCTATTTGCCACCGCCAGTCCCGCGGTTACAAATTCGAGCGGTGCGCCGCCGTCACTGCTGAAGACTCGCAAACGCAACTGGTAGGCACCGTCTGCGATCTGGGTGGTGTCCCAGCTGGCCAGCTGTCCGTTTTGCACTGGGCTGCTCCCCGCGGCTTCAATTGCAAACCAGTCGGCAGTGGGATTGGGCTCGTACGAAAAACTCACTTCATAGTGATCAAAAGCCGGCTGTTGCGCAGTGCCGCGGATTAGCACCACGCCGCGCAAGGCCTGCCCCGGCTGCGGATCCGCAATCGTGGCAGTGCCCAACGCGGCCGGCAAGCGCACCGGAGCCACAATCAAAGCCGCGCCGACGGCCGCCAGAATTATTATGCTGCGCAACACAAAATTATTTTAACCCCGCTGCACTGCGGCGTAGCATCCGGTGTCGGCGTGTGGTATACACGTCAAAAGTCGGGCCAAAGGGCTAACTCAAGAAACTAAAAAGGCTTCGTTTTGCCGGCACGTGTTTTGCTTACGGGCATCACTGGATACATCGGGCAGCACTGTGCTGCCGAACTTCTTAACAGGGCTATCAGGTGGTTGGGACAATTCGCTCCCGCGCTAAGGCTGACGCCACCCGAGCAGCCATTGCGCGGGGTGCTTCGGTTGAGAGGCTGAGCTTTGTCGAGGCCGACCTCCTGTCCGACAATGGTTGGGACAACGCCATGACGGGTTGCACCTTTGTTATGCATGTCGCCTCTCCGTTCTATCTCAAGGAGCCAAAAGATGAGAACGAGTTGATTGTCCCCGCTGTCGAAGGGACCAAGCGTGTCCTTGCGGCTGCCCAGCGTGCGGGTGTCAAGCGTCTCGTGCTCACCTCTTCAATTGTCCCAATCAGTAGCGGAAAAGGCAGCGGCCAATATGGGACAGACGCCTGGTCTGACACCAACGCCAATATTGGTACCTACGCCAAGAGCAAGACACTAGCTGAGCGCGCGGCTTGGAGCTCCGCTGCGGGCGGTGAGATGGAGCTGACGGTCATCAATCCGGGTTTCGTTTTAGGGCCTTCTCTGGGCGCTGAGATCGACGGCGCGAGTGTGAAACTCATAACCGACATGATTGGCGGCAAGATGCCCATGATCCCCGACATGGCAAGGGGCATGATCGACGTTCGCGACGTCGCACGCCTCCATGTCAAAGCCATGACTGCCGCAGGCGCAGCTGGCGAGCGATTCATTGCTGCGACTGCCGAACCCGTCGAGATGGCCGCCGTGGCGCGCGTACTCAAGGAAGCCGGCTATTCAAAGGTTCCTTCGCGCCACGCGCCGACGTTCCTCCTGAAGTTCATGAGCCTCTTCGACTCCGAAGTGAGAGGGATGCTTCCGTCACTCGGTAAGAGGGCGGCGTATGACAATCGCGCCACATTCGACTTTCTTGACTGGAAGCCCACACCAATCGAGACCTCGATCAAAGACATGGCAGCGACCATTTCCACCTAGAAGTAGGCTCCAAGCGAGCAAACAAGTTGCCACGACCATCGACGACATCCACTGGCACTCTGTGTAACCCGTCAGTTCCAAGCTCGACGTGTGTGGCAACAAGTGGACGATGCTGGGCCTTCGAGACTTGATGATCCACGCGCCTCGTCCGTACTCGGAGTTCCGCGAGTCGCCGGAGCACATCGCGACCAACATCCTCGCGGCCAGGCTCAACCTGCTTTCCATCCTGAAATTAATCGAACCCATAAACCCTCGGTCCGCCGCTCGCAACAACGCTGTTCGTCTCACCGCGAGCAGGGCGGCGCTGCGGCCTGTCGTTGAAGGACTCGGCAAGTGGGCACAAACCCACCTGAAGGCGTTGCACGTATATACGATTTAGGTCTGACTTTAGTGCTGCAATATGCCACCTTTGCGTAAACGACCGCTGCAATACCACGGCACCAAGATCAGTATGGCGGATGTTGCTGTGAGTACATAAAATGGAAGCGGGGTACGCCAAATGCGCACTAGCAAGAATTAAGAGGTTGACCTGGGTGATTGCAACGACAATCCCGAGGTTGTTGGGCAAGTTGACCATTTCTTGGAGAACATGCACGTTTGTTTTCCGGTTACTCCAGACTCGGTTACGTGCCCCTGGCTAATTCGAGGGCCAATTGCGTGTGGACTATGCTTCTAGCAGTGAAATTGCAAATAACCTGCACTTTTGCGCACAACTTTCGGGGTCAATAGAAGAGAATTGCTTTATAATTCTCGCAAGCAAACATAAGCGTCGTTTTTCAGCGGCGCATTACGGTGGAACTTAGGGTCCTAAATGCGTGGGGCCACCGATTACCTCGAGTTCAATTAGGAGCATTGTGAACAAGACAGTAGAGCCCCAATACAACAAATTCCTCGACACATCTATGAAGTTTGGGGTTGCAAAGCTGGGTCTGAGTGTGAATTATGCTTGGCATGACGACCCCAAACATGTTTTATTCACACTAGCCCGATATAAGTTTGTTGCTAAGATGCTGGCTGGCAAACACAATGTTCTTGAGGTGGGTTGTGGTGATGCATTTGGTACTCGCTTGGTGCAACAGACTGTGCAACACGTTACTGCGATTGATTTTGATCCAGTATTTATCAAGGATGTTGAGTCACGAGTGGTACCATCTTGGCCGCTGACGTGTTTTGTACACAACATATTAGATGGACCAGTAGCGGGCGTGTTCGACGGCATTTATAGTCTTGATGTGCTCGAACATATAGATCCGGCGCGCGAGCTGGTGTATATTAAAAACTTACTTCTGTCGTTGGGGTCGAACGGTACGCTGATATTGGGAACGCCTTCAAGACAGTCGCAGGTTTATGCATCGCCGCTGAGCGCCGCTGGTCACGTCAATTGCAAAACCGGGGAACAATTGCGTGTGCTGCTAGATGGTTTCTTTCAAAACGTGTTTATGTTTAGTATGAATGATGAAACCGTTCACACAGGATTTCAATCAATGGCGAACTACCTATTAGCGGTAGCATGTAACCCATTAGTCTAATTTGGCTTACTATCCCATTACTACTGTTGCAGAATCAACAGGCCGATGTTAGGTGGAGTGCTTTGGGGTATTCAGCTTGCTTAACATTGCGCCTTTACCATTGGGGCTATGCAAATACGATCATTCGGGCGTCGTGGAATGTTACTTGGTTAAGTTTTTGCCTGCGAGTATTGCAGTGTGTGCCAGTATGATTAACAGGGTATCGGTGGAGATAGTTTGCTTGGTCACATGCATTACCCATATATCTTTAGATGTAGGCCGGCTCGCAATTTTTGGCTCCGAGTCCACCATTGTGTTTTTCGCCTGGTGTACTTGGCGACCTACCGAAAAGGATCTTTATTCCTGTGCTTCTTGGCTTGCCACGGAGTATGGTCGACAACAAGTTGATCTCGAGTATTGATTGCTAGCGCCGTCTGCTGTGTCTTTCTTCCGCCACTAACTAGGTATCCCTTTTGGTTAAGTTGATATTGAACACTCGGATACAAAGGTCCTGTGCCGGTGGAAAAAAGGATTGGTACTACTTATTTTCTTTTTTGCAAATGCTCTGCGGACTGAAATCTGTTACTTGACAGCACTGGCGCTTCGGCAAGATTTATTCTTCGGCAAGGAGTCTTGATTAACACACGGGTTCGATGTGGACTTTGCGCTGGTGGTGGGAGCTTATTGGTGGATGCTTACTTTGTTATGGTGGTTCTGATTGGAATTCCAAGTGCTTCTGATATTTTGGGGTCCCTTGACAGTGTTTTCCGATGTGGCTTTGCGAAGTGGGCCGTGGGAAATACGAGCGCAGCCTTGTCAAAGTTTGATTGATTAGCTATTGGTGTGGTGTAATATCATTGTCTAAGCAGTATGTTGTTAATTTGTCTTTAGTTGACGCCCGATTGTGTTCTTCTCTGGATTTGTTAAATTGAGCGTATTTCTGTCAAACATTAGGTTCCGCGCGAAAATTGTTTTGCACGATAAGCGGTTTAGTTTGTTATTCTCCCTTTATAAGGGAATTTCTAGTTTTCTTCGCAATGACTGCGCGCAAATTCTTTATCAGGTGGGACTTATGATTCAACTGCCCTGGCCTCGCGCGTATTTGTGGCGGGCATCCAAGCTTGCTCAAAAATTGCATCAACTTGTTGAATCTGATACCTACACCAAGAGCAAGGCCGACAGATATTTTTTTGCTGCTACTGAAGACTTGGCACATCTAAATACGGTTGCAGAGTACTCGGAAAAAGCTGCGCGTCTCCTCGCGGATATTGCATTAGTAACGGGACGTATGGGTCTGTGGTTGAGCTCAGTTCTTGTCGAGTATGACCACCAGGAGCGTCGGGCGCAGAGGGCGGGCGGTGCGGCATTGGGGTTTCGTGTACTTGAACCAAGTTTTCCTATTTTGGTAACTGTTGGTAATACGATGCACCTTGACGGATATTTAAAGGCCGCAATTCTTGGATTGCGAACACCGACTAGGACTGTTCTTTTGCTTCATCCGTGGCTTAAGCGGTTTGTTGTCAATCCGTGCTTGCTCGATTACTGGCGACCATTTATTGATGTTATCGAAGAAGAATCAGAACTTGAGGCATCTAAATCCATTATAGATAGTTTGGCGTTTAATTTGCATGGGGCTACACCTTGTGGTGGGCAGGTAGTTCCGTTTAGTATCTCGAGCGTAGTGTTAACCCAGAGCCAATGGGTGCGTGAAGGTAGAGAACCACTGCTACAGTTAACGTCTGATCACCACAAGCGCGGTTTCGAGGAGATTCAAAAATGGGGAATAGCTCCATCGAGTTGGTTTGTTACTTTGCATGTACGTGGCGGGTTAAATAAGGGCGCTGAAGCGTATCGGGACTCCTTCATCGAGTCTTATCTGGAATCCTGTGAAACAATTACAGCTGCTGGTGGTTGGGTAATTCGAATGGGCGACGCTTCGATGGAAGCACTTCCACCCATGGAAAACACCATTGATTACGCTCACTATTCTTGTAAGAGCGACTGGATGGATGTGTTTTTGTGCGCTGCGGCAAAGTTCATGATTGGTACCTCGTCAGGGTTGACTTGTGTTAGCTATAGTTTTGGGGTGCCGATTGCAATGACCAACTGTCTACCTACGGCGACAATTTATCTTTCAAGCCAAGATCTGTTTTTGCCTCGGCTTATGCGTCAGCGCGCGGATGGGACACCCCTTCAATTTTCCCAGCTGATGGGATTACCATATAGTATGGGGATTAGCGATGGTATGTATAAAAATGTTTTTGGGGTGGAAACGATAGCTAATACTAGTGACGAGATTAATGATCTTGTGAAGGAAATGCTTGACAATCTTAATGGCACAGTAAGCTATTCCGTTGAGGATCAAGTGCTTCAGCAAAGGTTTAAGACTATCACCGCTAATCGTGAGACTTTAGTAGGATTGGGTGGAATGGAGCTTCCGTCTCGGATTGGCCGCCACTTTTTGAATAAACACAAACTTTTGTTGGATTAGTATCTAGCGTCGTAACCCGTCTGGACCCCAGCTGCCATAGCACCTGACTACTGCAAAGTACTGTGCAATCATGGATTTTGGCTGGTAATTGCCCAAGCAATTTCCAATCGCAATTTTGTTAACCATCTCGGTATCTGCAAGGGCGTAATCCTAACTAGTATTTCTAAGAAGAGAGCGAAAGAATTTCTGTGTGCAGTGCTTCGTTTCCGTGTTGTTACAAGGGTATTTCCCCAGAAATACCCTTCGACCGATGAAATTAGGTGTGGTATTTAGTTTTGCGATAGGCAGGAGTGAGTTTTAGCATTACCAGTGAGGTGTATTAGTAGATACCATCTCGCTTTTAGTCCCTATTGTTCATTCAGATATTTCATTAACCGAGGCTTTTCACAGAACGAGCTTTTCCCTAAATTGCAGTTTCGAACCACAGGTTCTGATGGTGGTCGGGCAGGGGTGCAGGCTAGCTTCCACACTCTGGCTAGCCGCTGAAGCGGTGCGCCACCGTCACTGCTGAAGACTCGCAAACGCAACTGGTAGGCACCGTCTGCGATCTGGGTGGTGTCCCAGCTGGCCAGCTG
>OFRL01000729.1_pt1 | contig 13290 bp, 9 predicted proteins | sample 1543121 | NCBI WGS metagenome assembly OFRL01 (sample SAMN07774228, study PRJEB24372) | wastewater metagenome | isolation source: Lake Maggiore Cannobio | place: Italy: Cannobio | collected 2016-01
ACAGCGCCCCGAGCGTGACCACAAACAACAGCACCGCACCAACACCCCAAAACGGCTTGATCGTGCTTCGCGTCGCACCTAACAACGCAACCGGAAACGTCGTCGACCCGGCTTCGCTCAACAGCGTCGAAATCACAGCATTATCGAGGCACAGCGCAAACGACAGCAAGCCTCCAGCGACCATCGCCGACGCAATCAATGGCAAAGTAATTTGTCGAAATGCTCGCGCCGGCGGTGCGCCAAGATCGCCCGCTGCTTCTTCAAGCGACTCGTCGAGGCCGGCAAGTCGTGCGCGCACGATCAGCGTTACAACAGCACTGGCATATAGCGACTGACCCACCCATAGTTTGTTGATGCCCCCGTTGAACGGGCCCCACCCAGTCGAAAAAATCGTGCCAACAAGCGGCACTTCTTTTATTCGCGGAAACCAAGTCACGAGCGCGATCGCATCCATAATTTCGGGAGTAACCAAAATCAAGAAAACTGTCGCCATAAAAAATTTTGTCCACCCACCTGGTCGGCGTGCAAGCGCAACGCCCGACATGCCACCGATGATCACAGCGATGATTGTCGCTCCGAATGCTGCAATAAACGAGTTCCGAATCGCATCGCCGATGCCAGCAAAATCAAATATCGTTCGATACCAGTTTGTAATCAAACCGTTGATTATCAGCGCCACAACAAATGCGCCAGTGGCCAGCCAAGTCTTCAGCGATCGTGCAACACTTGTTCGCCTCTTCGCATAGTTCTGCGCTAAAACTCCGATGCCGATCAAGATTGCAAATCGAATCAACATGCCGAACATCTCGGCACCATTGAACAGCTCTCCCCACCATTTAATGCTCGTACTACCCGACCAAATCGTGAACGAACTTCCAGCATTAAACGAATGTAAAATCACTAAGAAAATAGGTATAAATAAAAATATTAAAACAAGCACAGTCCAAATTGCTAAAACTTTATTCAAGACTTCTCGTTTGACCCGTGTTTGAATTTTTTCACTTCGAACTTGTGCTGCTGCTCGCTCGTAAAGTTTGCGACGAATTTGTTGAAGAACTGGGGATAAAAGCCGAGCCACTTTTGGCACAACCCAAACAATCGCCGCGCCAATAATTAGCGACATCAAAACTGCACCGATCATCAGAATCGCCATCGCCGAACCCAGTGGCCAATTCTGCGCACCGCTGAACTGTGACGCGATCATTGAGCCGATCATGTTGCCTTTAGCACCGCCTAGAACAGTTGCTGTGACATAGTCGCCACACATCGGGATAAAAGTCAATAACACACCGGCGATGATTCCGGGTCCTGCAAGTGGCAAAGTCACACCAAAGAAAGTTGCGATACGACCTGCACCCAGATCTTTGCTCGCCTCGCGCATTCGCACATCGATGCGGTCTAGAGCCACGAACAACGGCAAGATCATGAACCCGAGATAGTTGTAAACGATTGCTATCTGTACAGCAGTTGCGGTCTCAAGAATCTGAATGCCGTTGCTACCAATGAAGCCCATTTCAACGAGCCACTTCGAAAAGACTCCATTGGGCGCGAGTGGAATTCGCCAGGCAACAGTGCGGATCAAGAAACTAGTAAAACTCGGTACGACTACCGCAGCCAAAATTATTGCTTTCCACTTTTCGGCAACTTTAAATGCCGCAAAATAGGCAACTGGTAGACCGATCAACACGCACATCGCAGTTGCGATCACACTGATACGCAAAGTGGCCTTAAACACCTTGAAAAACGTCTCATCGAATACAGACGAATAACTCGCCGACGAGAGATTGCTTAAATCAACTGGCAATAACTTCGATGTGTCTTTCGTGCCGAACGAATAAACAACGATGAACCCAATCGGCGCCGCAAAGAAGACCAGATACCAAATGATCGCCGGAATGGCGAGCAAATATTTTGGCGCTCTAACCTTGCTTCTGAACTTTACGGCGACCGAATCGGTCACTAATAATCAGCCTCCGGCCTTGGCTTTAATTTTATTAAAGATCTCAACCAATCGATCGAGGGCCGGTGTGATTTCTTGAGTTTTCATTGTCTTGACTTGGTCATCGTCAAAGAAAATCATGTCACCTCTGGTCAAATCTGGAGCCAACTCCGAAATAAGTTGTGGCATATTTTTCATCCCTGTGTGGTAACCGTGATATTCAAGATCACGAACTGAAATCTCGGGTATCAAATCCCAATTGATCCAAGCATGGGCTGCCTCAACATTCGGTGCTCCAGCCGGAATACTGTAGTTGTCCATCCACAACTCTGTAATCGGTGCACCTAAAACCCATTGCCAGTCATCTGGATTCCCGCCAGCATCTTCAATTCGTGAATACACCTGACGCGCATCGCCATTCCATGCCATCGATATCGAATATGCGCCTTCGGCCAACTTCGTGCTTGGGTAACTATCGAATGCCTTGATGTGTTGTGCAAACTCGTCAACCAAGAACTTTTCGCAAGCGTCGAGTTCCGCAACATCTTGAGTGTTCCAGTCTTGATTCTTTGCCCAAAAATAAGAACCACACACATTCGGTGCAGCATCTATCACTGAACAATTACCACTAAACTCACCAATACACGCATCCAAGAAATCTTGCCAATTCTTCAGTTCTTTTGAACTCTTGGTTTTGTCGTAGATGAAACCTGTTGTGCCCCAGTCTTTGCATACTGAATAATCGTTCGTTGGGTCCCACGACTGACCTAAATAGTTTGGATCAACATTTGCCATATTTGGCAACAGTGCTTTATCAAACTTTTGCAATAACCCTTTTTCAATCATTTGAGGTAGATACGGTCCCGTCGGAACAACTATGTCAAAGCCGCTGTTTCCACCGCTTGTAGCCAACTTGGTTATCAAGTCTTCGTTGCTTCCGTAGTAATCAACCTTCATCGTGACTTTAAGAGTCGATGCAGCAAGTGCGCCAACTAATTCGGGCTCGTTATAGTCGCCCCATGTGTACATCGCCAAAGTTCCAGAAGCAGTGTTAAGAACACGGCTCCAATCGCCCGAGGCAAGATTTTCTCCGCCTGCGTCTACCGAGTCACCATCTGATGAATTACCACATGCTGCTGCGACTAATGCGAAACCAGCAATTGCCGTGCCGCCTTGCAAAAAAGCTCTGCGAGTAAGTTTTTCACGAAAACCTTCTGGTGCCAACATTCTTAGTTGTGGTTTCTTTTCGCTGCTCATTTTCTCCCCTTTTTAGTTGTTAGTTATCTGGTTTTTTATCGATATCTGAATATTAGTCATTTGTTTATTCACGAGTGCGTTGGCGTGGCCAGCACCAGAGAGGCTTGTCGGGCCGAGAACAGGTAAACATCTTCAGCCAGCCAACTGCACCAAACCGAATCACCGACAGTAAACCGAGAAGGGTTGGTACGGCTGACTTGCACCAGCAAGTCGCGAGACCCAGCGGTGACAACGTATTGCAAAACATCGCCGAAGTGAGACACACCAGCAACGCGAGCACTCACGAAATTAGCATCCGAACTCGGCCTAGTCGCCGACAAGTTGATCGTCTCAGGTCTCACCGCAGCAAGAGCATCTTGGCCTGCCGGCACGGTTTCTTCGGGTCGCGTAGCAACAAACACGGTGCCATCGTTTGCCTTGGCGCCATTTGCAGTCGCCACACCACGCCAAAAATTATTACGGCCAACGAAGCCGGCAACAAACGCCGATGCTGGTCGCTCGTAAACAGTTTCAGGGTCGCCGAGTTGTTCAACATGACCGTTGAGCATGATTGCAATTCGATCTGACATTGACATCGCTTCTTCTTGGTCGTGCGTCACAAAAACAAATGTGATTCCCAGGCGGCTCTGCAAAAGTTTCAGTTCAATCTGCATCTCTTCGCGCAACTTTCGGTCAAGCGCACCGAGTGGCTCGTCGAGCAACAGAATGCTCGGTCGATTAACGAGAGCCCGCGCCACTGCGACACGCTGTTGCTGACCACCCGATAATTGACGCGGCTTGCGAGTCGCCATCTTCGACATCTGCACCATGTCAAGTGCCTCTATCACTTTGCTTCCGATCTCATCTTTCGAAACACCTTTTTGCCGCAAACCGTAGGCAACATTTTCGGCAACGTTCATATGTGGGAACAACGCATAATGTTGAAACACGGTGTTGACGTCGCGTTTATACGGCGGCACACCCTGCACGTATTCACCACTGATTCGCACGAAGCCTTCGTCTGGTTGTTCGAAGCCCGCCAACATTCGCAACGTAGTTGTTTTGCCGCAACCACTTGGTCCAAGCAACGACAAAAATTCACCCGGTTTAATTTCAAGATTCAACGAATCAACCGCGATGACATCGCCGTAACGCTTGGTTACGTTAACGAGTTCCACTGAACCCCGTTCGCTACCCATCAACGCCACCTACCCACGTCGCTCACCAGTTCTTAACCTCCACACGCTTTAACTGCTTGAAACCAAGCATTACATATTTCTACTAGATTTGTACAAATGACGAACCCAGCAATCAAAACACTGGGTGTTCCTAAAGAGACCAAAACTTCTGAAGGTCGAGTCGCCCTAACCCCAGACGGGGTTCGAGAATTTGAGCGCGCTGGGGTTGAGGTCTTTATTGAGACCGGCGCAGGTCTCGGGGCTTCAATTGAAGACGCACATTTCGTTGCGGCGGGGGCGACAATAGTGCCGACGGCCACTGATGCATGGTCTAAACAAATGGTCATCAAAGTCAAAGAACCGACCGCTCAAGAATTCGGATTCCTCCGCAAAGATTTAACTCTTTTTACTTATTTACATTTGGCCGCCTATCCGAAAGTTGCAGAAGCATTACTTAAAAACAAGACAACTTCTATCGCCTACGAAACAGTGCAACAAGAAGATGGTTCATTGCCTTTGTTGGCGCCGATGAGCGAAATAGCAGGTCGCATCGCAACTCAAGTTGGTGCATTTTATTTGCAACGCCCAAACGGTGGACGCGGAGTTCTCATGGGTGGCGCTCCTGGTGTTCGCCCAGCGAAGGTTGTCGTCATCGGTGCGGGAAACGTTGGATGGAACTCGGCATGGATAGCCGGCGGCATGGAAGCCGAAGTTTTATTGCTTGATAAAAATTTAGATCGCTTGCGATTACTTGATCAAATCATCCGCTCTCGAATTACGACAGTTGCTTCAAATCGTGGAGCAATAGAACGATGCGTTGCTGAAGCTGATTTATTAATCGGCGCAGTGCTGGTTGCTGGCGCACGCGCACCAGTTGTGGTCTCACAAGAGATGGTGAAATCAATGAAGCGAGGCGCAGTAATTGTCGACGTAGCAGTCGACCAAGGCGGCTGTATTGAAACTATTCATGAGACAACACACAAAGAACCTGTTTATGAACTTCATGGTGTGTTGCATTACGCAGTCGGCAATATGCCAGGGGCAGTGCCACATACAAGTACTTATGCACTGACCAACGCAACATTGCCATATTTGATTGATGTTGCTAAGTACGGCACTCTGGTCGCAGCGCAACGTGATAATGCCCTCAAACTTGGCATCAACACCGTCGCCGGCGAAATAACAAATGATGCAGCAGCAACAGCACTCGGGTTGACGGCTGTTGATCCGCTAACTGTTTTAATTAGTTAAGCAAATAATTAGTCGCAGCAACTGTCGCGCCAACCACAACTACCGCATTTGAAATGCGCGTGCTCAGCGTGCAAAGACGAACCGCAGTGTGGACACTCTGCAAAAGTGGCGTGACGCGTGCGACACGTATTGCCATCAACTGAATCTGCTTGAGAAGTAGAAGTGTTTAGATCAGATCTTGCTACGGTCACACTTTAATTATTGCACTATTGTTGACTACGTTCGCGCATGACTGATACAACCGATTCTTCGACACCAACCAGCAGAAAACATCGTCAGCGTCAAGCCGGTAGCGCGCGATCTGCATTTAATGTTCGCGACTTTCGCCGAATCTGGTTCGGTTCATTCGCCTCGAACATTGGCACTTGGATTCAAAACGTCGTCTTGCCTATCTATATATATTCACGCACCGGTCGCGCTTCTTTTGTCGCTTTATTGATATTTGCTCAACTCGGACCAATTCTGCTGTTGTCAATACCGGGTGGTGTGATTGCCGATCGTGTTAACCGCAAGAAATTTTTGATTTCAATGCAATTTTTGCAACTCTGCTGCTCTCTGCTTTTAGCATTTTTCGCTGCTCAAAATTCGTCGATCTGGTTGCTCTTCGCTGCTCAACTCGGGGTCGGCATAGGCAATGCTCTGAATATTCCTGCTTGGTCGACGATGCTCACATCTCTTGTGCCACCGCAAGACATTGCCGGAGCGATTTCACTTAATTCGACGGTAATTAATGGCGCTCGCGTTATTGGGCCGATCTTCGTTGCAATACTTTCGCAGTGGAACGTAACAACTGCCGAATTCTTTGTGATCAATGCTGTTACTTACTTGTTTGTAATCTTCGCATTGTTAAGCGTAAAAGTTCCAGAAATCACTCGTGATACGACAAAAGGTTGGCGACGGTTTACTTTTGCATTTCAAATAGCACGCGAGCGAAAAGTTGTATCCCGACTCGTTTTGACTCTTGCATCGTTTTCGTTGCTTTCATTGCCATATGTCGGGCTCTTCCCCGCTATCGCCAAACTCAATTTCGGCATCGAATCACAGGGCATGACCTACAAATGGTTTTATGCAACATGGGGGCTTGGCGCATGCATTGGTGGTCTAAGTGTTTCAACGTTATTTTGGGATGTCGACAATCGAAAACTTATTCGACTGGGCTTTGCAAGTTTTAGCATGAGCATGATGGCGTTTGCGCTCGCACCAAATGTGCTGATTGCATTCTTCTCAGTGTTTTTTCTTGGTGGTGCTTATTTCTTCACGACAACTGCAATGCAAACAGTTCTAGCATCTGGGTTGACTCCAGAAATTCGCGCCCGCGTGATGGCGTTGTGGTTTATGGCCTTCGGTGGAACTGTCCCAATCGGCAACTTAATTTTTGGTCCATTGATTGACCGCTACGGTTCGCAATGGCTGTTAATTCTCGGCTCGCTCTGGGCCGCTGTGTTGTGGTGGTGGTGCGACATCGAACGCCTCGAGCGAACCGAACTGATCGACGACAACTTGGCGGTTTTATAATCCGTCGCAAAGACGAACAAGACCAGCAACTTTCGATGCTTTGACAAGAACTGCGTCACCCTTGCTAAGTTGTTCGAGAACTTGACGCGCGCCAGCAAAAGTAACCGGTGCCACTCCATATAACTCAGTTTCAACAGCGACTAACTCGATGCCGTTTTGTTTAGTCTGTGCTGCGATTGCCAAATGATCAGCACTTGGTTCAGCGAGTTCTGCCATTAATCCACAGAAGGCAATTCGGCGTGACCCAGCCATCGTCGACAAAGTATCAATTGCTGCACTCATCGACGCTGGATTTGCATTGTACGAATCATCAAGCACTACTGCGCCATTTTTGAGTGTACGAATTTGCATTCGTGACGGTGAAATATTCGCATTTGAAATCGCTGTAGCGGCAGTATTGACGTCGAGTTCGAGAACACCTGCGACGCATAGTGCGGCTAACGCATTATGAACCATATGTCGCCCAGGAACCAGCATCGACAATGTCGCGTTGCCCCATGGCGTCGCAACCATTGCAGTGGCACAACCATCGTGAGCAATATCGCACGAAACCATTCGCACATCAGCAGTTTTGGTCTCGCCAAAAGTCAGAACACGAGCCTGGGTTGAATTACGCATCGCTACAACACGCAGATCATCAGCGTTCAAAATCGCAACCCCAGAATCTGGTAACGACTCAATCAGTTCTTGCTTGGCTTTTTGAACTCCATCAATCGAGCCCACACGTTCGGTGTGCGCGTTAGCAACCGTAGTCACGATGCCAATATTTGGATTAGCTACTTTGCAAAGTCTGGTGATCTCGCCAAACCCACGCATTCCCATTTCAAGCACAAGCACTTCTACGTCATCGGGTGCATTCAAAATTGTTGTCGGCAAACCAAAATCATTATTAAACGAATCTTGATTTGCGTGTGTTCGCAGAGATGTTGCTAAAGCACTAGCAACAAAATCTTTAGTCGATGTTTTGCCAACAGAGCCAGTGATGCCAATCACACGATTCTGTAATTGCGAATCAAGCCGTGTTCGCGCCCAAGCACCCAAGTTGAGCAAACTAGATATTGTGTTTTCGACTTTGATTGCTGTTCGACCTTGCGGCTCGCGTTGGGTTAAATATGCGCCTGCGCCACGACTCAGCGCATCTGCAATAAAGTCATGTCCATCGCGTTGATCCACGATTGGCACAAATAATTGACCAGGCTTTATTGATCGTGAATCAAACGAAACGCCATCTAGGTGTGCATTTGCACCACTGAGTTCACCAGAAACGGCGCGTGCAACATCTGCTGCCATGAAGCGCATACTGCTTCAATCATAACTCCGAGATATCAATGTGGCTGATTGAAGCAGTTATCCGAGTACCGTAAAGATGAATGATTAGCGAAAATCGCAAGTCAAAAACTCATATTGTTGTTTTGTTTGGTGGCGAATCAGCAGAACATGATGTCAGTTGTGTGACTGCAGCGCACGTTTTGCGCGCACTAGATTCAAAAAAATACGACATCATTACTGTCGGCATCACCCGCACTGGTGATTGGGTACTCGTCGACACAAATCTCGATAATCTGCCAGATCAACTCACTACGAGTGGCAAGACAACAAGTATCACTCAGGTTCTTCAGGTCACGAATCAAATCTCAAACACAGTTGTGATTCCGTTATTGCATGGACCAATGGGCGAAGATGGCACGGTACAAGGTGCTTTAGAACTCGCCCACGTCGCATATGTCGGCGCCGGAGTTCTTGGCAGTGCTATCGCGATGGACAAAAGTATCGCCAAACAAATTTTGGCAGCGAATAATATCGCTCAACCGAAGTTCGTAACCGTGCGTGACTCTGAAGATCGAAATGTCGCAGTCGATCGTGCCATCACCAAACTTGGTTTACCGGTATTTGTTAAACCAGCCAACATGGGGTCATCTATCGGCGTGCAAAAAGGCAAGTCTCGTGATGAAATTATTGCCGCACTAGTACAAGCCTTCGAATACGACGAGTGGGCGTTGATCGAAGAAGCGATCACTGGTCGCGAGATAGAAGTTGCAATACTCGGCAACGAATCTGCGCGTGCTTCTGTGCCAGGTGAAATTATTCCGAGCCATGAGTTCTACGACTATGAAGACAAGTATCTGATTGACGGAGCAAAATTATTGATCCCTGCCCCACTCACTGCCCAACAGACAACAGAAGTGCAAAATCTTGCACTAAATATATTCGGCGTACTGCGCAGCGACGGCATGGCACGCATTGATTTCTTCTACGAAGAAAACGGCCGTGGATTCTTGTGCAACGAGATAAATACGATTCCTGGTTTTACGCCGATATCTATGTATCCCAAATTATGGCAAGCCTCTGGAGTGAGCTATTCAGAACTATTAGACCAACTGATTGATCTTGCCATTGCCCGTCACGCTAAACGACGACGAAACACAAACCGTTAAAACTTCTGTTTTGTAACGCTGGATCAAGTTCCGGCGGCAGGAATATTGATCTTCATCCCTTGATAGATGAACACATCAACACTTGACCATTGATTAGCAGCAAGTAATGCAGTCATCGACACACAGAACTTTTTAATTATCACAAATAGTGAATCGCCTTGTGCAATTTCGTATGTTCCAGCTGGGCGATTGCCACATCCTGGTTTACCAACAACATTTGCGACGGTCGTTTGCTGAACATTCGATGAAACGACTTGCGCTGACGGCGGAATCCGAAGTTTTCTTCCCGCATATGGAAACTGCGTTGCAGAAATTAAACCGTTCCATGCAAGCAACTCAGTCACAGTTATTCCAAACAAGTTGGCGACCAAATTAGGAGAGTCCCCTGCCTGCACGGTGTAAATCTGCTCAACGCCCACAGCACCAGGCGGCAAAGTTGTAGTTGTATTTGGCAAAGTAGTTTGCACCGGAGGGATCGTCGCAAAATCAGTTGGACCAATTGGGACAACAGTCGTAGCTGATCCTGACACATCCACGCCACAAGAAGTGAGTACAAACGCCGCAACGACCAGCGGCACAAATATTGATTTAAAATTGCGATTCAACATCACGCTCTATCGTAAGCGATTTAACGCAAGGTATAAGTGAACATCAATTGAGCGGTCGCGCCGAAGCAACAATGGGCACGGGCAAGTCAGTTGCACCCATTAAATAGTGATCAACGCCAGCCGCCGCAGCACGCCCCTCGGCGATTGCCCAAACAATCAGACTTTGACCACGACCCATATCGCCAGCGATAAATACGCCATTCAAATTAGACATGTAGTTGTCATTGCGCACAATGTTTCCGCGCAAATCACTTTGCAATCCGAGTTGGTCGATCCACGAAGATTTTTCGGGTCCAACAAAACCAAGTGCAAGCAACACGAGATCGGCTGGTAACTCACGCTCGGTGCCTTCAACTTTGACGAATGAACCTGATTCTGATTTAACTTCACAGATCACTAATGCTCGAACATTATTTTTCTCATCTCCAACAAACCGATCGGTAGTAACTGAGAACAATCGCTCACCACCTTCTTCGTGGGCCGAAGACGTGCGATAGATAAAACTCCACTGCGGCCACGGATTAGTTTCGGCACGACTTTCAGGTGGCTGCGGCAAAATCTCAAGTTGAGTCACCGATGCTGCACCCTGTCGATGTGCGGTACCTAAACAATCTGCACCCGTATCTCCGCCACCAATGATCACAACATGTTTGCCGTTTGCCGAAATCGGTGAAGTCGCAAGATCACCTTCTTGAACTTGGTTCGATGGTGGCAAATACTCCATTGCTTGATGAATTCCGTTCAACTCGCGACCAGCAACTGGCAAATCACGCCACGCAGTTGCACCACACGCAAGAACGACTGCATCATTGGATGCAACCAACACATCAATGTCGACGTTCTCGCCAACAATTGCGTTGGTACGAAAGACGGTTCCTTCACTTCGCATCTGATCGATACGGCGCTCAATGTGACGCTTCTCCATTTTGAATTCAGGGATTCCGTATCTCAATAACCCACCAATTCGATCTGCCCGTTCAAGCACAACAACATCGTGACCAACACGAGTTAGTTGTTGAGCACATGCAAGACCTGCAGGTCCAGATCCAATCACAACGACACGCTTGCCGGTTTTTTTAGATGGCAATTGTGGATTAACCCATCCTTCGCTCCACGCACGATCGATAATTTCAACTTCAACTTGTTTGATCGTCACAGCATCAGAGTTAATACCCAAGACGCAAGCAGATTCGCACGGCGCTGGACACAACCGACCTGTAAATTCTGGAAAGTTATTCGTCGCATGCAGACGCTCGACGGCGTCCTTCCAATGCCCGCGGTAAACAAGATCGTTCCAATCTGGAATCAAATTGCCCAACGGACAACCGTTATTACAGAACGGAATTCCACAATCCATGCATCGGCCAGCCTGATGTTTCAAATCTTCGGTCGGAAACTTTTCATAAACTTCTTGCCAGTCCTGCACACGAACGGCGATTCTTCTGCGTTGTGGGGTTTCACGATCCCACTTCAGAAAACCCGTTGGTTCACCCATTAGCGGCAACTGCGACTTTCTCTAAATTTTCTATACCCATTTCAGCAATCACTCGCGCATAGTCGCGCGGCAAGACCTTGCGAATTTTTGTTTTAGCAATCGTCCAATCAGCGAGAACCTCGCGAGCGCGTGCCGAGTTAGTCAGCTCAAGATGTCGGCGAATAGTTTGTTCAAGCCAAACGAAATCTTGGGCATCAGGTTCAACGATGTCAACAAGTTCTGGATTAACTCTTGTCGCGAACTCAATATTTGTGTCACCCTCGGCGTCATATACATATGCGATTCCGCCAGACATTCCAGCAGCAAAATTGCGGCCTGTAGCACCGAGCACGATCACCCGACCACCTGTCATATATTCGCATCCGTGATCTCCTAGACCTTCAACAACTGCAGTTGCGCCAGAGTTACGCACGCAGAATCGCTCACCAACAACACCTGAAATAAAGATCTCGCCACTCGTTGCGCCGTATCCGATGACGTTGCCGGCAATCACATTTTCGTGAGCGACAAATGTTGCACGCCTGTCAGGGTGTAAAATTATTCGACCACCCGACAAACCTTTACCGAGATAATCGTTTGAGTCGCCCTCTAATCGCAACTCAACACCGTTTGGGATGAACGCACCGAAACTCTGACCCGCAGAGCCATTGAATTGAAGCTTGATCGTCGCATCTGGCAACCCGATAGCGCCGAATCGTTTTGTAACTTCGTAGCCAAGCATTGTTCCGACTGCTCGATTCGTATTATTGATCGAATATTCAAGTGCAACAGATTCAGAATTCTCGAGTGCACTCTTGCACTTAACAATCAGTTCGTTGTCAAGCGCTGCGGCCAAGCCGTGATCTTGCCAAGTTGACTGATATGGCGTTTGGTTATATGGATTTTTTGGTATTGCCAAAATTGGTGAGATATCTAACCCACGCGCCTTCCAATGATCAACAGCGTGTTTTGAATTAAGCATGTCAACTCGGCCTATAGCTTCTTGCAAACTACGAAACCCAAGTTGTGCAAGATATTCGCGCACCTCGGTTGCGATGAACTCGAAAAAGTTGATCACAAACTCTGGCTTACCCGAAAACTTCTTGCGCAATTCTGGGTTCTGTGTTGCGATTCCGACTGGGCAAGTATCGAGATGACAAACCCGCATCATCACACAACCGCTAACTACTAATGGTGCCGTTGCAAAACCAAATTCTTCAGCCCCGAGCAACGTAGCGATCACAACATCGCGACCAGTTTTCATTTGTCCATCGGTCTGCACAACGATTCGATCGCGTAACCCGTTAAGCATCAAAGTCTGCTGGGTCTCTGCAAGTCCAAGCTCCCACGGAGCGCCGGCATGCTTCAGCGAAGTTAGTGGTGAAGCGCCTGTTCCTCCATCATGACCCGAAATTAAAACAACATCTGCTTTTGCTTTAGCCACACCCGCAGCCACCGTGCCGACACCAACTTCGGCGACTAGCTTCACATGAATTCGCGCGACGGGGTTTGAATTTTTCAAATCATGAATCAACTGTTTGAGATCTTCAATCGAATAAATGTCGTGGTGCGGTGGCGGACTAATTAAACCAACACCAGGTGTCGAATATCGAGTCTTGGCAATCCATGGATATACTTTGTGAGCCGGCAACTG
>OFRL01000730.1_pt1 | contig 13288 bp, 14 predicted proteins | sample 1543121 | NCBI WGS metagenome assembly OFRL01 (sample SAMN07774228, study PRJEB24372) | wastewater metagenome | isolation source: Lake Maggiore Cannobio | place: Italy: Cannobio | collected 2016-01
GGGGCGAATCTTCGTTGGCAACGGACTCGGCTTTGAGGGCTACACCGGTGGCCAGACTAAGCAGCAGATCGACGGGCTGATGTCGGCCGGTGACGTAGGCCATTTCGACGCAGAAGGGCGGCTCTTCATCGACGGCCGCGACGACGAGATGATCGTCTCCGGCGGCGAGAACGTTTTCCCGCGTGAGGTCGAGGATCTGCTCGCCGACCACCCAGGCGTCTCTGAAGCGGCCGTGATCGGGGTCGTTGACGCCGAGTGGGGCCAGCGGCTGCGCGCCTTCGTCGTAGTCAGCGGTAAACAGGGCCCAGGCGAAGCAGAGCTTCAGGAGCTAGTGCGGGCTCAGCTTGCTCGTTACAAGGTGCCTCGCGAAGTTTTATTCATCGACGAACTACCGCGTAATGCCACCGGCAAGGTGCTGCGCCGTGAACTCGGCGGCAACTAAAACGCAGCGCTTCGTTCCAGCGACGCACTAATCTGCAGCCGATGGCAAGCGACTCAGAGAGCTTTGATCTAACGATCCTTGGGCTTAGCGCCGGTGACGGCAAACGGCTTGAGCTAGAGGCCGAGCTGGGCGAGTTCGAGTTCGCCGGGGAGCCTTACCGGCCGCAGCCGCAGCCCTGCCCGGTTGTTGTTGACGTAACGCGGATGAACGGCGACGGTTGGGCGCTCAAGTTGGCCTTCGCGACGACGATGCGCGGAACTTGTATGCGTTGCCTTGGCCCGGCTGAACGGAAGATCACGGTCGAAGTGCGTGAGGTAGACCAGGTTGATGGAGGCGAGGAGCTCGACAGCCCGTACATCAGCGGTTCGGTCCTTAGTCTCGACCGGTGGGCGCACGACTCTCTCGCCCTAGCGCTGCCTACCCAAGTGATCTGTCAGCCTCAGTGCCTTGGTCTATGCCCAACCTGCGGGATCGATTTGAATGCCGATCCGAGCCACGAGCACGAGGCCGATAAGGATCCGCGCTGGTCGAAATTGGACGAGCTGAAGTTCGACTGAACGCGGCACTTCTGCGCGGTTCGCTATCTTTGACCGTCGAATGGCCGTTCCTAAGCAACGACAGTCACACAGCCGTACCGCGAAGCGCCGCGCCCAACACGGGATAGCTGCACCTACCGGTGGAGGCTGCCCAGAGTGTGGCGCGCCGCGCCTTGCGCATCGCGTCTGCTCTAGCTGCGGTACTTACGGCGGCCGTTCAATCGTCGCCCCGGCCAACACCGACCAGTAAGCCTCGATGAGCGTCACGGTCGCGGTCGACGCGAACGGGGCCGATCTTGGAGCCGCCGAAGTAGCGGCCGGCGCTGCGATCGCCGCTGAGCTTGGCGTCAAGGTCCGCGTCTACGGCCCGGCCGAGCAGATCGGTGAGGTAGCCGAAGGGGTCGAAGTGGTCGACGCGCCGATCTCGATCGCGAAGGAGGCCGACCCAGCGCGCGCAGCGCGCTCCACTCCCGAGGCCTCGATCGTCCAGGCTGCGCGCGCCGTAGCGCAGGGCGAAGCCGATGCGCTCGTCAGCGCCGGCGCGACCGGCGCGACGCTTGCCGCCGGACTGTTCGAAATCAAGCGCGCACGCGGCATCTACCGCCCGGCGTCGGCAACGCCGGTGCCAATTCCGGGCAGCCCTGTGACATTGCTTGATGTCGGCGCCAACGTTGAGGTCCGCAGCGAGCACCTCGTCCAGTTCGCTTTCATGGGCGCTGCGCTGGCCACTACCGTGCTCGCGCAGGAGCGCCCGCGCGTGGCACTGCTCTCGAATGGAAGCGAAGCGAGCCGCGGCACAGCGGTCGTCATCGAAGCCGGCCAGCAGCTGGCCGCCGGCACGCATTCGACCTTTGAGTTCGTTGGCAACATCGAAGGGAACGATCTGGCGGCAGATGTCGCCGATGTGATCGTCACCGACGGTTTCACCGGCAACATCGCGCTAAAAGTGATGGAAGGGATCTCACAGGCCGTCGTCGGCGGCATTCGCGAAGCCGCAAACAGCTCAGCGCGCGCAAAGCTCGGCGGCGCCTTGCTGCGGCCAGCTCTGCGCGGCTTTCGCGACGAGATCGACCCCGAGGGCCCAGGTGGCGCTTACATGCTCGGTTTGCGGCAGCTCGCAGTGGTCTCCCACGGCCGCTTCACGCGCTATGGCTTCTCGCAGGCGATTCTGCTCGCAGCGCGGGCTGTAAACGGCGATCTTGTCGGGCGAACAGAGGCGATGTTGGAAGCCGGCGGCGCGCTGCGCCGCGCCGGCGCTGCTGAGGCCGTCAGCCCGTCCGAAGGCGCGGCTAGTTTTCCGCCTGATGACTCGTGACGACGTCCTTGAATTAATCCGCCTGCACCTCGCCGACGAGCTCGACGTCGACCCAGCAGAGATCAACGAGGAGACGCGCTTCAAAGAAGACCTCGAGGCCGACTCGCTCGACCTCTACACGCTCGTCCAAGAGCTCGAAGATACGTACGGAACGAAGATGTCAGATGAGCAGGCTGCAGAGATCCTCACCGTCGGTCAAGCAATCGACTTTGTCCTCGCCCACACCAGCGCCAGCTCCTGAGCCCTGCAAACCCTCACCTCACTCCTCGACGGACTGCCGGCCGACCTCTACCGGCAGGTCTTTACACACGCCTCGTGGGGCGAGCGCAGCAGCGACTCCTACGAGCGCCTGGCATTTCTTGGCGACAGCGTGCTCGGACTAGCGATAACGGCGCACCTCTACCCGCTGCTCGAAGCCGACCGCTTCGGCGCTGGTCGCTTGACGAAGATCAGGGCGCAGACGGTCTCTGGCGCGGCCTGCCGCGAAGTGGCGCTCCGTTTGGACGTTCCCGGCCGCTTGGCGGCAGCAGCGCCGGAAGGGACGCCGCTCGCCGACACGCTGGTCAGCGAACGCGTCCTCTCTTCAATCGTCGAGGCGATCATCGGAGCTTGCTATCTCGATCAGGGCTACGAAGCGACGGCCGCGGCCGTTGTCGATTGCTTTGCGCCGGAGCTAGCGCTGGCGCTGGAACACCCGATCGACTTCAAGTCGGCGCTGCAGGAGCAGCTAGCTGCTCGTGGGCAATTGGTCGAGTACGAGATCACGAGCGAGCAGGGGCCGCCACACGAGCGGACCTTCGCGGTCACGGCGAGCGTGGCTGGAGAGGTGGTCGGAGAGGGGACGGGGCGGACAAAAAAGGCAGCAGAGCAGGAAGCGGCAAGGATCGCGCTTGGGCCGATCACGGAGGGCGATTGACGTGCATCTGAAATCGATCAGCCTGAAAGGCTTCAAATCGTTCCCCGAGCGGACCGTGCTGGAGTTCGCTCCCGGAGTATCTGTTGTCGTCGGCCCGAACGGCTCAGGCAAGTCAAACATCACCGACGCCGTGCTGTGGGCGATGGGCGAGCAGTCGCCGCTCGCGGTTCGCGGCCAGAAGATGCAGGACGTGATCTTCGGCGGCGGTCACGGCGTCAAGGCTCGCTCCTCGGCCGAGGTCGAGCTGATTATCGACAACTCCGACGGAGCGATCGAGATGCCGCTGGGCGAGATTTCGATCCTGCGCCGGCTCGACCGCAACGGCGAGGGCGAATACCGCCTCAATGGAGCCCGCTGCCGGCTAGTTGACGTTCTCGAAGTTCTCTCCGACACCGGCCTTGGCAAAGAGATGCACTCGGTCGTCTCACAAGGCCGCGTCGAGTCGATCGTTACCTCAAAGCCGCGCGACCGCCGTCTCCTGATCGAAGAGGCCGCCGGGCTAGGCAAACACCGCAAGCGCCGCCGCCGCGCGCAGATCAAGCTCGATCGAGCGCAGGAGAACCTCGACCGCTGCCTCGACATTGAGCGCGAGGCACGCTCGCAGCTACGCCCTCTGAAGCGCCAAGCCGAAGCAGCGGAGCTCTTGGCGCGCGTTGAAAGGCAGACGACTGAAGCCTCGTGGGAACTCGTCCGCGATGCATCGCGCGTCCGCCGTGCTGGCCTTGAGACCGCTGAGAAGGCCGCTACCTCGGCGCGCGAGTCGCGCGATGCTCTGCAGGAGAAGCTCGGACAGGTTGACTTGCGGCGCGAAGAGGCGGAGAAGCAGCTCGCCGAGCGGAGCGAGCGACGCGAAGCTATCGCTCGTCGCGGTGAGCTCGCGCGCAGTGCCGCTGGCAAGATCGAAATGCGGATTGAGCGGACGCGCGAGAACGCACTCGCTCTCGCCGACCGTTTGGAGCAGCGCGAAGGCCAGCTCGAGCGGCTACGCCCGCAGGTCGCGGCCGACTCGCCTGATCAAAGTGGGAGCGAGCGGATAGCGGCCTTGGAAGCAGAGCTCGAAAAGCTCGACCTCGAACGGGCAAGTGAGTTAGACGCCGAACTGGCGACGCTGTTGGCCGAGCGCGACCAAGCGGCTGCCGCAAGCGGCGAAGCTTCCGCGAAGGCAGCTCAGATAACTGAGCAGCGCGACCTTGCTCAGGCAGCAGCGCAGAGTGCCCGCGCCGAGCTTCGCAGCACCGAACAGGCCGCCGAGCAGGCCACTCGAGAGGTCTCTCGCCTAACCGCAGAGCTTGCGCGGCTCGATCAGTTTCTGCGCGAGCACGCCGACGCGCCCGAAGGCCAGCCTTCTCTTGCAGCCAGCCTTGAAGTTGAGGCCGGCTACGAAACCGCCGTCGCCGCTGTACTCGGTGCCCGGCTGCGCGCGGCCATCGTCGACGACCTTCCGAGCGGCCAGCAGCTGCTCGGTCGGCTTGGATCTGAAGGCGGCTCAGCGCTCGTTGCTGAGGCCAGCCGTGGAGCAGCCAATGCAGCGGAACAGTTGCCGGGCGCGCGGGCTCTCGCCGACTTTGTAACCGGCGGAAAGAACGCCGAGCTCGGCCGAAGGCTGCTTGCTGGCGTCTGGCTCGTCGATTCACTCGATTCTCTGCCTAGCGATTTCGTTGGAGTGGCGGTCACGCGTGAAGGGCGGGCATGGAATGGAGCTACCGGCGAGCTTCGACAGAGCGCCGAGGGCAGCGGCGAGCAGGTCTTAGCCGAGCGCCAACGCCGCGAGAAGCTCGCGCTCGAGGCTGCCAGCGCCGCCGATTCGGCCAGCGCGACCGCTACTGCCCTCAGCGCCGTAGAGCAGGCCTGCGTCGCCGCGGAGCAGGCACTGGCTGCGGCCGACGACGCTTGCCGCAGCGCCGAACGGGACGCCGCGCAGGCTGCCGAGCGTGCGCGCCGCGCTGAATCGATCATTGAGCAACGCCGCCAAGCACCAGAGCAAGGCGCCGGCGCAATCGCGCGCGCGCAGCTAGAAGGCGAGCTGGCCGCTGAGCGCCGCGTCGCTGAGCAAGCCGCCGAAGCTCGCGACCATCGCAAACAGACGGTCATCACGCTGGAGATGGCAATTGCTTACGAGATCGGGCTGGTCCCGCTCTTCAACGCCTTCGAGGAGGCTCTCGCAGCGGCGCAGGAGGCGATCGCAGAGCGCACCGCGATCTTTGAAGCCGAGCTCGAGGCCGACCGTCTTGGTAACGCCGGTGTCACAGATGACCTGCGGGCATTCGCGCAATCCGGCGCAGAGCTGCAAGGCGCGCTTCGTGAGGCGGGTGAAGCAGTGACAGCGGCCGAGGTGACGGCCCAGCAGGCGCGCGACCAGCACGCCGAGACTGAGGCTGAGCTGGCTCGCCTCGCCGAGCTGCTCGGTCTTGAGGCCGAACCGTCGAGCGAGCCACTTGACGACGAGGCGATTGCCGCGCTCGAGCAGCGGATCGTCCGTCTAGAGCGGCGGCGTGAACAGATCGGCCCGGTCAACCCGCTCGCCAAGGCGCAGTACGAGGAGGCGCTCGAGCACGTTGAGACGCTCGAGCATCAGCGCAACGACCTCGAGAGCGCGATGCGCGAGCTGCGCACCTTGATCCGCGATACCGATCGCCAGATCCGTGAGAGCTTCGAGCAGACATTTGAGGCTGCGGCGAAGAACTTTGAGGAGCTCGCAGCACACTGCTTCCCCGGCGGGCATGGCCGCCTGCGCTTGGTGCGTGAGGAACAGACGCCAAAGGCCGTGCTCGGTGGCGGAGAAGGTGAAGAGGAGGCGGCGAGGCTCGAAGCGGCCGAAGATGAGGCCAACGCTGAGACCGAACGCGAAACGGGTGAGCCAGAGGATGACCTCGGAGTCGAGATCGAGATCACGCCGGCCGGCAAATCGATGAAGCGCTTGACGCTGCTTTCGGGCGGCGAGAAGTCGATGACCGCGATCGCCTTCCTGTTCTCGGTCTTCCTCGCCAAGCCGTGCCCGTTCTACATCCTCGACGAGGTTGAGGCTGCGCTCGATGATCTCAACATTGTTCGCTTCCTTGAGCTGCTGAGGCTTTACCGCGACCGCGCTCAGTTCATCGTCGTCACGCACCAGCAGCGGACGATGGAAGCAGCCGATTCGCTTTACGGCGTTTCGATGGGTGGCGACGGGGTCTCGAAGGTGATCAGCCGCAAGCTTCCAGCCGAGGTCGACGCTGACAGTGACGCCGTACAGGCTGCCTGAGAGCCACTAGCGGGCCGTAGCGCGCCTACAGTGCGCGATAAGCTCCCCACTGATGTCAACTCCTGTGATCTGGCTTCTGATCGCCGCCGCGCTTGCGCTCGGTGAGATCGTGACCGAGAGTTTCTTTCTCGCCCCCTTGGTCGCAGCCGCCGTCGCAATGGCGCTAGGAACTCTGCTCGGCGCCGAGATCGTGCTTGTTAGCTTGATCGCGGTCGTCGTCGCCGTCGTCACGCTGCTCGTTCTGCGGCCGCTGCTGCGCCGCGAGCGCCTTGACTTCGCCGCTGGCGGCGCCGAGCACGACTTTGTGATCGGCCAGGTTGGCGTAGTCGAAGAGCATGTAGTCAACGATGAAGCAACCGGAGCGATCGAGATCGACGGCGAGATCTGGACCGCTCGGTCCAACCGTGATGCGCAAACGTTCGCGCCAGGCGAAGCCGTCGAGGTTGTCGCCGTGCGCGGCGCCGTGGCGCTTGTAGATGCACCAGAAGAAGCCCCGCGGAGGAGCGTGCGCGCCTGAGCTGGGGCGCCCCGCTACCCTCTATCGCTGACGTTCTGTGAACTTCGAGAGGAACCTGTGGCCGTACGACTAAGGCTCACGCGAGTGGGCGGCAAGAAAAATCCGATCTGGCGAGTTGTTGTCGCCGACCAGCGCTCACCGCGTGACGGTCGCTTCATCGAGGTAGTCGGGCAGTACAACGCCCAAACCAATCCCTCAACGATCACGCTCGACGAGGACCGAATCAAGCTCTGGCTTGACAAGGGTGCGCAGCCGACCTCGCAGGTTCGCAAGCTGCTGCACACGCAGGGCATTCCCGTCTAGGCTGCCGCAATGCGCGAACTTCTCGAGTTCCTGGCCCGCTCGCTAGTTGACGACCCAGCCGCTGTCGTTGTCGAGCAGTTCGACGACGACGATGGAACGGTCGTGCTCGAGCTGACCGTCGGCGAAGATGATTACGGCAAGGTGATTGGCCGTGGCGGTCGGACAGCCAACGCGCTGCGCACCGTGCTGAAGGCAGCAGCGGTTCGCGAAGAGCGCCGCGTGCTGATCGACATCGTCGACTGACGTGGCCGCTGAGGCAGAGCAGTGGTTGCAGGCCGGCCGGATCGGCCGCCCGCACGGACTCGATGGAAGCTTCTACGTAACCCGCCCGCGAGCCGTGCTGCTTGAAGTCGGCGTCAGCGTGCGCGTCGAGCAGCGCGATCTCGCAATCGAGCGGCGCGCCGGAACCGACGAGAAGCCAATTGTCCGCCTTGCCGGCGTCACAACCCCGGAGGCGGTCGAAGAGCTGCGCGGGCAGGCGCTCTTCTGTTCGCTGGTTGACGCGCCGAAGCTAGGCGATCGTGAATGGTGGGCCGAGGAGCTTGAGGGTTGTCGCGTGATTGACGGGGAGCTCGCGGTCGGCGAAGTATCGAGACTGCTCGTGCTTCCATCCTGCGAGGTGCTCGAGGTGAAGCGACCGGACGGAACTGAGCTGCTCGTGCCGATGGTCAGCGACGCGATTCGCTCTGTCGACGTGAAGCAGCGACAGATCGAAGTCAACCTCGCCTTCGTTGGCGGTGGCTAGCCGATGCAGCTTGACGTCGTAACGCTCTTTCCGCAGTGGTTCGAATGGTTTGCTGAGCAGCGTCATGTGGCCAACGCCGTCGCGCAGGGGAACGAGCTGCGCGCACTCGACCTGCGCGAGCACACGCCGCTGAGCGGCGGTCAGGTCGACGACACTCCGTTCGGCGGCGGCGCTGGGATGGTGTTGCGCGTTGACGTGATGGAGGCCGCGCTGCGCGGCTTCTACGGCGTTGATCCGGTAGAGCTGCCAAAGCAGCGCCGCGTGATTGCGCTGACGCCGGGAGGACGCGTGCTAGACGAGGCGCTAGTTAACGAGCTGGCGGCTGAGCCGGCCGTGACCTTGCTCTGTGGCCGCTATGAAGGCTTCGATGAACGGATTGTCCAGCACTTCTGCAGCGACGCTGTCTCAATCGGTCGCTACGTGATCGCTGGCGGCGAGCTGGCGGCGATGGTTGTCTGCGACGCAATCCTGCGCAAGCAGCCGGGCGCGCTCGGCGACGCCGACTCGGCAGTCGAGGAATCATTCAGCGCTGCGCTCGAAGGAGACCCCGAATATCCGCACTACACAAGGCCTGCTGAGTTCCGCGATTGGGGTGTTCCGGAGGTGCTGCTCTCGGGCCATCACGAAGAGATTCGGCAGTGGCGACGGGCGCGCAGTCGTGAGCGCGGGGCAGCTTCTGGCGAAGCTCCGCTATCCTGAACTACCTCGCTCCGGTCGCGACGCTCATGCGCTCGCGGGAAATACTGCCGGACCTTCGCGAGCGCCCTCAATATGAGCTCAGTAATCGACAATCTTGAACGCGCACAGCTGCGCCGCGTGCCCAACTTCGCGCCAGGCGACCGGGTCAAAGTTCACTTCCAAGTGATCGAGGGCGAACGTCGCCGTACACAGGTCTTCGAAGGCGTCGTGATCGCCCGCCAAGGCAGCGGCGCGCGCGAAACGTTCACCGTCCGCAAGCAGTCGTTCGGCGTTGGCGTGGAGAGAACCTTCCCAGTCCATTCGCCGAAGATCGAAAAGATCGATGTAGCCGCCCGCGGCGAAGTCCGCCGCGCAAAGCTTTACTACCTGCGTGATCGCGTCGGCAAGGGTGCCCGCGTCCGTGAGCGCGACTACTACGGCCCTGAGGACGAGATCGCTCCAGGCTTGGTGCATCAGCCTGAGGTTGTCGCGGAAGCCGCTGAAGCTGACGAGCAGACGCCCGAGGCTGACGCAACCGAGCAGGTCGTTGCTGAAATCGTTGAAGATGGTGAGGGTGGAGCCGAGGAGGTCGCCAGCGAAGAGATTGCTGAGGCCGAGCCCGACGAGCAGCCTGAAACCGACAGCAGCGACGCAGCGCCAGCAGCCGAGGAAAATTCAGAGCAGCCGGTCGACGGCAGTGAAGAACCCTCCGGCGACGCAGCGTGACCGCGGCCAAGCAGAAGAAGTCGCCCGCGAGTTCGATCCTTGAGCTGATCGTGATCGTCGCGGTTGCTCTGGGGCTAGCGTTGCTGATTCAAGCCTTCGTCGTAAAGCCCTACCGCATCCCCAGTGAGTCGATGGTCCCAACGCTCCAAGTTGGTCAACGCGTATTAGTTAACCGATTGACGGCGCGATTTGGAGATCCTTCGGTCGGCGACGTCAGCGTTTTTAACCCACCGGTTGGATCGGAAGAGATGCCGCTCGATCAGTGCGGTGAGAGGCCAGAGCAAGGCGCGGCTTGTAATACGCCGACGCCGGGACGGTCAGAGGTCAATTTCATCAAGCGGATTGTCGCCGGCCCCGGCGACACAGTCTCGATCATCCGCGGGCGCGTGATCCTTAATGGCAAGCTAACTAGCGAGCCGTTTATCAGCGACACATGCGTCGATGGCAGTGGCGCGGCCTGCACGCTGCCGAAGACGATCAAGATTCCGCCCGGACACTGGTTCATGATGGGCGACAACCGTGGTGAGTCCGACGACAGCAGGTTCTGGGGACCCGTCCCAACAGCTTGGATCATCGGGCCAGCCTTCGCCACCTACTGGCCGCCAAACCGAATCAACATCTTCTAAGCCTGCCGGCTCGAAGCGGGCAAAGCGAAAGAGCCCTGGGCGCGGCTCGAGCGGCGCTCGGCTGATCGCCCATGACCGCGCCGTAGGCGCGCGCTGGGTCGCAGGGGCCGACGAGGCTGGCCGTGGCTGTCTTGCAGGGCCTTTGGTCGCTGCAGCGGTCTTGCTTGACCTCGATTCGATCGGCGTTGCTGAAGTTCGCGCGCTCGGGGCACTAAACGATTCGAAGCAGCACGATCACGCCGCCCGTGAAGCACTGCTGCCGATCGTGATGGAGACCGCGCAGCGCGTCGTCGTTGTCTCACGAAGCGCGCGCGGCATCGACGAGCGAGGGCTGCACAAAACAAACCTCGCTGCGCTCAGAGAATCGCTAATCCGCGTCGCCCGGCCTGGCTGTATCTGCCTGATCGATGGCTTCGAGGTTCCTGCCTTTGAACACGAGCAACGAGCCGTAATCGGCGGCGATGGACTGAGCGCAGCTATCGCAGCGGCATCGATCGTCGCCAAAGTAACTCGCGACCGCCTGATGGTGCGCGCCGGCGAGCAGCTACCTGAGTGGGGCTTTGGCGCGCACTTCGGTTATTCAACTGCGGCGCACCGCAAGGCGATTGTGGAGCACGGAGTTTCGCCGCTGCACAGAATGTCGTTCCAATCAACTGCTTATCAGCAGTTGGCGCTCTAGCAGCTAGAAAGCAGCTTCGATGTGATCGAGTCGCAGCAGCTGGCCTTGACAGTCGAGCAGGATTCCGATCGCGTCGAAGCGCAGATCGCGCGGGCTCGGTCGCTGCGGTGCTTCGCTCAGGAATGCGGTCGCTAGCCGGCGGACTTGGCGGCGCTTGCGTTCGTCCAGTGAATCCCAAGGCGCCGAGCTGCGGCGCGACCTACGCGTCTTTACCTCAACGAAGACGAGTGTCGTGCCCAAACGCATCACTAAGTCGATCTCGCCAAAGCGCGTGCGGTGGTTGCGAACGACGAGCCGGTAGCCGAGCCGTTCGAGGTGCTCGAGCGCCAGTCGCTCGCCGGCGCGGCCTAATACCTGACGGGGGTCTGGAGTGGTCGGTCGAATGGAGCGAAGACTAGGAGCGAGATTGGCCGCGCTCTAGGGCCACTAGGTAGCAGCAATGCAACGGCTCCACGGCGATCGGCGAAGTCGGTGCTGGGTCCGGCCCAATCTGTCACAGACCGAGGCTCACAGGTCGCAATTGCGTCCGTAGCGTCGCAGCCGATGGTTACCGAGGTATTCACATTCGCAATCGATGGGCTGCGGCCGCAAGCGGTGACCGTCGAGGCAGACCTGCGCCGTGGGCTGCCGAGCTTCACGATCGTTGGCTTGGCAGATCGCGCCGTCGCCGAGGCCCGCGAGCGCGTTCGCGCGGCGCTGGTCAATTGCGGCTTCGAATTCCCGATGCGCCGCTTGACGGTCAATCTCGCTCCGGCGCACCTGCGCAAGGCCGGGCCTGGCTTCGACCTCGCTATAGCCTGCGCGATCCTCGCCGCAAGCGGCCAGATTCCTCGCGAGTCATTGGCTCGGACGGCGCTCTTCGGCGAGCTGTCACTCGGCGGCGAGCTGAGGCCCTGCCGCGGAGTTCTTGCTGTCGCCGAGGGTGCCCAAGAGGCGGGGCTGGAAGCGCTGATCGTTCCAGTTGCCTGCGCCGCCGAAGCCCGGCTCGTTGAATCGATCCGCGTCGGCGCGCTCTCAGTACTCAGCGACCTCAGCGCTGTGCTCTCGGGCGAGTCTGGCTCCAGCGAGGCCGATTTGCCCGCGCAACCGGTGCCAGCCAGTCGCTACCTCCCCGATCTCGCTGACGTGCGCGGTCACCGCGCCGTGATTGACGCCCTGACGGTCGCTGCTGCCGGTGGCCACAACCTGCTGCTGAGTGGTCCTCCAGGAACTGGCAAGACGATGATCGCCCGCCGCCTGCCGAGCATCCTGCCTCCGCTCAGTCGCCCCGAGGCGCTAGAGGTGACGCGCATCCAGAGCATCGCCGGGCTTGGAGCAGATGGCGCTTTGGCCGACCAGCGCCCGTTCCGCGCGCCACATCACACAATCTCGGCCGCTGGCCTCGTTGGTGGAGGGGCAGTACCGATCCCAGGCGAAGCGACGCTCGCGCACCGTGGCGTGCTTTTCCTCGACGAGTTATCGGAGTTCGACAGGAGGGCCTTGGAAGCGCTGAGGCAGCCGCTGGAGGACGGGGCGGTGACAATTGTCCGCGGGCAGAAGGTGGCTCACTTCCCTACCCGTTTCGCGCTGATTGCGGCGACCAATCCGTGCCTCTGTGGTCGTGGCGGCAAAGCTTGCCGCTGCAGTGAGCCGGAGCTGGCTCGCCACCGCCAACGGCTCTCGGGTCCGCTACTTGATCGGATCGACCTCGTGGTCGGGGTCGAGAGACCCTCATCGGCCGCGCTCGCAGCGGAGTCGCTAACGACGAGTGCGGAGGTCGCCCAGCGCGTCGCCGCCGCGCGGGAGCTTCAGCTGGCGCGCGGTGGCTGCGCCAACGCGCAGCTGATCGCGCGCGACATGGTCGCCGCGGTCGACTGCGGTGCGGCGGCGGCGAACGCGCTGGCGCGCGCCTATGACGGTGGCGGCCTAAGCGCCCGCGGCCGCGACAGAGCGCTGCGCGTAGCTCGGACGATCGCCGACCTAGAAGGGGAGCGAGAGATCGGGATCGAGTCGTTGGCGCGGGCGCTCGGTTATCGCCACGAGAGTGAACGGCTGGGCAAGCGATGAGCGAAGCTTGTGACCGCTGCACGCGCCGCAGCTGGCTGGTCGGGCGGCTCTCGTCCCATCTCGATCAGATCCGTGGCAATCGGCCGGCAATTCGTGGAGTTCTGGCGCTCAGCGATCGAAAGCTGCTCACGGCGCTGGCGGGCCGCGAGCAGTCAAAGATCACGGAGCAGTGGGCCGGGCTCGATCCGGCCGCTGAACGCCGAAAGTGGAGAGCTGCTTCGACCTCGGCAATCTGCCGCCACAATGAGAGCTTCCCGCGGTCGCTTGCCGATCTACCCGATCCACCCGCGGTCTTACATATCTACGGTGAGCTAGGCCGGCTCGACGAACTGCTCGCTCCTTCGCCAGCGGTCGCCCTAGTCGGGGCGCGACGTGCATCGGCCGACGGCCTTGAGCTGGCGCGCGAGCTGGGGCGCACGCTTTCGCTCTGCGGCGTGAGCGTCGTAAGCGGCATGGCACTTGGGATTGACAGCGCCGCGCACGAAGGGGCGTTGGCTGGCGGTGGGCGAACGATCGCT
>OFRL01000731.1_pt1 | contig 13286 bp, 13 predicted proteins | sample 1543121 | NCBI WGS metagenome assembly OFRL01 (sample SAMN07774228, study PRJEB24372) | wastewater metagenome | isolation source: Lake Maggiore Cannobio | place: Italy: Cannobio | collected 2016-01
GAAGTCATTGTGGCGGCGGATCATACGAAAGTGAATCGGGTGGCTACGGTGTTGTTGGCGCCCCTAGATAGTATGCAAACGTTCGTGACCGATGCGAAGGCTGATAAGAAATTTGTGCAGGCGTTGAAGAAAAAAAGAATTGATGTTGTGATTGCGTAACAGCCAAAGGTCAAAAGTCGAAAGTCGAACATTTGACCTTCGACTTTTGACTTTCGACGACTATCGGACTATCAAATCATGAAACTAACCGACTTCAAACCCAAATCACAACTCGTAACCAAAACCACTTTGGTGAACAAACCGAAGTTTCCCGTCATTGATGCGCACGATCATCTTGGTGATCCATTCGGCGGTGGTTGGGATAAGAAGCCGCTCAGCGAACTCCTTGACCTGCTCGATGAAGCAGGCATTACTCATTATGTTGACCTTGATGGTGGCTGGGGTGAAGATATTCTCGATGCCCATCTCAAACATTTTAAAGAAGGCGCGCCTGAACGCTTTCAAGTCTTTGGCGGTGTGGATTGGGGGCAGTGGCAGGAGTTGGGCAATCAATTCCCAGAGTGGGCGGCGAAGCGACTGCATATACAAAAAGCACGCGGCGCACAAGGACTCAAGATCTGGAAGCCGCTCGGGTTGCACGTTACAGACCACACTGGCAAGTTGGTGGACGTCGATGATGAGCGTCTCATTCCTGTTTGGGAAACGGCTGGCGAACTTGGCTTTCCCGTTTTGATTCACGTTGCTGACCCTGTCGCATTCTTTTATCCCATCGATGAAACCAATGAACGTTGGGAGGAGATCGGCGAACATCCTGATTGGGCGTTCACCAGTCCGCCGTTTCCAGCGTTCATGCATATCATGAATAGTTTCAAGAATATGGTTCAGCGTCACTCGTCAACTACTTTTATCGGCGCGCACATGGGTTGCTACGGAGAGAATCTTGGCTGGGTGGGGCAGATGCTCGATGATTGCCCGAATTGTTACATCGACACGTCCGCCCGCTTCGGCGAGATCGGACGCCAACCGTATGCCTCACTTAAATTTTTCATTCAATATCAAAACCGCATTTTATATGGCTCTGACATGAGCCCCGATCTATATGTCTATCGTCTCAGTTATCGCTTGTTTGAAACTGACGATGAATATTTCAACTACAACACCAGCGAAGTCCCAGGGCAGGGACGTTTTTACGCCTACGGCTTGTATTTGCCTGATGCTGTGCTGAAACAAATCTACCGCGAGAACGCGATGAAAGTTTTGAAATTCAAATAAACATGCAAATCATTCACACCTACAACGAAATCAAGACTCAAACTGAAGCCTGGGATCAGGCATTGGATGTCGTGCGCGCTTCATCCTCCCCCAGAGCTGGTGACTACGACCACGTGCTTTTTACTGGCTGCGGGTCCACGTACTACCTCTCGCTGGCGGCGGCGGCTTTATACACCGGACTGACAGGTCGTTCCGCCCGCGCCGCTCCTGGCGGGGAGTTGTTGTTGAATCCGCAAACAGTATTAACCGATCAAAAGACCTTGCTGGTTGCCATCAGCCGCTCAGGGACAACAACCGAAACCGTGAAGGCGGTTGAGAAATTCAAAGCAGAGAAGCGCGGTGAGGTGGCCGTCATCACGAACTATAACGAAGTGTTATCTCGTGTCGCCGATGTGAATATCGTGATCGATAAAGGACAGGAAGAATCGGTGGCGCAGACTCGTTCCTTCGCTTCAATGTATGTGGCGGCGACGGCGTTGTGTGCGAAGATGGCGGGACGGGATGATCTGGTTGAGGCGATGAAGGAGTTGCCTGTAATTGGTAATTTGGTAATTGGTAAGTATGAGGCATTTGCGAAAGCGCTTGGCGAAAATTTATCTTTCGATCGGTTTTATTTCCTTGGAAGCGGCATACGTTACGGACTTGCCTGCGAGGTGAATCTCAAAATGAAAGAGATGACTCTCACGCACAGCGAGCCGTTTCACTTTTTGGAGTTCCGTCATGGACCGATGAGCATGGTGAATCAAAATACTGTTGTGGTGGGGATGGTGTCGACGGTCAATCGTCAACACGAAGTGAAGGTGCTGTCAGAGATGAAAATGCTTGGGGGAACCGTGGCAAGTATCGGTGAGTCCGAAGCGGATGTTTGTTTTGAGTCCAATATCCCAGAGGAGGTGCGCAGCGTTCTATATCTGCCTGTTTTGCAGTTGATGTCGTACTATCGTTCGCTGGCTAAAGGTTTGAGTCCCGATCGCCCGACCAATTTGACGGCGGTCGTGAAATTAGATTTCTAATCAAAAAGGAGAGAAGCATGAAAAAGATACTGTTCGTTTTAGTGATGGCGAGTTTGATGCTTGCCGCGTGTGGCGGTGCTGCATCGAATGAGCCTGTTGAGATCCGCGTGTGGGGACATCAGGCGCCCGCGTTCAATGAAGCCAACCAGAAGATGTTCGATGACTTCATGGCGGCGAACCCGAATGTGACCATCAAGTATGAGACTTTCCCGTGGGATGTGTTCATTCAGACGATCCAGACTTCGCTCCCCGCTGGCAACACTGCGGATGTGATTCTGATCCCTGGCGGTTACACCTGCCGTTATGCAAGCGGTGGTCAACTGCTCGAAGTGCCCGCCGATGTGATGACCGTGGATGCCGCCAAGGGAATTTTCTTCGATGCGCCGCTCGGTGGTCAGACCTGTGATGGCAAGTTGTATGGCTTCCCCGCTGAATACAATCTCGAATACGGCGGTGCGTACGTGAACCCCTCCCTCTTTGAAGCGGCTGGTGTTGCGTATCCGCCCAAGTGGCAGAACTGGGATGCGGTCGTTGCTGATTCCAAGAAGATGACCGTGCTTGGTTCAGACGGCGTGATGACTGTTGCAGGTATGCACTACACCAATAGCGATCAGTTATTCACGTACTTCCTGGCTGGCATTCTGGAGCAGGGCGGAAGTTACTTCGCTGAAGATGGCAAGCACTTCAACTTCAATTCACCCGAGGCCATTGCGACCATCCAGAAGTTCATGGACATGGCGCAGACCGACGGCATTGTTGACCCGATTATTTTCAACGGGGACAGTGAATGGGTCGGCGATTCGTTCGCACAGGGACACAACGCCATTGGTGTGTTGGGCTCCTGGTATGCGGGTGATGCGAAGATCGGCTACCCCGATCTGAAGTTCGATTACGTTTCCCTGCCCCCGCTGATGGGCAATGAGCACAAGTTCGTCTCAGTAGGCGGCTGGGGTTACGTGGTTGGCAAGAACACCAAGCATGCAGATGTTGCCTGGAAACTCGCCGCCTTCCTCGGCGCGAATGAAGCCAACGTGATGTTCTTCAATTCCAAGTCTGCCACTATCCCTGCGATGAAATCTGTCGCCGCGGATGCGAAGTATGTGGAAGCCGTTCCGTTCGCCGCCGCGGTCCTCCCGATCCTGGATGCAGGCACGTATCAGGGCACCCTGACTGATTCCGATCAATTGGCGTATGAGATGGTCTATCCGACCATCCTCGATGCCATTCAGGGCAACCAGACCGCTAAAGAAGCCGCGAATAGCATTCACGAAGCCGCGAATGCCATGGTGGATGCAGCGCAATAAAAATAACTTAGATCGTAGGGGCGGAGCATTGCTCCGCACCTACAGGTTGGAAAACTTCATGGCAATCAACTCCCTTTTCAAAAAAGAGATTGTCAGCGACAACGGCAAGTTGATGGCAAAGCAAAGGCGCTTTGCACACACCAGCCTTGCGCCCATCCTCCTGTACATGGGGTTGTTCACATTATTTCCCATTGTTTGGGCAGTAGTGCTGAGTTTCTTCAGTTATTCTCCCATCCGTGAAGGGAGCGGTTTCCTCGGCTTGGGCGGGGCGAATCCGTTTGTGGCGATCGAGAACTACATCGAGCTTTTCACTAGCACTAGGAAACCCGCCGAAGTCTTTCGCCTCGCATTAAAAAACACGTTTATTTTCACCGCGCTTGTTTTACCCCTCAACCTCATTATTACATTACCCCTCGCCGTCATTCTCGAATCCATCGGCGAACGTTTCAAGACCTTGTTCCGCGCCATTTATTTTTTGCCCACCATTTCATCATCCGTGGCGCTCGTCATTATCTGGTCATACATGTACGCGCCAGGCTGGGGCTTGCTCAGTATCATGTTCAAAGCGGTGGGGCTCGTCCCGCCGAAATCGTGGTTGCAAGATCCAAGCCTGGTGTACTTTGGTATGCCGTTGGCGATGATCTGTGTGGTCATTGCACACGTCTGGCAGGACTTCGGCTACAACCTCGTTATCTTCGTCGCCGCCTTGCAATCCATCCCGAAGACGTTGCGTGAAGCCGCCCGCGTGGATGGCGCCACTGCCTGGCAGGAATTCTGGCTCGTCGTCGTCCCGCTTCTCAAACGGACCGTGTTACTGACCAGCGTTCTGACAGTGATCTCCTCGCTGCAAGTCTTCGTCATCTTACAGCTCCTCACGCGCGGCGGACCTCAAAACCAAACGCAGACGATGCTATTGAGCATTTACGAGAATGCCTTTCGCTTCGCAAATAACCTCGGGTTGTCCTCTGCCATGTCGATGGTCCTGTTCATCATCATTTTGATTCTGACCGTTACGCAATTCAGAATCTTGCGAACGGAATGGGAATATTAAGATGACAACTCCATCAAATAAAAAACTTTCCGTTGGTTTTGTGCTCGGCAAATCTGGCGCCTATGCCATCCTCATCCTGGGGCTGGTCGGCACACTTTTGCCGTTCTTCTACATCATGGTCTCTTCGTTGAAGACTACCGCCGAGCTGCGCCAAACTCCGCCAGATTTCTTCCCAGCCGAACCTACCTTCGAACATTACACCACCATCCTCACCGACGAAAGAATCCCGCTGGCGCGAAATCTTTTCAACAGCATCTTCGTCTCGGTGACACGCGTCGCCATCACGCTTTTCACTAGCTCCTACGCGGGTTACATCTTTGCCAAGTATCACTTCAAGGGCAAGAACCTCGCCTTCGGAGTCATCCTGATCCAGATCATGATTCCCTTTCAAGTGGTTATGATCCCCAACTATCTACTCGTTGTCAAACTCGGTCTCATCGACTCGCTCTGGGCGCTCATCATCCCTGCCTTCATTGACGCCTACGGCATCTTCATGATGAAGCAGTTCATCGAAGCCATGCCCTCCGAACTCATGGACGCCGCCCGTATTGATGGCGCCTCCGAATTTGGCATCTACAGCCGCATCATCATCCCACAAATGGGACCTCCGCTCGCCTCGCTGGGCATCTTCACCTTTATGGCAACCTGGAACGATTATCTCTGGCCCCTCATCGTCCTCACCTCGCCAGAGAATCGCACAATTCCATTATTGGTCGTCTGGTTCCAGACGGCGCACGTCTCCAACCAGGGCCTCATCCTTGCCGCCTCCATCCTCACCCTGCTGCCCATTTTCGTCGTCTACATCTTCCTGCAACGCTGGATCGTGGATCAGGCAACCTCATCGGCATTCAAATAACATGAAATCTGAAACTTGGAACCTGAAACTTCTCTCCATCTTCCTTCTTTCATCTTTCCTCTTCGGATGTGTACCCGCCTCCACCTTCCCCGAACCTGATTCGGTTTCACATACCTACACCTTCTCTGACGCCTCCATCCTCAACCCCGAGCGTGGATTCTTCACCCCCTATTCATTACCCAACCTCGCGGGATTTAGTGCAATCCGCATCACAGGCAAAACACTCGCGCATCTCAATATCCACTTGGACGACTTCCGCGAATCAGACCTCCCTGAGGAACTGCTGAACGGGCTACAGACCAACTTCGATGATATCCGAGAAGCGGGCATCAAAGCCATCATCCGCTTTGCCTACAATGAGGGACCGTATCCCGACACCGAGCCCGATGCATCTAAACAACAAATCCTGCGCCACATCGAGCAGTTGACTCCATTACTGCAAACGAACTCAGATGTCATCGCCTGGGTCGAAGCGGGCTTCATCGGCGCGTGGGGGGAGTGGCATACATCAACGAATGGCTTGGATAACATTCAAGATAAACAGGAAATTCTCAATGCGATTCTCGTCGCCATTCCAAAGCGTTACGTGCAAGTCCGTTACCCCGCCAATATCATCAAAATGTATCCTAACCCCAAAGATGCCGCTAAAGTATATGTAGCTCATCACAACGATTGTTTTCTCTCGAGCAATACGGATGTGGGCACGTACGAACGCAATGGCGAAGTCACCATCGAACGCGACCAAGCCTATCTCACCGAGTTGACTCGCTTCACACCCATGAGCGGTGAAACCTGTGCGCCATTTCCTCCGCGCTCGGAATGCACGAATGCCATTCAAGAAATGGAGCTACTTCACTTCTCTGCCATTAATGAGGCATATCACAAAGGCATCCTGCGCTCGTGGGAAGACGGCGGCTGTTTACAAGAAATCACCGACCGCATAGGCTATCGCCTCTCGTTAACAGGTGCTGATTTCAACGAACAAGTGCGCCCAGGCGGCATTTTGAATCTCACCGTGAGTTTGCAAAATATAGGCTTCGCATCCATCATCAATGAACGTCCACTTTATATTGTTCTCGTAGGCCAAGATGCCACCTTGCTCCACCAAGCGAAACTCGAACTTGACCCGCGTACATGGCAGCCAGGAATTTTATCGTTCAATGTTCGATTGCATATCCCCTCTAACGCAGCCGAAGGCGATTACCAATTCGCACTTTGGTTGCCGGACGCATTTGAAACTTTACAAAACAATCCACTCTACGCGATTCAGTTTGCCAACGAAAATGTGTTCGATGAATCTACGGGCTATAACGTGCTTGGCGTGGTAAATGTAGACAAGAATACCAGCGGAAGTTACCATCGTGGCAAAATGTTCGAAGAAACCGAAGCAACCTCCAGCGCAGAATGATGCGGATCGTCATCCGAACCTGAAGCGTGAAACTTGATACCTGAAACCTAATCACAAGGAGACTCCATGACCAAAATCACTTTCATCGGCGCAGGCAGCACTGTCTTCGCTAAGAACCTGCTCGCAGACATTCTCGCCTTTCCCGAATTGGGGAATACCACCATCAGCCTGATGGACACTGACCCTGTGCGCCTACAGACCTCCGAGATCGTGGCACACAAAGTTGCAGATTTCTTCGGTGCCGAACCGAAGATCGAAGCCACGCTCGACCGCCGCGCCGCCCTCGATGGCGCAGACTATGCCATCAGCATGTTCCAAGTTGGCGGCTATAAACCCAGCACCGTCATCGACTTTGAGATTCCCAAAAAATATGGGATCAAACAAACCATCGCTGATACGCTCGGCATCGGCGGCATCATGCGCGGACTGCGCACCATCCCCGTCTTTCTCGACATCTGCAAAGACATGGAAGCTGTCTGCCCTGATGTGACTTTCCTGCAATACGTCAACCCGATGGCGATGAATACCTGGGCGATCAACAAAGCCAGCAAAATCAGAACTGTTGGCTTGTGTCACAGCGTGCAAGGGACAGCCGAAGTCCTCGCCGAAGATATCGGTGTGCCTATCAACGAGATCAACTACCTGTGCGCGGGCATTAACCACATGGCGTTCTATCTCAAATTCCAGCGCAACGGCGTAGACCTGTATCCGAAAATTCGCGAAGTTGCGGAAGCCAAAACCTATGCGCGCGGCTACCGCGAACTTGCCAACCATGTCCGCTATGAAGTGTTCAAACGCACAGGCTATTTCGTCACCGAGTCGAGCGAACATTTCAGCGAGTATGTGCCGTGGTTCATCAAACAGAACCGCCCAGACCTGCTCGAAGAATTCGAAATCCCCGTTGACGAGTACATCACGCGCTGTGAGATTCAGATCGCCGAATGGGAAGCTGATAAAGCCGCCCTCGAACGCGGTGAACTTAACGAGTCTTACGAACGCAGTCAGGAATACGGTTCGCTCATCATCCACTCGCTCGAAACAGGCACGCCGCGTGTCGTCTATGGCAACGTCGCCAACAACGGTCTCATCGACAACCTCCCTCAAGATTGCTGTGTCGAAGTTCCCGTGCTCGTCGATAAAAACGGATTGTATCCCACGCACATCGGCAAGATGCCGCCGCAACTCGCCGCCATGCAACAGACCAACATCAACGTGCAATCGCTCGTCGTCGAAGCCGCGCTTACCCGCAAACGTGAGCACATCTATCACGCCGCCATGCTCGATCCGCACACCGCCGCCGAACTCAGCCTCGAACAAATCTGGTCTCTCGTCGATGAACTCATCGAAGCCCACGGCGACATGTTGCCTGAGTATCAATGAGATATGCCCTTAGCCTCTTTCATCTTTTCTTTTAGGATGTAAATCCGCTTCTGACTAACCGGCCCTGCTTTTGCTCCGACGAAAGAATCAACTCTTATGCTTTCCACTACCCAACCTTCGACCCTCGACCTTCAACCTGCAACGAATTGGTGGCAACCCACCGCAGGACTCACCTGGCAATGGCAAATTGGCAACATGGACATCGACACCTCCATCGAAGCCGACGTCTACGACATTGACCTGTACGTGGACCAAGCTATCGTGGACGAACTCCATGCAAAAGCACGCAAGGTCATCTGCTACATGAGTGTCGGCTCGCGGGAAGATTGGCGACCCGACAAAGATAATTTTCCTGCCGAAGAATCCCACAAACGTGGACTCGCCATCGGGCATAAGAACGCCTCAGACCAAGTTTCGCAACTCGTGTATGTCTACGACTTCGCCATCACCGAAGACTATTTCTACTACAATGAAGCAGAGAAGATGCTTCCTTATATCGCAACCAACAAACCCGTCTTCGCCGCCGAATACACCGACTTGCCAGGCGACTCTGCTGTGTTCTGCAAACAATCCAAACAACTCAACTACAGCACCATCCTCAAAAAGCGCGGCCTGGATGCGTGGCTGGAAACCTGCCCATAAACCTAGGCAAGGGTCGAAGGTCAAAGGTCAAAAGATTCTCGACCTTCGACTTTTGAACTTTGACTTGAAGCCTTCAAAACTGAAACCTGGAACCTGACCTATGAAACCCATCACCATCGGCAAACTACGCGGACTACAACAAATCTCTTCCAAGGGCGGAATCTTCACCGCCCTCGCGCTCGACCATCGCCAGAATCTACGCAAAGCCAACCCTGCCTTTGTAGCTGACTCCGAACTCTCCCGCTTCAAACTCGATGTGACCAAAGCACTCGCACATCGCGCCACAGCTGTACTGCTCGACCCGGAAGTCTCTGCCGCGCAAGCTATTGTTGAACGAAGCATCCCCAACAATGTTGGTCTCGTCGTTGCAGTCGAATCGACGGGCTACACAGGCGATGCCACCGCTCGCCACGCACAAATCATCCCTGGGTGGTCTGTAGAAAAAGCCAAACGCATGGGCGCGTCCGCCATCAAACTGCTCGTCTACTATCATCCCGATTCACCCACTGCTAAAGAGACTGAAGACTTCACATCCAACATCGCCGGAGAATGCATCAAGCACGACCTTGTCCTCATGCTCGAACCGCTTTCGTATTCGCTCGATGAAAACAAAAAACTTTCCTCCGATGAAAAACGCTATGTTGTGGTTGAAACCGCAAAGCGCTTAACCCCACTCAACGCCGATATCCTCAAAGCCGAATTCCCTATTGACGCGCAAGATGATGAATCAAAATGGGCAGACGCTTGCAAAGAAATCTCCTCCGCCTCTACTGTCCCATGGATTCTCCTCTCTGCGGAGGTCGATTACGAAACATATTTGCGCCAGGTCACCGTTGCATGTAACGCAGGCGCCAGCGGCATCGCGGTTGGTCGCGCCGTGTGGAAGGAAGCAGTCACAAAGAACGGCGAGGAGCGTCTAAAGTTTTTGAGAACAACCGCAAAATATCGCATCTCACGGCTTACATCATTATGTCACGCCCTCGCCAAACCCTACACCGATTTCTATACCGCCGAAGTGCCCTTCGATTGGTATAAAACGTATTGACCTGATACTTGAACATGACACTTGAAACGAAATACGATATTCTCGTCGCCGGCGAAATCAATCCCGATTTAATTATGACGGGCGATGTCATCCCCGCCTTCAATCAGGTTGAAAAACTTGTTGACTCCGCCTCGCTCACCATCGGCTCATCCTCCGGCATCTTTGCGTGCGGTGCAGCGCGGCTTGGGTTAAGCGTTGCATTTATCGGCGTGTGTGGCGACGATGTCTTCGGCAAATTCATGCTCGACGAAATGTCGAAGCGCAATGTGGATGTGAGCCATGTCATCGTCCGCAAAGAGGGGCAAACGGGACTCAGTGTGATTCTCAATCAGGGTACAGACCGTGCGATTCTGACTCACCTCGGCCTGATCGCTGACCTCCAAGCCTCAGACATTGCTGACGATTTGTTGCGCCAATCAAAGCACTTGCATGTGGCTTCGTATTTTTTGCAAGCGAAACTTCAACCCGACCTGTCAAAATTATTCAAGCGCGCACATTCGCTGCGATTAACCACTTCGCTTGACACGAACTACGACCCGTCCGAAAAATGGCTTGGCTTCAATGAATTGCTTTCAGTTACAAATATTTTGTTCTTGAATAAAACTGAAGCGCTTTCCATTACACAGTCAAATGATATCGAATTTGCTTTAAAAAAACTCGCGGATAAAGGTGAACTCGTCGCCGTCAAACTCGGCGTGGACGGCGCGCTGGCTTGCATGGAAAAGGAAATTATCAGGTCTAAATGTATTTCAGTAAACGTTGTTGATACGGTTGGTGCAGGCGACACTTTCGCTGCAGGATTTATGCGCGGCTATCTCAATAGCTGGATGCTTGAAAAATCCCTGCGGCTCGCGTGCGTGTGCGGAGCGTTGTCCACGCAACAGGCGGGCGGCACAGAAGGTCAACCAACATTGGACGAGGCGATGAAATATGTACCATGTTGAAATGCTCTCGGCTCAAAAACGGGGGGAGGCAAAAGGGATCACATCAATTTGTTCAGCACATCCCCGGGTGTTGAAAGCGGTATGCAATAGACTTCCGAGGTCTTGCTGGTCGAATCTACCTGCAATCAAGTCAATCTATTTGGCGGCTACACGGGCATGACCCCTGCGGAGTTTGTCCACTATGTGAGCGGGATCGCGAAGAAAAATCAATTCCCGTTTAGTAATATTATTTTAGGCGGCGATCATTTGGGTCCCAATGTTTGGCAAAATGAATCTGCTGAATCAGCCTTGCAAAAATCCGGCGTGCGGCTAGTGGCGGAGGATTGGACGGCTTTCTTCCACCTCACACCACTTGGCAATGATCACGAGTTGCTCGGGCGAATGGGCCAGGCAATAACCGCCCATGCGTACCCGTTGCCGGTGTGGTCTTCACCCGGCGAGGTGGTAGTGGATTACGCGCAGTTCAGCGCAGCGAACCTGGCTGCGGGCAGCTACGTAGTTTGGATGGGTATGTACCCGCCGTTTACTAAAGTGCGCGCTACCGTCGCGGCGGAGATTGTTGTGGTTTCTGAGGCTCGCGCCCGGCTGGTGGAATTTCAGTTAGCGCTCTGATTATGAGGAGGCCCGCGGGCATGCCGGGGGCGATCGGCGTCCGGAGTTGCGGAGTGCAGCGCGCCGCAGTGTATCAACGCCGGCGGCCAGAGCGGGTCGTGGGCTGGTATTTCCGCACTGCGCGACGGGTCACATGCGGCGGAGCGCGGGTGAGTGTGGTTCAGGCGCTGGCAGAGTGCGGTGAGCGTTTTGGACTCCCAGTGCCGGCGTATCGAAGTTGTGCAGTTTCTACACGTAAGGTCTGTCAATCCTGTCAAAAATTTAGTGAATATAGTCTCTCACTCCAACACAATGGTTGGGCGGGGGTTAGCGGAAATTGGTGCTTGATAAGCGTGGCAATCGGGGGCACAGTGTATGATGTGGAGGTGGCAGGGCGCTTGAATTGCCTATTCGTCACACTCCATTGGCGGAATTGGAAGTGAAGCAGGCAATGCTGATTGGGTGATAGACCACCGCTTCATTGTTATCTTGAAGTTGGTCGCTGTTTACTGAATCTTTTCTTTACCCGTAACGTGATTGCAGGCGACTGACCGCCAACCGAATTGCCAATCTCTAATGTCCATACCTACCCTTTCTTTCTCCCGCCTTCCCCGCATCACCGATCTCATGCGGCGTTACATCGAAAGTGGAAAACTGGCAGGGACAATTGCCTGCATTGCACATCGTGGACAAACCATCTTCCTCGATGTGCAGGGCTACCAGAACCTTGAAAACCAAACCCTGATGACAGAAGACTCCATCTTCCGCATCTACTCGATGACCAAGCCCATCACCTCCGTGGCGTTAATGATGTTATTCGAAGAGTCACGCTTTACATTGACAGACCCCGTCAGCCAATACATCCCCGCTTTCAAGGATGCGAAAGTTTTGAACGCCGATGGCAAACTCGAAGTGCCGCGCCGCCCGATGACGATTCAAGATTTGCTCCGTCACACTGCAGGATTAAGTTATGGCAATTACGTCGACACTCACATCCCTGTGGACAAACTCTACGATGAACATGCAGGGATATTTTCCAAAAAAAACACCAACGCAGAATTGGTAAAGGTTCTCGCCACACTTCCGCTTGCGTTTCACCCTGGCGAAAAATGGCATTACAGCATGGCGACCGATGTGTGCGGATATTTGGTCGAAGTGCTTTCAGACATGTCGCTGGCGGAGTTTATGCAAGCGAAGATATTCAATCCGCTCGGCATGAGGGACACGTCATTTGAAATCTCACCTTCCAAACTAAATCGGCTGTGTACGCTCTATGGCAAAACCGCAGATAGGCCCTTCGGCGTATTGGATTTGCCCGAAACCAGCGAATACATCGCCCCTGTCAATTTGCACGCAGGCGGAAGCGGATTGCTCTCGACAACCGGCGACTATCTCAAGTTTGCGCAGTGCGTGCTCAACAAAGGCGAATTGAACGCTGTGCGTTTGCTTGGGCGCAAAACTGTTGAATTGATGACGATGAATCACCTGCCGTTGAAGCTTTTACCCATTGCCTTTGAAGGTTCTGTTCCGTTGATGGGTATGGGTTTTGGTTTGGGCTTTAGCGTTTCAGTTGATATAGCCCAATGCGCTGTCCCTGGCTCGGTCGGTGAACACGGCTGGGGTGGGTACGCCGAAACTTATTTTTGGATTGACTCACAGGAAGAGTTGATTGCGCTGCTCATGATTCAATACCTGCCGTCGCAAACGTACCCAATCCGCAAGGAATTTAAGGCGGTGGTGCTGCAGGCGTTGATTTAACCGTTATCTCCAATCCTTCTCC
>OFRL01000732.1_pt1 | contig 13270 bp, 11 predicted proteins | sample 1543121 | NCBI WGS metagenome assembly OFRL01 (sample SAMN07774228, study PRJEB24372) | wastewater metagenome | isolation source: Lake Maggiore Cannobio | place: Italy: Cannobio | collected 2016-01
TTTTATGACTTCATATTCATAGTTACTGATACCAACAACTGGATTTAGAGTTTGTATTGGAATATTAGGGTTTGGAATAGTAAAAGTAGAATCTACAATCTTACCTGCCGGAAGTATAAGTCTTCCATTAGAATCTTTGACTTCTGTGGTTTCATAGTGATGAACATCATTTAGGTCATTTCCATATAATTGTTCCGAATACCTATAGATGTCCCCATTAGAAAGAGGCCATTCATTTCTTACATTTATGATACCAGCACCAATCAATACAACCCAATCATACTGAGAACTTCCATAAAGTTCTTCGGCAACTGTATCAGGTCTTGCTCCTTCTTGAATTTGATACTTATTGAATATGGTAAAAACATTTTGTAAGTCATCACGCAGTTTAACTCTACGAAATATATTTTTTACCAGCAAGTATTCATCAGAGCCTTTACTAGTTGATAGGAATGATTGATACTCTAAATTGGGTAACTCTCTGAAGTAAGACATTAGAATCCTGTTCCTTCTATTCCTGTACCTGTTTCGTAATCTTCTGCGTAAATTGGAGTGAGTTCTTGGAATGTTAATGTCATAGTCATATGAACCGGTGTGGCATCAGAATAAGTTGCATAAGTTCCAGAACCAGTGTAATTTACCGTTATATTCCTAAGAGCGCAAATCTTAAATCTATTTAGATATGGATGTGGCCTTCCTCCACTCATATATTCTATTCTGAAAACTTCGGGTGCCTTAAGGAACAATCCAGCGGCACCTTCTGCTACTCTACCCTTTTTGGCAGCACCATGTATTTTAAATTTTCTAATTATTTCCTTAACCACTGCTGCTTCTTTTTCAGAACGAGGAACAATATCATAAGCAAAAGTAAATGCCTGTCTTAAATCAATTCCACTAAAAAGTAATTCAATATTTGAGTTAAATACTGCTCCGGCAAATCTTGAAGTAATGCTGGAGTCATTATTCTTTCCAGTAACAATATTTGCCATCGACTTGATGAGTACTGCCTGAAGCATTTGTTGTGTTGTTCCAGATTTAGCGGCATCAAGTGCCTTGGCACCGGTTGAGGCTAATTTATTTGTAAAGTCACTAAAATCTTTTGAATCCAAGAATCCTGCTCCGCCAGCAGCAACCGCTGCCGATAAAGGTCCCATTGAACTCCCACTCCATTTGACGCTATTACTATCTTTTATATCATCCGGAATTGGTAATATAACAGTCCCCTTCACTATCCTAACATCATCTTTACCTCCTACATTGGCATACACATCATCGGAAGAAGGTAATGCAAAAGTTCCTTCTCTTGGAATAAGTCCCGGCGGTTTATACTCAAGAAAAGTAATTTTTAAGTAATCATCAGATGTTGTGAGTTTTGTAGATGGATATCTATAATTAAACGGAGCAGCGGTTGCCATTTATAGTTTTTAGTTATTTATCTTGATTTGCCCGAAAGGTATTCTTCTTAAATCACCAACCTCATTTTTATCCACAAGATGTAGAGGTCCGATCACTTCATCGAGGGTATATTGGCGTTGTTCTCCCCAGTGAAAGTTAATACCACTAAATCCCCAAGAATAAACATTTGTAACGGCAACAAAAGGATTCGCATCATATCTTACACGAGGAGTCTTTGGTCTATAAACAAAAGTATAAAACTTACCTGCCTCTGGAGACCTTGTGGTTTCTTTCAATACATCAAGTATTTCCAACATCAAATCATCCGCATCTTCTGTTCCATATAACTTTTTGAGCAGGGGTTTGATACGATTCATTTTTTGGCAATACCCAATTCGTGTTCTGTAATTACCTTAAAGGTCCATCCTCTGTCCTTACAATATTCTCTTGCTGCCTCCCATTTTGATTGATTCTTGGCATACTCATATGCCTCATAGATATATCCTTTGGTCTGCCTTTTTGGTTTGGCTGGTGGCATCGTTTGCTTATGAGGTTTAATCTCAATCAGATATTTCTTAATACTTCCATCCGGTTCTTTGACTTTTATATAAGCATCAGGAAAATATCTATGAATACGCCCATCTACAGGAGAACGATAGGGGATGGCAAGTTCTTCAGAGGCATACTCCAAAATATTTACATTCGTATCACAATATTTGAGAAACTTCAATTCCCATAGAGACCTGTATATAATGTTAGTCGGGTCGCCAACATACTTTTCCGGAAATGCTGGTTTAAATTTTCCCTTATAAGACATCTAAATACTTATACTAATAAGACTCGTAAAAGGTATTTAGAGTGTCTAGAGCCCGTAAAATATCAGACATTAAACCATTATTTACTAATTTAGCGCAAACTTCTCATTATCAGTTAATATTTGGTGGTCTTCCAAGAGAATTACAAAATTATCTTCTAAAAAGAGGAGTTTCTCCATTTTTTGTTGCTGAATCTGCGGGTCTTTTATGCTATAATGCATCATTACCAACATCTAATCTTGCCACTAAAACCGTTGATGGAAATTTCACCGGAATTTCTGAAAATTTTGCCTTTGCCAGAACATATGGGGAAATAACTCTGGATTTTTATGTTGATTCAAATTACTTAATGATAAAATTTTTAGAATCTTGGATGGAGTTTATTTCTAGTGGTTCTCATAATCCCATAGGAAACCAATTTGCAGGTCCTGTAAGCCAAGGAACGGCAAATTATTTTGTAAGAATGCAATATCCAGAAACTTATAAAACAAGTTTTACTAAAATTATTAAATTTGATAGAAATTATCAGTATTTTAACCAAATAGAATACACTTTTGTTGGACTCTGGCCCGTTGGTATAAGCCCTCCTGTAGTTTCTTATAATCAATCAGATGTACTAAAGGTGTCGGCAACTTTTAAATATGATCGTTATATTGCAGGTAGAGCATTAAGTTTGAATAAATTTATTGGTAATGATAATAATAAATCTACAACAACCCCGGATGTTTCATCAGATAATCCTCGTGTAACTTATCGAACTGGACAATCTCTTGGGAATGAAAGTGGAGTAAGACCTACAATTACTAATCCAGGAAGCGTGTTTCCTACTATCTTAAATAACTGAACTAAATATTTTTAATGAAGTTTTTATTGGAGTATTATGCCTTTACCAAAAATTGCAACGCCGACATAGAGTTTAGAAATACCATCTATCAAAAAAGAAATTAAATATAGACCTTTTCTTGTAAAAGAAGAAAAGATTTTAATTATTGCTATGGAAAGTGAAGACCCAAAGCAAATTGCCGAGGCACTTAAGACCGTAATTGGAAACTGTATTATTACTAGAGGTATTAAAGTAGAGGAATTATCAATTTTCGATATTGAATATATTTTCTTAAATGTTCGTGGAAAATCTGTAGGAGAAGATGTTGATATTCTTTTAACTTGCCCAGACGATGGAACAACTCAAGTTCCAGTAACAGTAAATCTTGATGATATTGCAGTAGTGGTAAAACCGGAACACTCTAGAGATATTAAACTTGATGATACTTTGATATTAAGAATGAAATATCCTTCTATGAAAGAATTTATTAAAAATAATTTCTCAAATGTTGGTGGTATGAGTGTAGATGACACTTTTGAGATGATTGTATCTTGTATAGAACAAATTTATTCTGAAGAAGAGTCTTGGCCTGCATCTGATTCTACTAAAAAAGAACTAGAAGAATTTTTAGAGCAATTAACCTCTCAACAGTTCAAAGAAATTGAAAAATTCTTTGATACTATGCCTAAACTTTCTCATACGATTTCAATTAAAAATCCCAATACTGGTGTGGAAAGTGATATTACATTGGAGGGACTAACATCTTTTTTCGCCTAGGATTGGCGCACGAAGATCTTGCGTCATATTATAAAACTAATTTTTCTCTGGTCCAACATCATAAATACTCTTTGACAGAACTAGAAAATATGATTCCTTGGGAGAGAGAAATTTATATTAATCTCCTTCATCAGTATATTGAAGAAGAAAATATGAAGAACCAATCTAATGGATAAAGAAAATTCTATACCATCAACTTCTTTAGTTGGCCTTCAAGGTCAACTTAATACTGTTCGTTCGGAAATTGTTACTACTAACGTTAATCTTCAAGGTATTGGAAGATTAATACAATCCGATAGCTTACAGGACCAAAGGAAACTTTTAGAAGAAAGAGAGCAGGAAAAAAAACTTTTAGAATTAAAAATTAGACGGGGGCAAGAAAATCAATTAGAACAAAAAGTTTCTACTTCTCTTCGATCTCCATTAATTTCTACAGAAAAAAAATTAAACTCCACATTTGGAAATATTACAAAATCTCTTGGAGCATTATTTGGATTTTTTGGAATTAAAGTTATCCAAGGAATTCAATCAAGTGCAAAACTTGGACTTGGAGCACTTAAAGGAATAGGAGATCTTCTTAAGGGTTCTTTTGGATTTATTACTTCTACAATAGGAACATTAAGTAGAGGTTTTACTTCTATATTATCTGGAATCGGAGGAATTACTGGAAAAGTTATTAAATCTTTATCGGCACTTGCAGCGTCTCCATTTAAAGCAATTGCCAATTTAGTTACATCATTATTATCAGGACTTAGGACTGCTGCCCCCGTTGCCGCTGCTACTGCTGGTGTATCTGGTATAGGATCATTTCTACTTAAAGCACTCGGTATTGGTGCTAGAACTTCTACTGCAATAGATGCCTTCACAAATTTTCAAGAAGGAAATTATGCTGAAAGTGCTATAAATGCCGCAGCAACCTTTGCTCCGTCATCTATTTTTGCAACTGCCCTTAGTGGAATGAAATTGACCGGAAACGAATTAGATCTTTCTAATTTTAATCCTTCTGGAATTGCCGAATCGGTAAGTTCTGGATTTTCTGGACTTATGAAATCTGGGTCAGATTTTCTATCTGGGTCTGGATTAAATCTTGATTTTTTAAACAATCCGGCACCAAAAGTAGAAGGGACTGTAGAACAAGGTTCAGCAGAACCACAAAATCCTATAATTCTAACCACTACTACTCAGGCACCAGCACCAGCAGCAGAACCACAAAATCCTATAATTCCAACCACTACTACTCAGGCACCAGCAGCAGAACCACAAAATCCTATAATTCCTGAACCAAGCCAAGAAATGATTAAAAACTTTGAATTGGCTTTCAAGTACAGAGATACAAATAATACTATGATACGAGGAAGAATTGAGTCTACCTGGAAAAATATGAGTCCGGTAGAACAACAACAAGCAAAGAAATGGGTAGAATCTAAAGGGTATTCTTGGAGTGTAATGAGATTGCCAGATCCAGTTCAAATGCCATCTTCATCTGGACCAGTTAGGATTCCAGTAATTCTATTTGACCCAAAATCACCACCAAAACCGAATCTTGGAACTTTACCAGAACCACCACCAGATGTAGTGGTGCTTGAAAATAATAAAGAAGATTCATCTTCTGTAATTGCAAGAGATTCTCAAACTCTCACAGATGTTCCACTTATTCCTTCCGGAAATACTGACAATTTTTATACATTATATTCACAAGTCAATTATAATGTAGTGTTCTAAAATGGCAATATCATCACCAATCTCTTTGTTAAAATCTACTGCCTCACAAACCACAAAGACAACGAAATCAATTCAAAATACATTAACTGGGGGTTTATCCAGAAAAAGAAATTTAATATCCAGTATCGGACTATTTAAGAATAGACGCCGTGAGGTTGATAAAAGAGAAATCCAAAAAAATATAATTAGCAATCCTACTATTCTTACTAAATCTGGCGGTGCTAGATCTTTATCTCTATCCGATCAAGGTTTAAACATCACAGACAGATTGTTTGGATTTGTTAAGTATCTTACTGCTGGGTGGATATTAGGTAATCTTCCAACTTGGATTAGTTTAGGGGAGCAATTTGCCGGAAGACTTGGGACTGCAGGATCTATCTTAAAAAATTATGGTGATGAAACATTTAATGTAATGAAAAGTATATCGGGTATTTTTGATTCGGCTTTCAAAAATCTTTCTGCATTTGATTTTAGTGATAGTTCTGGATTAATGGAGAACTCTATTGGAGAGTTAACAAAATCTCTTGACGATTTAGGAAAGGGACTATCATCAGCTCTTGATGTTTTGTTTGCTCCGTTTAAAGATGTGCCAGAAATTGGCAAAATTACCGAAGACCCTGATGCATATACTGATCCACCACAGCAACCTTCACAGCAATCTCCACAACAATCTCCTATAAACGGCAAGAACTCTGATTTTTGGACCTTAGTTGCAGTTGCATCTAGGGAAGATGGTGATGCTCAGGGACAAGCAGATGTGGCTCAATCAATTTATAATCGTGCGAGAGCGGGTAATTTTCCGGGAGGAAAAAGTATTAGAAATATAATATTGTATCGCACACAATATGAACCAACTCGCAGATATCCAAAACCAAATCCATCTAGAGATACAAATCCCGAGTGGTTTCAGATTAAAGATGCCGAGTCTGCGGCAAAAGCAACCGGATTAAAAGTTTCTACAATACAAGGTGTTGCCAGAAATATAATGAATTCTTCCTTACAAAAAAAGGCTGCAGAATTTATTGAAAACAGAACTGATTTTGTGGGGAGATCTTCTACTCCTAGTAAACCATCTACGACACGTATAGTACAAAGAAATCCTGGTGATAATAAATTTGGGACATTTGTTGGTGCAGGTTCTCAAACATCTGGAACAAAATATAAAGGTCAACCGGCACCTGTTCCCCCTTCTTTCAAGCAAAATCAGTCACCTAATCAAACAGCACCAACGAGACCATCTGGAAATTTTGCTCCTGTAAGTGGAACTAGTGGAAAAGGTATGGGAGATAGACCAGTATCTATTTCATATAGTCCCGTTAAACCTAAGTCCGGTGTTACAATTACTTCGGTAATGGGGCAGAGGTGGGGAAGAGAACATACTGGATATGATTTGGCGGGAAATGCAGGAACACCGTTATATGCCTATTTTTCGGGAGTTGTTACCCACGAAAATCGTGTTCCTCCAAGATATGCTGGTGACGTTGAACATGGTGCTGGATATGGATATTGGATTATATGGAAAGATGATGTCTATGGATCATATCATTTCTTTGGGCATATGTTGAAACCTGCTGAAGTTAAAAAAGGACAAAGATTTGAGCAAGGTGCTTTATTGGGATATATTGGGAGCACTGGAAGATCAACAGGACCACACCTTCACTGGGAAATTTCTAATAGTGCGCCAGAGCCTAATGGCAATTTCAGTTCTCGTGAAGATGTGAAGTCTTGGTTAAAAAATCATCCTTTAAAAGCATCCTCATCATCAGGACAAACACAAACTGCACCATCACCAAATCCTCCAAAACCTTCTACTTCTCTAGTCCCCAGTATTCAACAATCCTCTGCTCCCGATAATCCAGAACAATCAGTTGAAATTCAAAATAATAATTACACTATGAATTTTTTACAAGGAATAGTTCAAGAAAGAAAAGGACAAAAGATTGTCATTATTGATGATAGGGGATCTACAATCACTCAACAAGTTATATCCTCCAGTAGTGGAGGTGATATACAGATTAAAATACCTGATTTTGTCTTGTTAAATACCTTTATGAAAAACAAACTATTATTAGATTTAACTTACCTATAAATGTCAATAAAACAATCGGTATTCGAAGAAATAGTTATAGAATCTAATGACAGGTCCAGAAGAGTTGATATTGCTTCTGGATCTGTGATAATTGATTACTATGAAGATATTTTTTCACCGACTATTACCGCTAAAATAAGAGTTGTAAATACCGGAAATACGATTGCCGCTCCAAATACTAAGGATGGGCAAAAACAATCTATTTACAATGGACTTCCTATAAGAGGTGGAGAGAGAGTTTCTATAAAAATTGCCGGAAATTCATCAACAAATCCCGGACTAGATTTTTCTACAGATTCAAAAACTTATCTTTATGTATCTAGTATTTCTGATATAATTTCCGAAAATAATACAGAAAGTTTCACATTACACTTGGTATCAAGAGAGGCAATTACGAATGAAACTACAAGAGTGGCAAAAAAATATTCATTACCCATAAATGAGTCGGTATCTAAAATTCTAAATGATGTTCTAAAGGCAAATAAAATTGGTACGATTGATAAAACATCAAATCGTTATAATTTTATTGGAAATATGAGAAAACCTTTTACGGTATTAACTTGGTTGGCGGCAAAAAGTGTTCCTTCCTCTGATGAAAATAACACGAGTTCAGTATCGGGAGAAGGAACTGCGGGATTTTTCTTTTATCAAACTGTAGATGGATTTCAATTTAGATCAATTGATTTTCTAAGTTCACAACCTAAAAAAACAACAATTACTTATAGTGAAGCAACTGAATCTTATGGTGTTGATGGTGAAAGATCTGCCGATCAAAATAATTTTAAAATTCTTAATTATAACACAGAAAGAAATCAAAATCTAATTGAAAAATTAAGATTAGGTTCTTATGCCTGCCATAGAGTATTTTTTAATCCTCTTGACGGAACAATTACTTCTCCTGGAAAAACCGATTTTAAAATATCGCAATATGCGAATAAAACAATAAATCTTGGGCAAGAAATACTTAAATTGCCAAATATTGATGATAATTCTTCAGTAACTCTTGGAGATATTCCTTCTAGAATTATTACAGGAATATTAGATATTGGAACCATCGAAGAAGAAGTTTCTAGGGATATAAATGCAGACCCTATAGAGCACCAATCTCAGGCATTAATGAGATATAATTTTCTATTTACTCAGTCCTTAAATGTGATGATCCCATCTAATACTAATTTAAGAGCAGGCGATAAGATTGAATGTTTGTTCCCCAGAATCACAAGAGGTTCTGCTACGGAATATGATACTGAAACAAGTGGTCTATATATCATTAAAGAACTTTGTCATCATTTTGATGCTAATAACTCATACACATCATTAAAATTGATAAGAGACACTTTTGGAATTAAAAAATAAATGTTAGACCAATCACTACTTCAAAGTCATTTTATTGGTAGAGACGGATTCCGTTGGTGGATAGGGCAGGTTGCGCCTCATATAGATTTCGTGTCTAAAAAAGAAGTTCAGAAGCAACTCAATAAAGATGGATGGGGAAATAGAGTTAAGGTTCGTATTCTAGGATACCACCCAGAAGACGTAAATGAACTACCAAATAAAGATCTTCCCTGGGCTCAAATTCTTTTATCTACATCTGATGGAACTGGTGCATCTCAATATGCAACAAATCATAAAATTAGACCGGGAGATGTTGTATTTGGATTTTTTCTGGATGGTGATAATGCTCAAATCCCTGCAATTATGGGATGTTTTGGTAACACAAGTCAATATACAAAAGAGGAATATAAATCTCCATTTGTTCCGTTTACGGGGTTCACAACAAGAATTGCAAATGATGGTTCTAGAACAGAACCGAACGAAACGAACGAACAAACAACAACAGCACAAACAACTCCCAGCCCTTTACCACCGCAAATTGCAAATAGTATTGGCGCACTTCCTCAGTTTGGTGGAGATGGAGATATAATCCAATTTGCGACATCAAAACCAGGGTCAGCGATGGAAAAGATTGCGACAGAACTGGAAAATGCGATTAAGTATCTACAGGACCTAAAATCATTTCCAAATCTGGCACAAGAATGGATTGATGCTAAAGTTGAAGAATTATGTGAACAAATTTCTAAAAAAATACAAGGAATTACTACAGAAATAGTTTCTGGAATTGTGAACGGTACTTATGAGAAATTAGAACCAGCTCTACAACAAGGTGTGGCACAAGTATATGATATAGCGGCGGCAGCAGTACCAAATAGTAAATCTGGAAAACATTTAGCGGGAGTAGAAGCACAAAAAGCAACAATTGAACCAGTAAAACAATTACAAAAATTAATTCCTTGTTTGATTTCAAGTATTATAAAGAGTCTTGGAAGTCTTATAAGTGATATGGTCTGTGCCCTATTAAAAAATGTGGCAAACTTTGTATCTTGTGTTATTGATCAGTTTCTTGGAGGACTACTCAACGGAATTATTGATTTAATCATAGCAGGAATGTCCACCGTTCTTGGGGCACTTTCTTTACTATTAAGTTTTAGTAATTTTAATCTTGGAGATACCATAAGAGAACTTGCGGAGGGTCTTCTTGGTATTCCATTATCACTCAACTGTGGAGAAGAAGAAACAGATCCGGGTGTTGAAAAATGGACTATTGGTTCTGGACCAACTCAATCCTTACCATTTGATATTAATAATATTTTATCTCTAGCAAACAATGCAAAATCACTCGTAGATACGATCACAGAGAATCCATTATCACCACTCGAAAGTATTATAGGACCTCTTGACTTCTTATCTCCAAATATTAGTGTTCCAGATTTTAATAGCGTCTTAAGTAACTGCTTTGGTGGAGTGCCAACTGTCTGCAATCCTCCATCAATTAATATTTTTGGTGGTGGTGGTATTGGGGCATCGGCACTTCCAATCTTTGGTTCAATTGGTGGAGGTACTGGGAGTATTATTGGTGCGATTCTCACATCTGGTGGTTCTGGTTATACTTATCCACCATTTGTATCTATTACTGATAATTGTAGAAAAGGATACGGTGCCGTGGCTGAATCAGTTATCGAGAATGGCAAAGTCGTGGCAATTATAATTAATTCTGATGGTGAGGGTTATACTTTAGGAAATCAACCACGAGTTGGTGATGTTGGAATTGGAACTGATACTGGTGATGTTGGAATTGGAACTGATACTGGTGGTGCTGGAAGTGGTGTTACACTCACAGACCAACAGAACATCACAATTTCTGAAGTTCTAATCATAAATCCTGGATACAATTATCAACCCGAAGATATTATAACCGACAATTTTGGAAATACATATAATGCTGTAATTAATAATGGTTCAATCTCCAGTATTACACCAATAAATATTACTGACATTACAGATTTGCCAATTATTAGAGTGATAAGTAAAACTGGTTCTGGAGCAAAATTAAAACCAGTATTTGGATTTAGAACTTCATTCCAAGGCGAAATAAAACAAGTTATTGATTGTGTGGTATAAAAATGGCTAGAGAAGCAAATTGGGAAGAAAGGAGTTATTGGAAACTGGGACCTAACTTCGGAATAGATGTTAAAAATCCACAGTTGGGATTAAATGGTCCTGATGTTTATACTTTGTACGGAGTTGCTAGTGATAAGGACATTAGCATACTTGGGTTAACTAATGGTAGTGGGATGTTTAAGATGTGTAATGACCGCTCAATTCAAATAATTGCCGGGCAGAATAATTCTGGAGGGGGAGTAGATATCGTAATTGCCGGTAAGAATGGAGATGTAACAATCACGGCAGAAAGAAATGGTAATATAAAAATCCGTGGAAAAAATATAATTCTTAATGCCGATGAAAATATTAATTTGAGCGCAGGTAGAAATGTAAATATTAAGGCTGGTTCTCGTGTTGTGACTCAATCAAATCAGGCAGATTGCATAGCAAAGACTGGTAACCTAGCACCTAAAGGTACTTCCACTGGTGAAAAAATATTTCCTTCAGATTCTAAATGTGGTGTCGATCTTGTCGAAACCGCTTTTAGTGCAGGTGGGACAGACAAATACGGAGCGATAGGATAATTATATGGCAGACAAGACATATCTAAGTAAAGAAATAAACTTCAATAACCCACCAATTTGTTGGCAGGGTCTTGAAGTTTATCCTGGAAATGGTGCGACTTCTAATCTTTATGGAACTCTGAATGTAATTAAACATCCAGAAGAACCCACCACTCCTGATATCAATACTGATGGTAATGTGAATGTCAAGGAAAATGTTAATGTAAAGGGAAATGTTAATGTAGATGGAAATGTTAATGTAGGAAAAAATGTCAAGGCAAAAAAAGATGTTTATTCTAATAATGGAAAACACAAACTTTCGGCAAAGAAAAACTTTGATATTCCTCACCCAACAAAGGAAGGTTGGAGACTAACTCACAGTTGTCTTGAAGGTCCAGAAGCGGCAGTATATGTTCGGGGAAAATTAATAAATACAAATATAATTAAACTTCCCGAATACTGGGAAAAACTTGTGGATCCGAATACAATCACAATTTCGGTTACTCCAATTGGTTCTCATCAGAATATTTTTGTGAAAGAGTTTGATAGTAAAGAAGTTGTATTAGAATCAGCAGAAAATATTCCAGTATGCTGTTTTTATCATATATTTGGTGAAAGAATAGATACGGAAAAATTAATAGTAGAATATGAGGGAGATATAGAGGATTATCCAGGAGATAATTCTGAAAGATCGATTGCTGGATATCACTACGATAAAAAGGTAATTTAAAAAATGACAGGATTTGCTACTTTTGCTTATTCAAAAAAATATTTTGTTTCACAGGAAATAGAATTTATATCAGAATCTGAAATAGATCCTGAATTTGGTGAATCTTATAAGGCACCCCAAGACTTAATTAATCTACTTTCGGATAATATTATTGTTCTGGATATTGGAGCATTTGGTAATAAAGTTGGAATAGGCACTACTGATATTACAGCACCACGTCAAGAACTTGATGTATTTGGAACGGCAATAGTTAGTGAAAGGGTTGGAATTGCAACCACTCAACCAAGAGAAGAACTTGATGTAATTGGAACAGCAATAATTAGTGAAAGTGTTGGTATTGGGACAACAATTCCAGAATCAGGAATCAGTGGTCTTAATAATGCTACTCAAGGACAATTAAGGCTTAATGTTGATGGAACAATTTCAATTTCAAGAAACATTTATGATTCTGCTGGATCTCCTGGAGTAAATGGTGCATTTTTAAATCGAGATGCAAATGGAATTCGTTGGGTTACTTTTGAACCAGATTTTAGTGAAGGTATTTTTATTCAAGATGATGGAACATATATTCCTGTTGTTGGTGCCGCACAATCTTTTACAGTTTTAAATTTTAAAGAAATTAATAGTCTTGGTATAGGAACTACAACAATAACACCTATACCAAATCCAGATAATCCAACACTTATTGCAGATATTCGAACTCAAGATTTTTGGGGATATACTGCTGGTGGAGATATCTACAGAATGACCAATGTTGGCATTCAAAATAATAATCCATCTAGCACCCTTGATATTGCTGGAACTCTTCATGCAACTCAAGATGTTACTTTTAGCAGTGCAACATCATCAACAACCAAAGATACTGGAGCACTGGTTGTTACGAATGGTGGAGTTGGGATAGAGGAGAATCTTAAT
>OFRL01000734.1_pt1 | contig 13260 bp, 9 predicted proteins | sample 1543121 | NCBI WGS metagenome assembly OFRL01 (sample SAMN07774228, study PRJEB24372) | wastewater metagenome | isolation source: Lake Maggiore Cannobio | place: Italy: Cannobio | collected 2016-01
CCGCCGGGACCGCAGTGTCGAGGCGGTGGCCGTAACGGATCGAGGGTGCTGCCGGGCCCGTGGCGCAAATTCGGCGTGGCGTTCACGATCTCGAACCTGCCATTGACAGTGACTTCGCCGACGATCGAGGCGGTGTGGCTGGCGTCGCCGAGTTGCAGCGTTGCGCAACTGCAGATCGTGGTGCCGCCGGCATAGGTGTTGGAGCCTGTCAAGACCACGCGGCCGAGGAAGGCCGAAGCGCCCAGCACTGACAGTCCACCGGCGCCGCTAATGTTGCCCGAGTAAGTGAAGGTGTATCCGTTGGCATCGATGGTGCCGCCGGTGGCATTGATCTGTGCGTTGTTCGCGATCGTGTAATTGCCGCCGGCCTGCAGCGTCCCGCCATCGAAGGTGAGCAGGCCGGTGCCGATCGCCGACGAGACGATCGCGCCCGGCGTACCCACGGTGTCGACGCCGACTTGCAGCACGCTGCTGCCGCCGGCAATGCCGCACGCAGTGCCGCAGATCGTGGTGCCGCCGGTGTATGTATTGGCGCCGGACAGCACCAGCGTGCCGCCCCCGTTGAGCACGATGTCGCCGGCGCCGCTGATCGGCCCCGACATCGTGTTGGTGGTGCCGGTCGCGACGGTGATGACAGGATCGCTGTTGATGACGACGCGGTTGGCGATGTTGATGCCGTTGCCGTCCAGCATCAGTTTGGTGAGCCCGGCAAGCGTCTCGCCCATCGTCAGCGTGCCGCTGCCAAGCGCATTGCTGTTACGGAGGACGAGTCTCGATCCGTCGCTCACCGAGGTGCCGCCGGTGTAGGTACTGGCGCCGGTGATGATCAGCGAGCGCCCGCCGTCCAGCTTGACCGCAACCGAGGCGTCAGTGGCGCCGCCCGTGAGGCCGGTGATGCGAGAGATGGTTACATCGCCGGTGGCGCCGGCCGCGCTGGTCTGCAGGAAGGTCAGGCTGGCGCCGACGCCATTGGCAATGCCGAGATTGCCGGACAGCGCTCCGCCGCTCGACGTCAGCGTATTGGCACCGCCGGTGAAGCCGATCGCGTTGCCCTGCACGCCCGGGCCACCGCCGCCGGTAATCGTTCCGCTGTTGATGATGGTCAAGCCGCCACCGACGATCCCGGAACCGCCCGTGCCTGCTGCACCGGGCCTCCCCCGCGTGCCGCCGGTGGACGGCTCGCCTTGATTCGAGTAGACATCGGACACCTGTGCGCCGCCGCTACCGCCGGCGCCACCGGAGATCGAGCCGGAATTCCTGATCGTTACGCCCGGCGACGTGACGACGATGCCGGTGCCGCCGTCGCCGCCGCTGCCACCGACGTCCCCTGCGCCGCCCGCGCCGCCATTGCCACCCGTGATGCTGCCGCTGTTCGAATGGGTCCCGGCGCCGGTGATGACGACCGCGGCGCCACCCGCGCCACCACCGCCGCCACCGCCAGCGACTTGATTTGAAGGCATCGAGGCGTTGACGCCACCGTCACCGCCCTTGCCGCCGTTGCCGCCGGTCAATATCCCGGCGTTGTTCAGCGCCGCGCTGGACGCTCCGTTGAGACCGCCGCCGCCACCGCCGCCGCCGCTGGCTGTGGATCCGCCGCTCGTTCCCGCAACGCCGTCCTGCCCGGCCGCGCCACCGGCACCTCCGGCGGGAGAGGCGTTATTGCCGCCAGGGCCGCCGGCACCTCCGGCGGCCCCCGCAGCGCCACCACCACCGCCACCCCCGGTGCATACGCATGACCGGTTCGGCGCGCCGCCGTCGCCGCCAACCCCGCCGTTGACGCCCGGAGCGCCGCCGGCACCGCCATATTGTCCCGTCGACTGAAAATCACCCTCGCCGCCAACGCCGCCATTCTGTGCGAGGGCTGGCACGGCCAATAGACCCGCTGAGAGGATGACCGCGGCCATCAACCAGCCTTGCAGACGGATTCGCGCGCAGCCCCACTCCGGCATTGCCCCAGCCCCAAATCGATAGCGCCGCGCGGACGCGGCTTAACCTGAATGGGCTATGTTGCAATTCGCGGCGGACGCGTCTTCTCAGGCCGTGCACGACCGTGGCGCTCAGCCCGTGTTCGCAACGATAAAGCGCAGCTGTTGTAAAATAGATACGTATTGTCAGGCGTTCGGCGACGGCTCGCTGGCCACATCCAGCAATTGCGAGCGGCGGATGCGCTCGCGATGCGCGGTGTAGAGGCCGGAGGCGACGATGAAGCCGGCGCCGAGGATGGTCCAGCGGTCGGGCACCTCGCCGAAGATCAGGAAGCCGAGGACGCTGACCCAGAGCAACTGCGTGTAGGAGAACGGCGCGAGCACCGACGCGTCGCCATAGCGGAACGCCAGCACCACGATCCACTGTCCGACCGTGGAGGCAACGCCGATCAGGATACCGAACATGATGTCGTGCCAGCTCGGCGTGACCCAGACGAACGGCACCAGCGCGCTGACGATGGCGACGCCGACGATGGACGAATAGGTCATCACGGTGACCGGACGCTCGCTGCCGCTCATCATACGCGTCAGGATCAGCGTGCCGGCCCAGGCCAGCGCCGAGACGATCGGGAAGACCGCGGCGGGATGGAAGGCGCTGGTGCCCGGCCGCAGGATGATGAACACGCCGGCGAGGCCCACCGCGGTCGCGATCCAGCGCCGCATCCCGACCCTCTCGCCGAGAAAGGCGATTGACAGCGCGGTGACGAACAGCGGCGAGACGAAGCTCGTCGCCGAGGCCTCGGCGATCGGCAGGAAGCCCAGCCCCGTGATGAAGATCAGGGAGGAGCCGAGCAGCGCGGCGCCGCGCAGCACATGCAAGCCGGGACGGCTGCTGCGCAATGCGAACAGCGGCGTGCCCGGCAGCATGGCCGGCGTCATGATCAGCGCGAACACCAGGAAGCGGATCCAGGCGATCTCGATCGAAGGCAGCGAGGACGAGAGATATTTTGCGGTGACGTCGGAGGTGCCGAGAAACACCGTCGACAGCAGGATCAGCGCAATGCCCTTGAACGGCCGGTCGGTGCGCGCAGGCGCTTTGCGCGTTGCGGACGTCCTTGCAGGCAATGAAAGGGGAACGCTGTCCAGCCTGGCGGCTACGGCGGGGGGCGGTGTCACGGCAATCTCGAAGGCGAAATAAGGGGAATCTGCTGCCCTACAGAACGCCAATTCCGCTGCGAGAACAATGCCCGAAAACGGGACTCCGATATGCGTCAGCAGGCGCGACCGCCCGCCGCAGCCGCAATACGGCCGCACCTGCAACAGTTTGTTAACTCACGTGTGGAGCGGGCGTCGTGAATCCCGCGAACTTGCGGGAACGCTGGATTGTTGTGTGACGCGCTCAGTTCAGAGCATCGGCAACGAGCGCGGTTTCGGCCCGCGCGGGAACGCCGCGTCGAGCGCGGCGAGTTCGTCACCGCTGAGCTTGAGCGTACCAGCTGCCGCGTTCTCCGCCGCGTGGTCCACGTTCGACGCCTTCGGAATCGCGAGCACCGACGGCAGCCGCGTCAGGAAGCTCAGCGCCACCTGGCGCGGCGTCGCCTTGCGCACCTGCGCGATCGATTGCAGCACCACGCCGGCCTTGCTCGATGCTGACGGAAAATCATTGTGGCCGAACGGCGAGTAGGCGACAACGGCCACGCCGTGCTGCTCGCACCACGGGATCACGGCATGCTCGATAGCGCGCTCCCGCAGATGGTAAAGCACCTGGTTGCAGGCGATATTCCCCTCGCCTGCGACCTCGAGCAGTTCGTCGAGATCATCAGCGTCGAAATTGCTGACGCCCCAGGAGCGGATCTTGCCCGCGGCGATCAATTCGTCAAACGCCGCGACTGTCTCGGCGAGCGGATAGGTTCCGCGCCAATGCAGCAGGTAACAATCGAGCCGATCGGTCTTCAACCGCTTCAGCGAGCGCTCGCAGGCGGTGATGGCGCCGCGCCGCGAAGCGTTGCTCGGCAGGACCTTCGAGACCAGGAACAACTCGTCGCGCCGGCCGCCGATCGCATCCGCGATCACGAGCTCGGCGTCGCCATACATTTCGGCGGTGTCGATATGGGTCATGCCGGCATCGATGCCGCGCTTCAACGCCGCGACGGCCGCCTTGCGGTCACCGCGATCGAGATACCAGGTGCCCTGCCCGATCACCGAAACCTGCGGGCCGTTGTTGCCGAATTTTCTTGTCTGCACGATCGCCTCGTTCTGCGTGGCTGGTGTCTCACCCACGAGGATAGAGGAAACAAGGGATCGTGTCTGCACACCGCCCGACGGTGTCTCCCCATCGTCGTCCCGGCGCAGGCCGGAATCCACTACCAAAGAGGTCGGATATGAAAAGCGACTGCGGCCACAACGTCGTGCAACAACGTAGATTTGGGGTTATGGGTCCCGCTCATGCCGCCTCGACGAAGCTGTGGCGCTCATAGAGGAATTCGAGCACGCGCTGCCGGCACTTCAGGTAGCCGGCGTTGGTCGCGAGCTCGAGCCGCTTGCGCGGACGCGCCAAGGGCACCTCGAGCACCTCGCCGATCCGCGCGGCCGGGCCGTTGGTCATCATCACGATGCGGTCCGACAGCAGCACGGCCTCGTCGACGTCGTGGGTGATCATCAGGATGGTGTTGCCGAGCTTCTGGTGCAGCGCCATCACCGAATCCTGCAGATGCGCCCGGGTCAGCGCGTCGAGCGCGCCGAATGGCTCGTCGAGCAGCAGCACCTTGGGCTCCATCGCGAGCGCCCGCGCAATGCCGACGCGCTGCTTCATGCCGCCGGAGATCTCGCTCGGCCGCTTGTCCCTGGCATGCGCCATCTGCACCAGGCCGAGATTGTGCATCACCCAGGCGTCGCGCTCGGCCCGGCTCTTGGTTCGGGCAAACACCTTGTCGACGCCGAGCTTGACGTTCTCGTACACGGTCAGCCACGGCAGCAGGCTGTGGTTCTGGAACACGACGGCGCGATCCGGCCCCGGCGAATTGACCTCTCGGTTCTCCAGCAGCACACCACCATTGGTGGCGCCGGTAAGGCCGGCAACGATGTTGAGCAAGGTCGACTTGCCGCAGCCGGAATGGCCGATGATCGAGACATATTCGCCCTGATCGATGGTCAGGTTGATGTCCTTCAGGACCTCCGTGGTGACATTGCCGCGGGCAAAGGTCTTGTCGATGTGATCGAGCTTCAGATAGGCCTGCATGACTTGTCCCCCTCAGTTCGCCGCCGTGCCGCGGGTCACGGCCTTGCCGAGGCCCGCAATGAGGCGATCGAGCACGAAGCCGATGATGCCGACATAGAACAGCGCCAGGATGATTTCGCTGATATGCGAGGAATTCCACGCATCCCAGATGAAGAAGCCGATGCCGACGCCGCCGATCAGCATTTCCGCCGCGACGATCGCGAGCCAGGACAGGCCGATGCCGATGCGCAGGCCGGTGAACATGTAGGGCGCAGCCGCCGGGATCATGATCTTGGTGAAGAACTCCAGCGGATTGAGCTGCACCACCGCGGCGACGTTGCGGTAATCCTGCGGGATGTTGCGGATGCCGACCGCGGTGTTGATGATGATCGGCCATACCGACGTGATGAAGATGACGAAGATCGCCGAGGGCTGGCCGTCGCGGAACGCGGCGAGCGCCAGCGGCAGCCAGGCGAGCGGCGGAATCGTGCGCAGCACCTGGAATAGTGGATCGAGCCCGCGCATCGCCCAGACCGACTGGCCGACCAGCGTGCCGAGCGCGATGCCCGCGATCGCCGCCAGCGAGTAGCCGTAGGCAACGCGCTGCAGGCTGGCGGAGAGATGCCAGAACAGCCCCTTGTCGATGCCGCCATGGTCGAAGAACGGATCGAGGATCAGCTCCTTGGTGTCCTTGAACACTTTTGTCGGCGGCGGCAGGCTGGAGCCGGCGCGCCGGCAGATCAACTCCCACACCACCAGCAGCAGCGCGACCACGATCAGCGGCGGCACCACCCGCGCCGCGGTCTCCTTCGCCAACCTGGCGTAGGTCTCGGCGCGCGGTGCGCGCTTCGGCGTCATGGTCACGACCGGCGCCGCGGCAGTGGCCGGCGGCGTCGCGACCTCCGAGGTCTCGGTCTTCATGGCAATCATCGACATTGACAAAGGATCTCCGTGGTCGGCGACGGGCCGCGCAGAAAAGCGCGGCCCTGACGGGGGCTCGGCTCAGACGTCGACGCGCTTGATGGACAGCGACTTCAGATAGGCGGCGGGATTCTCCGGATCGAAGATCTTGCCGTCGAAGAAGGTCTCCTTGCCGCGCGAGGTCGAGGTCGGAATGTCGGACACGCCGAGCTCCTTGGCGGCCTCCTTCCAGAGATCCTCGCGGTTGACCTTGGCGATCAGCGCCCTGGTGTCGAAGCCCGCCTCATACTTGCCCCACCGGATATCCTCGGTCAGGAACCAGAGGTCGTGGCTTTGATAGGGATAGGAGGCGTTGTCCTTCCAGAACCGCATCTGCTGCGGCGAGTTCTCGACCACACGGCCGGTGCCGTAGTCGAACTTGCCCTTCATGCGGTCGGTGATGTCTTCCACCGGACAGTTGATCCACTGCCGCTTGGCGCAGATCGCCGCGGTCTCCTCGCGGTTCTCCGCCTTCTCGCACCACTGCTGGGCTTCCATGACAGCCATCAGCAGCGCCTTGGCGGCCTTCGGGTTCTTGTCGACCCAGGCGGCGCGCAGCCCGAACGATTTCTCCGGATGCTTGTCCCAGAGCTCGCCGGTCGTGATCGCGGTGTAGCCGATCTCCTGATGGATCAGCTGCAGATTCCACGGCTCGCAGACGCAGAAGCAATCCATGGTGCCGACTTTCATGTTGGCCACCATCTGCGGCGGCGGCACCACGATGGTCTCGATGTCCTTGTCGGGATCGATGCCACCGGCAGCGAGCCAATAGCGGATCCAGAGATCATGGGTGCCGCCCGGGAAGGTCATCGCGGCCTTCACTGCCTTGCCGGAGGCCTTCTTCTTCTCCAACGCAGCCTTGAAGGGCGCAGTGTCGATGCCGACCTTGAGATCGGCATATTCCTTGGCGACCGAGATGCATTGGCCGTTCAGGTTGAGCCGCGCCATGATGTACATCGGCGTCGGCTGATTGTTCTGCGTCACCTTGCCGGCCGAGATCAGGTACGGCATCGGGGTGAGGATGTGCGCGCCGTCGATGCCGCTACCCTCGGAGCCGAGCACGAGATTGTCGCGCGTAGTGCCCCACGAGGCCTGCTTCTGCACCTCGACATCGGGCATGCCGTATTTGGCGAAGATGCCCTTCTCCTTGGCGACGAACAGCGGCGACGCATCGGTCAGCGCGATGAAGCCGAGCTTGGCGCCTTTCACCTCCGGACCGGCGCCCTGCGCGAACGCGCCGGCGGGAAAGTTGAGCTTGGCCGCGGCGAGCAGCGCGGCGGCGCCACCGCTTGCCTTCAGCAGCCGGCGACGGCTGATCGCGCGGCTCGGCGGCGTGTTGCTGGGCTTGGTCATCGGTCGTCCTTTGCGTTGCGGTGTTGCGTCTGTGCGTCGAGCAACCTCCCGTCGGGTGGCGACGCGCGCAGGGCGCAACAGGGCATGCACCGGGGAGGCCCCGGACTGGCGGCGTCAGAAATCCGATGGGGTGGCCTCGAGGGACGGCTTCAATGGCGTCGGCAGCTGACTATTCAAGCCTCGTGCCAAGCTACCGCAGGGCAGAAATGGATTTTATTGCAATGTTTTGCGCAACTTGTCGCAGCGCGCGCCAACGTGCCGCGCGCTGCCAAAAATTGCGATCAGCTCAATTCTTGTGCGGTGCACATAAATCGAGCAGTCGATTTGACGATAGCTATCAGGCGTCTTCGGCGAGCTTGGTGCCAAGTGGCGCGGGCGCCATGCCGCCGCCGGGCTTCACATGGAATTCGTAGCTCATCAAGCTCCACGGACCGTCCGAGCGCTGGCCGTCGGGCATCACGGGATCGGTGCGCCGTTCGACCTTGGCGATCAGCTCGTCCTTCACGCCGAACACCACATCGGAGTCGATGTACTCATCGCCTTCGACGAACACATGCGTGATCAGCGGCTCGTAACCCTTGGCGTTGACCAGGAAATGCACATGCGCCGGCCTCATCGGATGACGGTTGGTCTGCGTGATCATCTGCCCGACCGGACCGTCGGTCGGGATCGGATAGCTGCACGGCACGATGGTGCGGAAGAAGAAGCGGCCGTCGGCATCGGTGATGAAGCGCGCCCGCGAAGAGGCGCCTTCCGTTGCGAAGCTCGGCTTCTGCGAGTCGTAGAATCCATCATCGTCAGCGTGCCAGACATCGACCGGGACATTGGCCAGCGGCCGGCCCTTGAGGTCGGTGACGCGGCTCTGCACGAACATGCGCTCACCGGGCAGGCTTGCCGAGATGTCGGTGCCGTGCGGCGTCACCTTGTGCTCGCCGACATAGAACGGCCCGAGCACAGTGGTCTCGGTCGCGCCGTCGCGATCCCTGTGGTTCACCGCATCGACCAGCATCGAGACGCCGAGCACGTCGGACAGCAGGATGAATTCCTGGCGAATGTCGGTGCATTTCTGCCCAGTGCGAGTCAGGAAACCGATCGCGTGGTCCCACTCCTCGAAGGTGAGATTGGTCTTGCGCACATAGTCGTGCAACGACGTCACCAGTTCCTGCAGCAGGAACTTGGCCCGCGGATCCGGCGTCTGGTCGAAGCTGCGGATGACGGCGGCGGTGAGCTCGGTTTCGTTGAACTGGGTCATCTCGGCGTTTCCCCTGAGGCCCTTTGGGCGCGATCGCAGCGGCGAGCCTACACCACCGGCCCGGAGCCGGTAAGTCGCAGCAGATTGGTGAAACCGACACTTTTCGGCTATCAAGGCTGCCTCGCCAGCCGGAGAAACGCCCGATGTTAGCCCCCACGCCTGCCTCGCCCGAATCCGCGGGAATGTCGACCACAGCCCTCAATCGCCTCGAAGCGCATCTGAAGAGCCGCTACATCGAATCCGGCCGCTTTCCGGGGACCCAGCTGCTGATCTACCGCCGCGGCAAGATCGTGCATTCCACCGTCCAGGGCTTTGCCGACCTCGAGCGCAAGGCGCCGATGAAGGACGACACTATTTTCCGCATCTATTCGATGACCAAGCCGATCACCTCAGTCGCCTTCATGATGCTGGTCGAGGAAGGCAAGGTCGCACTCGACGAGCCGGTCGCGAAGTACATTCCGGAATGGAAGAACCTCGGCGTGTTCGTTGCCGGTACCGCACCCGCCTTCCTGACGCGCGCGCCGACGCGTCCGATGCAGATCGTCGACCTCTTGCGCCACACCTCGGGCCTCACCTACGGCTTCCAGCAGCGCTCCAATGTGGATGCCGCCTATCGCGAGAAGAAGATCGGCGAGGTCATCAAGGCCGGTACGCTCGACAGCATGATCGAGGACCTGGCGAAGATCCCGCTGGAGTTCTCGCCGGGCGAGGCCTGGAACTACTCGGTCTCGACCGACGTGCTCGGCTATCTCGTCGGCAAGATCGCAGGGATGCCGTTCGAGCAGTTCCTCAAGGAGCGGATCTTCAAGCCGCTCGGCATGAACGATACGGATTTCTTCGTGCCCGCCGACAAGGTGCACCGCTTCGCCGCCTGCTATTCCGCCGATCCGCAGGGCGGCTTCAACCCGCTCGCCGCCGAGCGCAAGGGCACACTGACGCTGCAGGACGATCCGACGACCAGCTCGTTCCTGTCGCCGCCTTCGCTGGTCTCGGGCGGCGGCGGGCTGTGTTCGACCGCGGCCGACTATCTGACCTTCTGCCGGGCGCTGCTCAACGGCGGCGAGCTCGGCGGCGTCCGCCTGCTCGGCCCGAAGACGCTGAAGCTGATGGCCTCCAATCACCTGCCCGGCGGCGTCGACCTGCCGGCGATGTCGCGTTCGATGTTCGCCGAAGCCGCCTATAACGGCATCGGCTTCGGGCTCGGCTTCGCCGTCACCATGCATCCGGCGCAGACGCTGATCGCCGGCAGCCCGGGTGAATTCAACTGGGGCGGCGCCGCGACGACGTCGTTCTTCATCGATCCGGCCGAAGAGCTGATTACCATCTTCATGACCCAGGTGCTGCCGTCGAGCGCCTATCCGCTGCGGCGCGAGCTGCGCACCATGGTCTACGCCGCGATCACCGAGAGCAATCTCTGACCAATGACTCTTCCGCGGCGCAGGACATGCGCCGCGGAGTTTGCAATTGCCAGTCATTTCCTTTGGCTGACTTTTCCGACTTCCCCTAAGTGCACCGCAAACGGGCATCGACCCGGGGACATCGTGCCGAAACTGACATTGCCAGTGCGTCTCGCGCTTCTGGTCGCGGGGACGATGTTGCCGCTGATCGTTTTCGCGGTCGGGATCGTGTTCCACAATTACCAGCGGGATCGTCAGGCCGCCACGCAGCGCGTGCTCGAGACGGCGCGCAGCATCCGCCTGCTGCTGGATGCGGAAATGCAGCGCATGACCGGCGGGCTGCAGGTGCTGGCGCTGACCAATTCGCTGCGCAACAGCGACTTCGGCAGTTTCCGCCGCGTCGCGGTCGGCTTCCTCGACCAGTACGGCAAGGACGGCGTGGTGCTGGTGGCGGACCGCAGCGGACGCCAGGCGTTCTCCTCGCTGACGCCGGACACCGCGGACCTGCCGCCGCGCAACAATCTCGAGATCGTCGAGAAGGTGTTCGCGACCCGGCAGCCGCAATACTCCAACCTGTTCTTCGGTCAGGTGAAGCAGCGCCTGATCATCACCGTCGAGGTGCCGGTGATCCGCGACGGCGAGGTGCTCTACGACATCTCCTTCAGCCCGCCGATCGAGATCTTCCAGGCCATCATCGAGAAGCAGCGCCTGAACCAGGACTGGACCATCTCTATCTTCGACGGCAACGGCGTCAACCTGGCGCGGGTGCCGAATCCGGAAGCGACCATCGGCCAGCGTGCCGCGCCATCGCTGTTTGCCGAGATGTTCCGCCGCGACGAAGCGACACTGCCGACCGTCTCGCTGGAAGGCGTGCCGCTGATCACGGGCTTCACCCGATCGCGCGTCACCGGCTGGACGGTCGCGGCGGGGATCACCGAGAACTCGCTAGTGGGGCCGCTGTGGCGCACGCTTGCGATCACCAGCGTGATCGGCGGCGTCCTGCTCCTGGTCGGCCTCGGCTTTGCGGTACGGATGGCGACCACGATCGCGCGCGGTGAGCTGCTGCACGATCTGCTGATCGAGGAGCTCAACCATCGCGTCAAGAACACGCTGGCGATCCTGCAATCGATCGCCACGCAGACCTTTCGCAGCGCGAGCCGCGCCGAGCGCGAGAAATTCGAGGGACGGCTCGGCGCCCTTGTCGAGGCGCACAATCTGCTCTCGACCGACAAATGGCAGGGCTCCGACCTGCAGGACGTGGTCAGCCGCGTGCTGCGCCCCTATCTGCTGAACAACACCGCCGAGCGGGTCAAGATGTTCGGACCGCGCGTGCCGCTGTCGCCCCGGCTTGCCTTGGTGCTGTCGATGATCCTGCATGAGATGGCGACCAACGCCGCCAAATACGGCGCACTCTCCAACGACACCGGCATGGTGACGCTGGACTGGGAAATCCTCGAGGAAGGCGCAGCACCGAAGCTCCGGATGATCTGGACGGAGGCTGGCGGCCCGGAGGTCGTAGCGCCAGTGCAGCGCGGCTTCGGCTCCCGCCTGATCGAGCGCAGCGCCCGCGACCAGTTAGGAGGCGAAGCCTCGGTCGATTTCCTGCCCCACGGCGTCGTCTACACGGTGATCAGCTCCCTCGAAACCGGCGATTGACCGGGCCAACGGCATCCAAACCTGCGACAACTTGGCACGCAAGTTGCTAAGATAGGACGGGTTCGGCCGGCATGAACACCGGCAAGAAACAGGGGGAATTGATGTCGACCATCGCAGCTGAAGCCACCATGGCACGCAAGCCGCTCTACACATCGCTGTTCGTGCAGGTGCTTGTCGCGCTGCTGCTCGGGATCGTCATCGGCATGGCCGCGCCCGATTTCGCGATCGGGCTGAAGATCTTCAGCGATGCCTTCCTGAAGCTGATCTCGATGATCGTGGCACCGATCGTGTTCTGCGTGGTGGTGCACGGCATTGCGGGCGCCGGCGACCTCAAGAAGGTCGGACGCGTCGGCGTCAAGGCGCTGGTGTATTTCGAGGTGATGACGACGGTGGCGCTCGTGGTCGGCTTGATCCTGGCCTATCTGTTCGGGCCCGGTCACGGCATGAACATCGACACCTCGACACTGGATGCCAAGGCGCTCGGCAACTACGCCAGCAACGCGCAGAAGCTGAAGGGCGAAGGCATCGGCAGCTTCCTGCTCAACATCATCCCGAGCACCTCATTCGACGCGCTGTCGCGCAACGACGTACTCCAGGTGCTGTTCTTCGCCATCATCTTCGGCGTCAGCCTGGCGCTGGTCGGCGGCGAGAAGGGCGAGCGGATCTCGTCCTTCATCGATGCGGTCTCCACCGTGCTGTTCCGCGCCATGGGCCTGATCGTGCGCTTCGCGCCGATCGGCGTGCTCGGCGCCGTCGCCTACACGGTCGGCAAATACGGCGTCGGCTCGCTGAAGCAGCTGCTGTCGCTGGTGGCGCTGTTCTACGTCTCGGTCGCCGTGTTCGTGCTCGGCGTGCTCGGCGCCGTGATGGCGCTCGCCGGCATCAACATCCTCAAATTCCTCGGCTACCTGCGCGAGGAACTGATGATCGTGGTCGCCACCGCCTCGTCGGACGCGGTGCTGCCGCAGGTGATGCGCAAGCTGGAGCGTTTCGGCGTCAAGGATTCGGTGGTCGGCCTCGTGATTCCGACCGGCTATTCCTTCAACCTCGACGCGTTCTCGATCTATCTGACGCTGGCGGTCGTCTTCATCGCACAGGCGACCAACACGCCGCTCTCGTTCGGCGACCTGCTGCTCGTGCTCGGCGTGTCGCTGATCACCTCGAAGGGCGCGCATGGCGTGCCGGGTTCCGCGATCGTCATCCTGGCGGCGACGCTCAATGCCGTGCCGAGCATCCCGGCGATCGGCCTCGTGCTGCTGGTGTCCGATTACCCCATGCTTGCTTCTTCCTTCGGTCGACCAACGCCTCTGCGCTGCGCCAGTGGCGAGACAGCGCTTCGTCTCCTCGGCACAATTGAGCCTTCATTTGCATGCCGTCAGTATCGCCGATCGCGGCGGAAGAAGACAGGGTCCGCTGCGAACATTACTTCCCTCGGATGTTCGCTTTCGTCCCTCCGCGGGGGCTGGGGCGCAGTCAGCCCCAGATAGCCCCGCCTGCGCC